>Ga0049107_10000493_pt1 | contig 11943 bp, 9 predicted proteins | sample WorMetilPIANOSA1_FD_61187 | JGI IMG/M metagenome (GOLD analysis project Ga0049107, IMG submission 61187) | Marine gutless worms symbiont microbial communities from Max Planck institute for Marine Microbiology, Germany - Olavius ilvae PIANOSA.1 | ecosystem: Host-associated > Annelida > Digestive...
ATGTAGCTCTAGAGTGACACCAAACAGCATTTTCGGGCAATGAGTTCCACGCATTTACATTTCGACAAGCAAAAGAATTTAGCCTAGCATTAATTCTGCACTGTTGCTTAATGATCCTAACAGAATGAAGAACTGAACGTTTGTCCGTTTGCACAAGTGTACACAAGCCAGGAAGACCGTCTGGCCAAAATTTCTCCCATACACCAGAGAAGTGTGTGGCTCGGTGGCATAGTGGTAGGGGCTGGACTTGCAATCAACAGGTCACGAGCTCGACTCCGGCTGCCGCACTTTCGGGTGCATCCTTGGCCAAGTTGTTCACACACATGTGCCTCTGTCACCAAGCAGTATAATTTGGTACCAGCACAATCTGGGAAGATAACCATAGGTCTGGCGTCACACTGGCCATGCGTCACAGACAACAGTGGTATTACCACCTACGGGTTCACGGGCCTTGGAAAGGGAGATGAGCACCCCACCTACATTCCAGCCAGAGTAGGGCAACTTTAGCTTTACCACAGAAGTCACACCTTACAAGTGGGCACATCAAAGTGTTCATAACAGTGTTAAAAGGTCTCACTCAAGTTCAATAACTAATCACGACATGGCACACTCAAAATAAAAATACCATAGTTCTCATCGGTAGTTTTAAACTGTTGGTTGGGAGACTGAAAGGGCATCCACCGTGTAAAAAATCCTGCATCAGCAAGTTCAAATCATATATAAATATGCTTATATAGGGATACTTCATATAGGGATACTTCAAAGTAGTTGAAGTTGGCACTTCAACTACTTTGAAGGCCGTTGTGAGACCCGACCGAATCTGGAGCAAAGGTAGTCCCATACTCGAAATAAGCGTAGGGTTATGGAGCTGATCCCGGTGCTCAGCAGTCAGCCCGCAGGTGACTTGAAGCCATAAACCTCGCGGTAGGCTGCCATTACTTTCCACCAAGCCCGCGGTTACCTTCCTAGCTGCCGAGCATCACTGCCCATTGGCCGATACCAAATTATACTGCTTGGTGACAGAGGCACATGTGCGTAAAAAACTTCTCCAAGGTTGCACTTGGCAGTGCGGTGGCTGGGATTCGAACTTGCGACATGTTGATTGCAAGTCCTGCTCCTTAGCCATTTGGCCACTGAGCCACACGTAATGTGGAGTAATCATTAAAAGAAACCAAGGCAGTGGCAAAAGCACGCACAAACAAAGCATACAGGACACGTTATGCGATCCAGTGTCCAGTGCAGTTGCAGTCAATTAGCACTTACCAGGTAGATAGTCTTTATATGCAATGCAGATTGTTCTCATGCCATTCGACGCCATCGGCTCAATCACGTTGCACACGATGTCCTGCTGGTCCTTCGCCGTAAACAGGCGAGGCTCTCCGCTATCATCTAAGATCCATGAACACCTTCACAACAAGGCAATCAAAAACAATACTGATTAGAATGCTTCCTTTTAGACATGGCACCCGGTCTCCAAAATGACCTATACCGTGTCGAGTGGGACGTTAAACTCTACTACACCATTTAGACATGGCAGCAGACTGGCACAAGCCGACGCAGTGCATCATGTGGCCAGCCTCAGGCCTGGGCACATTAAATAATTATTTCAGGACAAGAGAACTTTAAAATTTCAGGACATTTTTCGGTCATAAAACCACATAAACACACTGAAAACGTGCCATTAAAGTCATCTAAAATACAGTAGTTACCAAAAACCAGTAACAAAAGCGCGCTGTTTGTTTCACACCTACAGCAGTGTCACAGTACGAGTACACCCTTCAGTTTCAGGGTCCACAGCTGAGTCTGAGGCTGCAGTCCCTGAAGCTGATATAAATACAATATTCCTAAATGTAACTCAACTCGTTGACCTCTGCCTTGCGTGCCATATATTCAGTCAGTGACTTACAGGTGCACTGACGCACCATTTACAGGTGTGCTCAAAAATTGCAGTACATCTACAAAAAATTCAGCACCTGGATTAAATTTCAGGACATTTCAGGACAACTGTTAAAATTTCAGGAATTTCAGAGAAGATGCACAGGCCTGCAGCCTGCACAGATGAACCCACTGGACCTGCAGGGCAGCTAGCAGACATAACACACTCCTAATCAGCTGCACTAGGCTTTCATCTGCATAGCCCATACTATTTTAAGCAAACAGTCATTACAATTACACTAACGGTAGAGTCCAACTTGCACGGAGCATCTGCAAAATTAGCAACTTGGTCAAAGTAGAGGCACAAATTTTCTTAGGCCTCGCCTGAATGACGAGAAATTTCTAGTTGCTAGCCAGCCAATATGGCTTAGTCACGTTATCCTCAGCAGTCGTAGTCCGGCATAAAAGTCACTGTCAATGGCAGCTACTAGACAAATTTAAATGCAAAAGCAAAGATCATTCAGAGTCCGTGGTAGATCAGGTAGCAACATTTTTGTGTTTAAACAGGCCTACTCAATTAACAATTTATGAGCTACTGTTAAAATTTCAGGAATTTCAGAGAAGATGCACAGGCCTGCAGCCTGCACAGACACCGGCGACACACTCACTCCCCGAGACAGATGCGACTATACACATGCAACAAAAACTGCACTTTCTTCATTTTTTTGCAAATTCGTGAATTGCTATGAATTTGAAAATGCCGAGCCATTTGTGCTATGGACTAGTTCACTGACATTTCAGATCAATAATACAGCTTAGCAGCACTCGTTAGCAGCAAGAGCAAAACTGCTGTGAACGAAAAGTACAGGATTCAATTTCTCGGGTCCACTAAGACTTGAGTCAGTAGCAGAGTACATATACTTGACAGACAACAGTCACCGGCGACACACTCACTCCCCGAGACAGATGCGACTAACCTTATGGAGGATAAGAAAATAAATACACACAGAAAGCAAAAACGTCCTAATTTAACGTCGATGACTGCCTGGCTCCAGGGCTTGGATGTGCCTACCGACGTCAGATAAATACAACTACAATGACAGCAACTGCAACTACCACTACAACAACAACAACAACAACAACTACTACTGCTACTACTACTACTACTTTCAGCTTTGCTTACCCGGACGAACTATTTTGCCAAGTTGGGCCAAAGTCTCTGGAAGGTTTCCCAAAGAAAAGCCTATGTGTACGTAAGTAAGTCTTAAATTTATATAGCGCATTACGCAACGCCTCTAATGCGCAGAGTGTCCAAGTGCATTCCGAAACAGATGCGTCTTCAGCCTCTTCCTGAAAATGTCGGCACCGAGCGACGGGTCTCGGAGGTCGTCAGGCAGCGCGTTCCAGGCCATCGGACCGGCATGTGGATTTCTGGTGCGAGATTTTTTACGAGCCGGATGCCATTCATGACACTGAACCGACAGTATCAAAGCAACGCAGGGACTCAACTGCACTGACCAGAAGTTATGAAACCAATAGCGCAGTTTGCTATTACTACAAATAGCAATGTTTGCCCGCACATCCGGGTTCCGAACATGCTAATGAGGGAATCCTATGCTGACGTCATAGGAATATTTAATAGCGAAGCACGCTATTAAATTTTAATAGTGTAATGATCACTATTGCCTAGAACCCTAACCCTAATAATCCTAATCCTAACCTTAACCCTAAAAATAACCGTAATTTATGTGGTACAACTGCCTAACGTGCTCCGGAAATAGGCTATTCCTATGACGTCATGTATAGGATTCCCTCATTAACGTGTTCAGAATCCGGATGAGCGGGCAAACATTGCTATTTATAGTAATAGCAAACTGCGCTATTCAGAGAGTAAAGCTGACAGTACGAACTTCTTGAGGACAATTTCCGACGCTCCTTTCGTGAACAGTCGAAATCCTGCAGCGTTCGAAGGATGGCGTATTACGGTTGACATGGATTTGCGCACCGAGTTGAACGTGTAGACTTTGTACAGTTTGTCCTCGGGACACGCGGTGCGGATACTCTCGTAGTCCTGGCCGAGGTCGAGCACAAAGCCGAGCAGCGCACACTCCGTCTTGTTGCCGATCTGCTTCGGTTTCTCCTTCTCCGTCTCCGGCGGCTACAGACACATCACCGATGTTTGGCCGATTGCCATCACTTAGTTCTACGTAAATTCCAGTCTAAGTTTAACATAATTTCGTCACAAACTTCCTTACCTTACCTTCTAGGGGAGGCGCTTTACTGCAAGCACTTGTTCAAACTCCACTGAAGCATCTAGCAATGAAGCATCTAGCATCTAGCGTACTAGGTGTTGTATGAAGATTTACTCTACAAATCAACTGCTTACTTACTTACTATTGCTGAAGCCTCTAAGTTGGCCCCAAATTAACGGTCAGGTTACAAAATCCTGAAGTAGGATGCACAAACTGGGACCCTCCAAGAAACGTGAGGATAAAAAGGAAGATGCTTTGGTTCACAGAAGACAAAAACTGATGACGAGTGCTGAGCAGGATAGTGACACAATGATGTTATTGTGTCTGATCGTTTCTTGTTCTGGCGGATCCTGGTCGTCCCAGAAAAAGGACAGTGCTGATATTGTGGGTTAAGATGCTTCACTGTCTATGGTATCAGCTCTCCCAGACTGCCCAGGAAAAGTGGAGTAAATGAGCTGTTATTGCCGCAGTCTGCTCTGGGAGACAGTAATGCTGTGGAATAAACAAATGTAAAATGTGCCACAAGGGCTTCACTTACCACAAACACACACCATTTTAACGGTTCTTTTTCCAGGTAAACCTGGGTTAACTGGTTGCCTCCTTACTTTTCCTTCTCCGTTTATTCCTAAACTGCTGATGCATTTGGTACAGGCCTAAACTTTCCATGTCATTCCTAACACAATCCCACCAGGTCTTTTTCTGGCATCCTCTCTGTCTAATTCCTTCAATCTCCCATATCATGCAACATTTGACTCAGTCATTATCATCTTTTCGTTCAACATGTCCACAAACCACCTACCGGCGTACAATGTTAAGCAGTGAATGCGGACTGTGAACAATACATACCAAGACTCGTGACGTGTATCCACTGTTGAGACAGATGGCATGCAGTAGAATCTCGCCAGTCTTCTTACTGATTTCAGCAAACTTCGGTGTCTTCTTGTGATGTTTGTCTGCACCACAGAAATCACTGACGTTAACGCCTCACTAAAATACAATCGAAGGGCTCCGTGAAAGAACTGAATAAGTTCCACATCTACGAAACTGAGAAAATCACTCGCAAAGCCACTGACGTGGCAGAATATATCGAGTTGTTCGGTTCTTTCACCCGAGATCATCATGCACGACGCATTTAATGTTATTCTCTGAACGTCCGCCGATATATGCGTCATCATGCATGACGATCTCGGATGAAAGAACCGAACAACTCTATGTATTCTGCTGCATCACTGGCTTTACGAGTGATTTTCATCTGCCGCAAACGTCCGTAGATATATGCTTCGGGAATGACAATCTCGGGTGAAAGAACCAAACATGTTGTAATAGGTTTTGGAGAACTGGCTGCAGTCGATTGGAATACATAGACATTCATTTAGTATATTAACTGAATTTAACTAATACTGTTTTAAAACACTAAAATCTGACACTCCCCTTCCACCAGTAAACAGAACATCGGAAACAGAACACGACTGAGTGATGGGCGGAAAAAGAAATGTATCAATATATTCGCTTCTTTCACTGAGCCCTTCAAATGTCGTACTAGCAACAGACTGTCCACATCTTTTCTGGTTTCTGGCAGACAGCACCAGGAAGGGTCGTACAGTAAAGTATCGAGTATCATTATCGCAACAGCATCAGTCTCGCAACAGCATCAACGAGCAAGTGAGTAAGTGAGTGAGATGGGTTTCACGTCCCCATTATGGGTCATTTCGGAGACAAGTCTTTCCAGTCAATCACTTGCATTGGTACTGACAACCAAACCACAACAACCGAGGTAAAGAACGTGGAAAAAATACAAAATAATGCAACACAATCAAAGTGGCACTAACGAACATCATAACACACTCAAAAGAAGCCTGGGATATGACAGAGGTCAGAGAGAGCCTGGTTTAGTCGCCTTTTACGACACCTGGCCAGGAAACAAATTGAATCATCCCCGGAGCCCATGTCAGGCCCAGGCCCTGAGCCTACATGGGTCATCAACAACCGAGATGTGACAAACCGCCAATGTATGACTCGACTACAGTCATGCGGTTCGTCGTCAACGTTCCCGTCTTGTCCGAGCAGATCGCCGTGGCATTTCCCATCGTCTCACAAGCATCCAGATGACGCACCAGATTGTTGTCGTGCATCATTTTCTGCATCACACAAACCAAACATGTTACAAAATCCTTCTACTCTTTCACCACCAAAGTGAAATCAGTGGATGCTAGTCACACATGCCACCCTTTAAAAAATCATCAAAATTAGTCCACATCTGTTTTAGTTATCCGGCGGACAGACAAAGAGACAAAGACAGATGTTAAAATGCTGCCAACTAGTCCACAGACGACTAACAGGTGACTAGTAAGGTAGTCGACTAACAAGAAATAGTCGACATCTGATCGACTAACAGAGGGTGTGGAGAAAACGGTCAAACCTTTTACGCTGGCTCGTTTCTGGAAGCGTTTATCACACAATTACAGTAGAATTTTACACGTTCATTACTGCCTGCAAGTTATACTGGTTAAATGAACCAGCCTAAAGGGTCACTCGCCTTGCTGAGCAAATAGTTTGCAGTCCACGCCAAACTCAGATCAGCCCACAGTCACTTTCAGCCTACCAGGCACCTGGTTGATTGACAGCTTGACACCGACATCATGACATGACAGTAACCGCTGCATTTAGCACCCGTTTTTCACTTTCTTTAGTCTAACTCATTTCAACACCATACACTAGACAGGTTTACTGCTGCTACATTGCTTTGGGTTGTTGCATGTTGGCCCATTGTCACTGTGTCTCATCTTTAGAATGTGCTACGTTTAATTAGCAAACAGGCATTTCTATGAATATTGAATAACGCACGACAAAAAGTATTTTCACGTCTTTCAAAGTCAGTGCAGTTAATAAATCAAAAGGGCAATCAACAGAGGGATACCTCTAACAAGGCCTAACAGTCCCTTTAAATATCATTCAACAAGTGTCGGATAATACATACCCAGTATTACGGGGTATGATTTGGCACTCACCTAAATGGATAGTCTGCCGGGTATGACGTGGAATGTCAATTGCAACCCTGACCCAACGTAACATGATCCAAATTACCACCACAATCTAGCGGGTTCTTCCGTGGCCCATGTGCCACCTTTCCACCGAATTTTGTGATAATCGGGTCAGTAGTTTTTGCATAATCCTGCTAACAAACAAAGAAACAAACAAAGTGATAACATAACATTCTCGGTTCAGGTAATTAACTAAGCGTATTAAGTTAAACTGCTAACGGCTGCACTGCTGTTGTAGTCAATCAGGGTCGACCGGGCAACTTACAATCCTCTGTAAACGTGGAGTAAAATTTCGTCGACTAGCTAACAAAATAGTCGGCAATGAAAAAGCACTCAGAGAGACGCAAAAACTGCATGCTGGCTGTAGTAAGGCGGAGCCAAAAATTTTCGCCCCGCCGCAGACCCCTTCCCGGGGGCGAGGGACAGCCAAAATTTAACCAGCTGGAGATGGTCACTACCTTTACCTACAAACCCAGTTTGGTGAGGATCAATGCATGCAATTTCGAGTTATCGTGGTAACAGACCCACAAACATACAAACACGCCGCCCGCCACAGACAGGACCGATAACAATACACTGCACTGCTAAATTTAGCAATGCAGTGTAACTAATCTACCACAGAAATAGTGCAGTCTTAGTAAAAATGCACCTGTGTATACAAATGTATAGGAAAGGATAAGCACTCAACTGACCCTGACGGAATAAGCAAGTGCCAGTGTAACAGCAAGAGGCAGTCCTTCAGGTACAGCAACGACAAGGACGGTGACACCGATTATGAAGAACTTGACAAACTGTCCAATGTACTTATTAGACCACGCCATGCCACGTATACCGAACGCCAGGATACAGAACCTCGTTACAAGGATAAGCACCGTAGCAATTGCTATTGCTGTGCCTACAAACAACACAGGAAATCGGGGACACTAGATCACTAGTCGAAAGGGTCACTAGTCCGAAGGGTCATTTGTCCAAAAAATATAGCCTAAGCAGTGTTTCAAACATAATGCACTTTGTATTAATTATGAAACGCTCCTTTCAAACCAAATCCACATAGACTGAAGTACTAGAACGCCATTAAGTCGCAAGTGTGGACAGATGCCTACTTCTTCACTGTATAAACACAAGAACAATTTCACTTGCTTACTGCATCAAACGCCACTATGATGACGTTATTCATTACGTCACAAAGCATGGCGGGTATCTGTTAATTCACTGGCTCTACATCTGACCCATTAGGTATATTTCTTTTAAGCAGTGATTAACTGATTAACTGTCTGTGGTACTGACATCAGAGGGCTGATGAGAGCCATGGCAACCCTCCTCCAAGATAAACAGGAGCTATTAGTGGTCAAAGACAAAGTTGGAAGACCCCCAGGTGAGCTAGGGGTCAGCAAATTCATGAAATGTGATATTTTCTCTTCAGTGCTTTGACACTGTTGGTTGGGCGACAGCAAGGGCATCCGGCCTGTAAAAAAACTGGATGTTGGTTGGTTGGTGGTGATGATCTGACTGGAGCTTTGCATGACTTATAGTTCCAGTAGTCCAGTTGTCACCACCACCGGCCATCATCCTTTACTTCAATAAACACAGGCTAACCCAGGTTCACCTGGAAAATGGCCGTTAAAACGGAGAGAGAGTGATTAACAGTTAATACTAAGTGTGTTATGGAACACCGCTATTTGTTAGCTGTCTTTCGGACTAATGACCTTCGGACTAGTGAACTGTAACCCGTGAAGTCTACTTCGGCATCTGCCTTCAAAAAAGCCAGCTGCAACTACAGTAAATAACTTCCAATGATGAACATGGCTACTTGTACACTATGTCTCACAAAATGCCCCTTCCTTCCTTCCTGGTTTTTGAACGACACAAGACAACACTTGTTTAACACCCATTTTCCAGGCCAACCTGGGTTAGCCAGTACCAGAATGTCTCTATGCCAGATTTTATTGGAGCTAAGGAAGATGGAGATGGTGGTGACAACTGGAGCTATACGACGTGCAAAGCTCCAGTCCAATCATCACCATCAAACATACCAACACCCAACACCTTCACAGGCCAGATGCCCTTCCTGTCGCCCACCTAACAGTGTTAGAGCACTGAAAGAAAAGATGATTGTCACAGCACTGTTACAAAAATTACCTGCTTAATCGAAATTACAGTTGAACATCGGGGAGGACAATGACAATGGTTCACGTTAATATGCAAAATCATTTCTTGTTCCAGCCCACCTTGGGGTGTCCAGGAAAAGAGGACAGTGTACACAGTATGAGTTTGTTTTCTGGTACCGGCTCATCCAGGTTGTCCTGGAAAATGGCCATAAATGAAGGGCTCCATGAAAGAACCAAATATGTTCTACAACTACGAAACTCAGGGGCGTCTATCCCCCTCAACACCTTGGAGCAAGTTCCCCCTCCCCTTCCCCTCCCCTTCCCCCCTCCCCTCCCTTCCCCTCCCCTTAGAAGTAGGCCCCCTTATTGCGACTAGGGGTCTGGGGGAGCGCTTCAGCTCCCCCAGCGGGTCTGGGCAGAGCCCGGCCGCCAAACGGTATTTGGTGAATTTCAGGCTAAAAATCTCGCCTCTAGTAGCAACGATCTTCAGGAGCTTTTCAGGAAATGATTTTTAATTTGGAGAGGAATTAATCATAGCGTTTTTGCAGAAAATTAGGGGGGAAGTGCATTAATAATTAATGCACTTCCCCCTAAGTTTCTGCAAAAACGCTCCCCCCTACTTTTTCCATGGTGCATTTGCTCTATCGTTTATATGGAGTAGACGCCCCTGACGAAACTGACAAAAATCACTCGTAAAGCCAGTGACACGGCAGAAAACCTGCAATTATATTAAGTCGTTTGGTTCTTCTCCCAAGATAGTCATGCACGACGCATTTAATGTTATTATCTGAACGTCCGCCGATGTATGTGTCATGCGTGCCGATCTCGGGCGGAAGAACCAAACAACTCGATATAATTGCAGGTTTTCTGCCACATCACTGGCTTTACGAGTGATTTTCGTCTCCCGATAACATCCGCTGACAAATGCGTCGTGCATGACGATCTCGGGTGGAAGAACCGAACAACACGTTATAATGGGTTTTGGAGAGCTGGTTGCAATCGATTCAAATACGTAGACATTCGCTCAGTATATTAACCGGCTAATTAATATTTAACTAATAATAATTTAAAACACTAAAATCTGACACTCCCCTTCCACCAGTAAACAGAACATCGGAAACAGAACACCACTGAGTGATGGGTGGAAAAAGAAATATATCGAGATGTTCGGTTCTTTCACGGAGCTCTTCAATTGGTTGTTGTTGTTATTCATAAGGCGGTGGTTACAACTACAATATGACTTTGATTTGATGATTTAACTCATATCTGACTGCAATTTGACCGTGCTACAACCTGCATTACGACCTACGGCCTACATGTGTGTGGGCTGTTGCACTAAGGCCTGAATGAATATATAGGTCGGCTTGACAGTGGCTAGTGGGTCAGCAGCCAGTAATGTCTTACGTCACTGTGACCTTAATGACCTTTGATAAGCAGTCGAACGGCCGTCGAACAGAAGTCGAACTCTAGTTGGCCCCATCGCATATCTGTCAAGCTGACAGTACAATGTGTGGAAACAGACTAGCAGTTAATATATATAAACGTCAACTGTCTGTCTACTGACCAACATAACCAATCTTGATGGTCAGCTTGGTCAGTTTGGCCTGCAGCACGGACTTCTCTTTATGACCTCCCGCCTTCTTCATTTTTCCTTCCGCCTTTCACACACAACAACAGTCACGCTGTTACATCATTAACACTGTTACACACAACAATAGCAGTCCCAAGACAGTATTTCTAGTGTCTTACTCTTGACATCACGCCCAATACTTGGTCTTGGTTGCCTCAACACAGAATTTGACGCTTAGTCAATTACCTGTACTGGTGGTGGTGGTGGTGGTAGTATTAGTAGTAGTAGTATTAGTATTAGTAGTAGTAGTAGTAGTAGTAGTAGTATTAGTAGTAGTATTAGTATTAGTATTAGTAGTAGTATTAGTAGTAGTAGTAGTAGTAGTAGTAGTTAAAGTTATGCTTGCCCACTCTTACAGTTAACAACAGTCACGAGCATGCTAGAGAAGAGTCGTATGCTCTGGCAAAAAGTTCAGTCTTGAACAACGATTAAACAATGACTGTACCATTCATATCATCAACGCAATGGGCAAGCTTGAAACAATTACCACTGCTGTTAAAACAATTAACTATGCACATAATTTACTTCACAGGCGTTCAGGGGACTGGCGTCACTAAGTTGACACAAAAGGATCGACCGCCCCTTTTCCCTTCAGCAGTTGCAGTGGCTGCAGAAAACGTGCAGCCCAGGATGCCTTTCTGCTGATTGGCGTGAGGAAGGGCATCTGGCTCGTAAAAAATATTGCACCAAAAACTCATTTCAAGAGGGTAACTGCTAAGGAAGGTACGACTTTTAACAAACGGCTGTTACAGCAGTGTTTTTACATTACAGGCGTTAACATGAGACCATGCTAATAGTAATACACAGGAAGATTGATGGTTCCATCCATAAGCTGTCTTATGTCTTGATCCTGATCTTTGAGGGCCACTGTCTTGGTCGAGAGAATGGTATGGTATAGTAGAGTTTAACGTCCCGCTCGACACAGTATAGGTCATTTCGGAGACGGGGTCCCTGAGCAGTGATGTACATCTCCCATTCAGTAATGGAGGGCCAGCGACATAATAACCCCCTTAACCCGCGTTGCTTTTGTTTACAAC
>Ga0049107_10000494_pt1 | contig 11929 bp, 8 predicted proteins | sample WorMetilPIANOSA1_FD_61187 | JGI IMG/M metagenome (GOLD analysis project Ga0049107, IMG submission 61187) | Marine gutless worms symbiont microbial communities from Max Planck institute for Marine Microbiology, Germany - Olavius ilvae PIANOSA.1 | ecosystem: Host-associated > Annelida > Digestive...
CAAAGAGTTCTCAAAGCGACTGAAGGCCTGTGTTGCAGCTGAGGGTGGACATTTTGAACATTCACAGTAACTGCAATGTCGTGACTCTGTTACTTTTGCTTGAACGATGTTATTTTACTTAGTGATTGCTTGGACATTTTTTGAGCGTGCGAAAATTGTTAGGTGGCAACACTGTAATGCCGATAACTTTAGAACACTATAAGCTAATTACATGCTGATAAGGCTGTTATGTGCGCATGAGATGACCAAACATGTGTGCAAAATTTCGCGTTTAAATTCCAAGTGGTTGCTGAGAAAACTGCAAAAAAAAAATTAGGGGGCTACTTTGTTTTGCCGCACCCTGTAAATGATATTGTTGTCTGATTGAAGAAGATTTCACATTGACAACTAACTCGAGTTATCTAGTTCTTGCATGAAATGCATGGAATGGAATCAGCAGATGCAGATGCAAGTTATGGCAGAAGCATGTAGCTGTTACGGCAAACATATCCTATAGTTCTTAGTGCAGTAATAGGATAACATGCAGTTCAGTTAGTGAAATATAGTGATATTTAGAGATATGATGTTGTTGACCTAATATGCTGTTATATTGCAAACAACTGCTATAGTTATTGTGATTTTGGCATTGTGCTGCTTTGGTGCAAAATGCTGCATGCAAGAACGCGACTAGTCCCTGTATCGGTGGTAATTTGAACATACGTTCAGTGCAACAAACTGACAAGTAAAAGTCAAAACTGATCAACGGTGCGCATACATTTACAGAATTTAGATCTTCAGACGAACTGTAAATGTTTACAACATATGTCTTTACCGGCACAAATTGCACGTCCATTCTGAGAAACGATGCAAAATGCATCCGTGCATCACGAAACATTCAGTAACGTTTTACCAGAATCTAAAAATGGGACTCGTCAGGTTATTGCAGTAATCCCTTCAGTTGTTCTCCACCTACCTGCTCGAGGCTAAGGAGAGGGCTGCGAGCACCTGCCTACGATCACGTGTGGAGTATCGTGAACTTTACCTTATTTATCAACATTGAACTTGCAACAGCGTCAGTATCATGGGACTCTATGCATACAGTGCTTTGATGACATTGCTACAGAAAGGCATCTATCTGATCTACTTCTGCTTTTGGTTCTTGCTTAACCGGTCTATTTCGTGGTGATCACACAGGTTAAGTCTCGGTAACTTGGAGCTATTAGTGGTCAGAGACAAAGTTGGAAGACCCCAGGTCAGCTTGGGGTGTGCAAGTCCATGGAATGTGATATTTTTCCCTTCAGTGCAAGTTGACACTGTTGGTTGGGCGACAGGAAGGGCATCCGGCCTGTGAAAAAAAACTGGATGTTGGTTTGTTGGTGGTGATAATTTGACTGGAGCTTTGCACGACTTATAGCTCCAGTAGTCCAGTTGTCACCACCACCTCCATCATCCTTTGCTTCACTAAACACCGGCTAACCCAGGTTCACCTGGAAAATGGCCACTAAAACGGAGAGAGAGAGATAGGTTAGTTCTCACAAAAAAGCATTTGGAGAATGACGCCTGTTGAAGGAGTTGAAGCATGTGCATTGTCTAGCGCGCAGTCTAACAAGTTTTAGTTTTGGTATTTTTCAGTTGTGCAGTCACTAATCTGCATTGTAGGTATACCGAGTGTGTCTCGTATTTCTGTGTCAAACCCAAGGCCGGCGAGCACCAGGTCGCACCAAAGGACTTTTTTGGTCTGTGGATGCCATTTTGCCAAGAATTCAAAGAGATTTGGAAGAGGGAACAGAAGCAAATCGGCAAAGAAAGGTAAATAATTTATATTGAAACGTTGACTTGACGAGTATTTCGTGTAATAGTAGTCGCAGCAGCAGAGCATCATTTCCGTAACCATTATCAAGTGATGCATGTGTTGCGTAAGGATGGCAGTAAAGTGATGAAAAATGTACTGGATAATATTCAGTGCCACTTGTAGTTTTAACTTGGAATGTATGCTGCATGTGTATTGTTTGTCTTAATCCAGCCTCGTGTCTGCCATATTCCAATAAAGGTTGTAGTCGTTGGTGACTATGAGATTAAGGGTATTAATGCTAGAGGTTGAACTTGGATGGAGGCAGATATGAGATTATTGAAGCTAAAAAGGAAGACACTTTGGCACACACAATAGAGACGTGACTAATCAGGAGGTATTGGGGACGACGACGACGATGGCACTCGTTTTAACTGCCATCTTCCAGGCCACTCCAGGTAAACTAGCACCAGAATGTCTCCATAGTGCAGGTAAACTAACATCAGAATGTCTCCATTCTGGATTTCTGGAGCTAGGGATAATGGAAGTGGTGGTGACAACTGGAGCTAAAAGATGCGTAAAGCTCCAGACAAATCGTCACCACTAACAAACTTTCACCAGCTTTTCAGATGCTGTTGCAGCCGCACAGCCAACAGTGTCGGAGCATTATCACATTACGTGGACTTGCCTACCCCAGGCTTACCAGGGGTTCTTCCAACCTTGTCTGTGTCTCTGACCACTAAGGAGGTACAGGTGAGAATAGTGATTGTGTATGGTTACTGGCAAGGTTGGAAGACCCCCAGGCTTACCTGGGGTTCTTCCAACCTTGTCTGTGTCTCTGACCACTAAGGAGGTACAGGTGAGAATAGTGATTGTGTATGGTTACCGGCAAGGTTGGAAGAACCCCAGGCTTACCTGGGGTTCTTCCAACCTTGTCTGTGTCTCTGACCACTAAGGAGGTACAGGTGAGAATGGTGATTGTGTATGGTTACCGGCAAGGTTGGAAGACCCCAGGCTTACCTGGGGTTCTTCCAACCTTGTCTGTGTCTCTGACCACTAAGGAGGTACAGATGAGAATAGTGATTATGTATGGTTGTACACGTGTCTAGTCACTTCTTGTTCCAGCCCACCCATGGTGTCCTGGTTTGTGAGTTAGTGAGTAAGTAAGTAAGTAAATTTATATAGTGCCATGGTCGTAGAGAATCAGAGGTGCTGAGATGGGTCGCTAGGCAGTGGGGAAGCTGGACTGAAAGAGGTGTGATTTTAAATGCCGACGGAATGTTGAGAGTTACACAAGAACGGACGTTAGCTGAAAGACCATTCCAGATGCTAGGAGCAGCTGTACAGAAACTATGAGTACCAGATGACAAGTTACATCGCATGACAGATAACGGATTGGCTGAGATGGATCGTAAAGGTTCTACATGGGGTGTGCCGTTGGAGCAGGCTGGCAAGATATGGAGGATTACCGGTATTAATAGCTTTAAAGGTGAGCGTGGCAATTTTAAACTTGATGCGAGCATGCAAGCCTGTTATTCGCATGATGCTAATTCTGAAAAATAGGCTGGTTGAAGAAAAACCGAAAGCAGTGGTAATAGTTGTAATAGTCGTGGTGCTATGTCGTAGTGCAGAAGATACATGCGGCCAGTCGTAGTTACATTGAGAAAATGTTGCTGATGTTGATCAGGGTTGATGCATCTCAGAAGACACTGAAGGAGAAGAAGGTTACCGGTTCAACAGCTGCAACGCCGAGATCGAGGGCTGTAAGCAATTTCTGTTGTATTAGTCTGCGTCCGTCCATCGCCTTTCGATGTTGTCGTGTTTACAAGCATCCAGGCCTTTTATTCCATGCTCCACAAGAGAGCATAGGGGGTGCTCGTCTCCCTCTTCCAGGCCTTGAGCCCATAGGTGGAGAACCACTAATGTCTGTGATATGTGGCCAGTGCGACGTCAGACCAACGGTTACCTTCCCAGCCGCAATGCATAACTGCCCATTGGCTGGTACCAAATTATACTGCTTGGTGACAGAGGCACATGTGTGTTAACAACTTGCCCAGGGTTGCACTCGACAGTGGGTCGGCTGGGATTCGAACCTGCGACCGCCAGTCTGGCACCCTACCGCTACGCCACCAAGCCACACCATTATAAGCATGCAAGCTTTTATTCACATGATAGGTAAGCAACAAATCAGGCAAGTGTCACCAAACTTGGCAGATATGTTTACCTCGGCAACAACACACAGGCCTACGTTTTGCGGACCAAAAGGTCACGGTCAAAAATTGTCAACATAACTTTCGGTATGCATCAGCTTTGTTATAGAGCTACCAAATTTTAATATGTGTGAAAGAGGTACTAAGTGTTAGCTGACATTTACCTTGGAAGAGTGACCTTCAAGACTGGTCAGGTTGAATGTAACTTCAAGCTAGGGCCACCGGACTAGGCTGAGAGGTTGACGCTGGAGATCCCGTGATGTATCGGTGCTCTAGTGTATGGGCAAGAGATAAGCTGCAGCTTGTGCCTGGCAGTGCTGGTCTGCCGTGGTTTTCCGACATCCCTACTACACAACGGAGGTTGGAAAACCCACAAACAGCCTGACAATGCACTGTCTCTCAACTTGGGCAACTCTGCTGTCTGAACTGAACATTCGTAGTTGATCTAATTTAATTTTGTTATCAACACATCCTTCCTTCTTTCATTGCTTGACACTGTTGGGTGACTGGAATGGCATCTGACCTGAAATGGTGTTGATACGTTGATAATGTGATTTGACTGTAGCTTTGCACTTCTTTGTCATCACTGCGACCTCTGTCATCTGTTGCTGTAGCAAAGTATGGAGTGGCTTGACATTCTGGTACTGACTTACAACCCAGACTCCTGGAAACTGGTTGTTGAATACGAACTTTATATATGAACTTTATTCGACATCAGTCAGATATCAAAAGTTTCCCCTTCAGTGCTTTGACACTGTTGGTTGGACGACAGGAATGTCATGCGGCCTGTAAAAAAAACTGGATGTTGGTTTGTTGGTGGTGATGATTTGACTGGAGCTTTGCACAACTTAAGCTCCAGTAGTCCAGTTGTCACCACCACCTCCATCATCCTTTGCTTCAATAAACACTGGCTAACCCAGGTTCACCTGGAAAATGGCCATTAAAACGCCGAGAGAGAGAGAGAGACAGAGAGAGATAGTCAGATATCAAAAGCAAAAAAGTCAGACAGAGGAACATGATATGTACAAAAGAAAGACACTTTCGATGCAGAGCATGCTCAAACTCTGAGTTAACAGTTTGTGCATGGGTATACTTTGATCGTAGCAGCTTATCAAACGAGTGTCCATTGCAAGTGAAGTTAAATGAGCATTGTTGTTTTGTGGTAGAAATTGCGGCTGTCTAGTGAAGACATCAACTGAGACAGTTGTGGCTGACTGGCCAGTATCTATGCCGTCCGCTGTAAACAGTTAACTTTATGCCGAATTGCTCCGTCCACTTTGGTGACAGAATCTTTACTGCTGTCGGTGCCTCACTTTTCACATGCTTCCATGCACATCGCCTTCATAGCTTGCCTACAAGTATTACGTGAATACATCTGGTGTCTGTACTGGTAAGGTGCCTGCCTGCGAGGCAAATTGTTCAGTAATGTCTAGTCACGTATTATTTCTTCATTCTTTATCCGTCCAGTCATGATTCCATGGAAGATGATGTTGAAAGTTGGATGGTTTTACCGGTTGATTGTGTGCACGCAGTCCGTGGCTACTAATTCAAAGTATGTGTGCTGTATGTGTTATAGCAAGGGTCTTGAAGATTATTTTCGTCAGTTATCTGTTAGTAAATTTAGTAAAAGTCAGAATGTCTGAAGTATTGGCACCGTGTACAGGTGTTGTGAGAAAGTTGTTATCGGAAATAACGTACACACATACTCGGTTTTTCTTGTGTCCATCCTGTGCTTAAAGCTGGTTAGGTCAGATCAGCAGAACAGCTTAGAAACTCTGTGGTTTGCTGGAGTTATTCGATTCGTTTAATTGGAGGAAAATTGGAAATTTCTGCCACTGATAACGAGCATCTGTTATTTTATATGATTTTGATTTAATCCATACAGAACAGTATGTACTCCTCGGGATTGGACTGTTAGTACTTTTTCTGTGTGAAATTCTCATATTTTAACAGCATATAGTAAATACCACATTGATAGTGACATTGCTCCGTGCTCGGAAAAGTTGATCGTGCTGAAAGTATTTTTGTTAGAGTAACAGTCTTGGTATTCCCACCAGTGTATAATGTGAGTGTTTCAATACAGTTTGCAGTTTCTACCTAAAATTCAAATTAGTTTTGTAACGAACAGCACAGTGATAATTCTTTTCTGCTTTTTTGCACGAAAATCGTGGCTTATTACGTTGCTTGTGATTTTTAGAAACTTTTTAGTTTTCAGAAGAAAAAAAAATCTTTGGTCTTGGAATATTACTTGCAATCCTAGCATCCGCATCTTTTAGTAATTTCTGCCACTGATAATAAGTAAGTAACAACCATAAACATAGATTTTCTCCCTTCCAGTTTGAAAGAGCTGTTTCCAACAACCTTTACTCCGATGCAGGAATGATGAAAGTTGTCACTGGGTCTCAATCGTCAGTTGCAAGAGTTCTAGTCTTGTCTTTCTAGTCATTTATCTTACCAACTGATCAACGTATGTCAACTGCCATCGTTACAAATAGCCTTACATCGCCAATGGCCTTAAAATCTCTGCCTAGCTAACACATACTGGCGCTGTGACGTGTGATTACGTGGGCAGTATACATTCCTCATGTTCAGCGGATTGTCTTCAGTTGATTTATCCGATAACTTTGGTTTTGAAAATATACGACTTAAATTACAGCATTTGTTCCGCAATGCATTCCTCTGGGAGTGTTGCATTTGACAGTGCGTGCTGTGCAGTTTCACACGGTGCAACACGACTCTTCGTGCATCACGGATTGCATGTGTGTGTGTGAGTGTGTACATTTTTATGGTTTTCGATCAGATGAGTTTCTAGCATATATGTTAGTTTGTTGTTTATTGTGTCTTTCGTTTGCAGATGTTACGCTGCGTGTAAGAGTTTTTCTAGTATTATTTGCCATTTAGAATTTTTACATTTATAGAATTGATTCTCCACTTTCCAACGTATTTTGTGCTTATTCCAGCGTGTGTTCATTGTGTTTTGGCTTATGTTGCTAATATAATATACAAAAGCCTTAGAGTTAGAACCTATGCTTCCACAGTCTGCCAGCATAAATGCCTTTAATAGTATGCAATATTTGTAATAAGGTGTGTTAGAGACTTTAATGAAATCCAGCTGTGAATTTACATAGGTATTTGTGCTAATTTTAATTTTTATATTTGGATATTACTAAATACGACCGAGAGATTAATCCAACAGTAGTTGATTTTTTTTATTTGCATCAGATTTTTTTGATGTAGTTTGTGTTTTGTTGCGTATTTTGATATAGTTTTATTGTGGGGTGTATATGATGATCTCATTTTTATGGTCTCCGTGACCAACTTGACGACAAAGACTTGATGTCAGCTTATTAGCAGTTTACATGTTGTTGTTCTGATGTGTTGAGTTTGCTCAATTGTTGTGTTTATTGACGTGGAGTAGAAGCATGAACCAGGCTCGCATTTAACGCTAGGAATGGTCTTAAGCCAAGACAACTTAGAATGTGTTTACCAGCTGCAGTACCTTTGACGATGCATTGGAGGAAAATATCGTCATTCCCAACATTCACATATTTTAATCGGTGCCCATAAACGACACATTCAACTACATGTCCAAAATAAACATCTTCAACAAACTTCATCTTTTCTGCAACATGGTGTAGACTGAAAATGCCATTAAACCCAAGCAACTTTGTGATGCTGCACCATAAATCATAGTCTGCCACAAGATTTCAACCCAAGTCGTATTAGCTCAAATCCTTGATCTTAATATCATTTTTACTTTGTCATTACAATTATTTGTTATGATGTATTCATTGCTTTTAATGTAAATAATTTCCGGCATTCTACCATTAATGGCACTGAATAGCCTGTATTGTGCTGATGTGCCGTTAAGCAACTACTCACTCACTCACTCACCCCAAGTCATATATTGGACAAAATAAAAATGCAAATATCCTGTTAGTGAGAGAACGTTGAAAAACCGAAACAGAATGCAGTGTGTAAAGCTAGAACTGGTGGTCATTCACAAAAGCTCGTCTCTAGAACTCATTGAATAACGTCACAGTATCTTGATGCTTTCGATGTGGACTTTTCGTGCAGGTTGTTGACTGCTTTTGGTTCAGCTGAACTGTATCAGCAGTCCAAATTGTAGACCATGATTTGAGTTTCACAGCCCTAAGGCATCAGAAGCTGCAGTGCAAAGGCCTTATTTGACAATATGCCATGTATAGAATACGCTTATGTAACAGCTGAATTGGTCGGAATATCGCCATGATGCCTAACAGGTCCGTCCGTGAAGGGTTGCTCAATTAGCAGTTTGAAAATATTTCTTGTTGTTCATTTTTCAAGACTTTTATATCGAAATATCATACTGCAGATTTGTTCTCGGGGTTCTAAGACTTGAGAGGACAGTTTTAAGTCGTGAGGTTGTTTAACCTACATCTGACTGCAGCCCTGCACGTGGGATTAAAAAACGATGTAGACTGGTATTTATTCTTTCCAGTGAGCCTTAATGTGAGTTTTGTTGTAGATGAGTTGTGGTAGGTCGCTGGTAGTAGTACGATATTGCGAGTTCAGTCTGTAGTATTGTGAGTAGTACTGTTGGTAGACCGTACATAGCAGTTTTACTATTTGTCATACGTGCACAGTTTTACATATATTTCATAATATTTATTAGTATACATGTCATAGTACAAACTTGCAATAAAGGGTTTTTGATGCCACATTTGGGAAATACTTAAGAATTTAATTTCTGTGCAAATTTTTAGCAGATCTCGCATTTATTTTGATATTTTTATATTTAATTGTACAAGGAAAACTACTTTTTAATTTAATCATTTTTTGTTGTACAACAGTCAGTCGATATAGGTACTGCCTGCAAGTTTTGAGTTCATCAGTTTACCGATTTTCTTTCATTTATAGCCTAATTTGTTTTGAAATTTCCAGCTGTGATGTATTATTCAGTATTAAGTGTAATTTGTCATCAGTTTTATTTACTTGTGTCTGTATACACTCACTGCTAACGTTTATTTCATTCTTTGAGATTATGTTCTGTTAAGTTGCTTAGTATTTGTTCCATGCGATGCACCGAGTTAAAGTAACTGTGATTTGCAGATTTGTACCAGGGTTTTGTCTCTGCTCGACTTAATAGTTAAACCTGTACGTTGTTAGATTTGCCAGTGAGACGTAATTCATTGTTTTCATTTGTTGATTTAAAAACTTGACATTTTCGAAACTGATAGTTTTTGTAACAATTGTTATTTCCATTTCACAACCGTAAACAGTAAACTAACATTGCAGTTTAATGTCACATTATTAGTAAGTTATGTTATTGTCCATTGGCATTGATTTTAAAGTGTTGAACAATGAGCTTTATGTATTTATTTTTCACTGTGTAAACACAAGTTTTGTTGTACGTGTTATACTAATAAGTATTTTGTGTAATTTTTGTACATTATACAACAATTTCAACAATTTTGCACATTGTACAGCAATTTCAGAAAAAAGCATTACTCTGACTCTTGGCTGCCTCATCTTTTATCTAATACCTTCAAGCGTCATCTTCTTAATTTTCGTCCGAAGTAAATGGTACAACATACTACGTAGTCATGTATATTTGTGTTGAAAGTGACGCAAAGTTCTAACCAATCAACTCGTACACTGAAATTCAGAGATTTATGTTTTCGTGAAAGAAGCTGATAACTAATGAAACTTATTATATTTAATTAGCTGGAAATGGCAGCAGCAGATAACATTTTGTCATTTGTCATCTATTTATAAACTTGTGTTTTCAGTTTTTTTCTGTGATTCAAAAAAGCTTTTAACCATCTGTAAAACATGTGGCATATTGCAAAGATATGACGTTTTTAGAGCATCCAGGCAGTTGTTTTTGCTGTTTGTAGATGTTATTGTATTTTTATGTATTTTTATTACAATATATCTCAGAAACTGGTGTATACATGTATACCACATTGTAATAACGGTGGCTATAACAGACTGAAGATTGTGAGGTGAACAATAAACTGCTTTTATACAGTTTACTATTTTGAATTAAATCACAGCTAAACAGCAAGTCTTTTTAAAGTGACTAATGTATTTCTCAAAAAATAGAATAGTCTGAAATTGTACCGTTCCAGTCGCCATGATATATATCTATAATCACGCAATCTGTACTCACGAAACTACCAAGACCGCAACACATTCCCAGAACCCACTTTCTAATCTGTGACCTTTGATCCTCTGGAACCAACGCATAGCCACAGCATGCTGCCTCCAGGCAGTGCTTAAAGTGGTCCAAGAAAGAAGCCGGGTCTCTCCCGCAATCCGAGGTCGAGTGCCCCTCCCCAGAATTGTTTTAATTTATTTTTGATCTGAAAATGGCGAGTTTTGATGCATTATTGGTGGTATTTTATGCGATTTAGAGCTACAAGAGAGTGAATAAGAGACCCGTTATAGACCCGGCAAATCAAAGGGTGCCGGGTCTCCGACCATGGCGACCCGGCCCCACTTTAAGCCCTGCCTCCAGGTCACTAATGACTACTGCAAATGACCCTCGTATTCGGGCCTTTTTGACGTCGTGCTGAAAAGAATTGAGTGAGTGGGGTTTGATGTCCCCATCAACGCACAGCAGCTCATTTTGGCGACGAGACTGCTGAGTCAGTCACTTTCACTGGCACCAACAACCAAGCACAACGAAGAAAACCAACGGCAGAACACGCACCACAGTAAACCAAACAAGAACAAACGGTCCCTAGTGGTAAACATGCGAAACTGACAACCAGAAGGGCACTTAGTATTGTGGGCCCAATAGTCCGTTAGTGCGGGCTCTGGGCTGTCACTTCGTGCGCCGCGGTACCGCAGTCATTGCCAGTCAGCTGCCACTTCCGAGGTTGTAAAGTGCCGCTGTTCAGGATTGTAAGCGGCGCTATATCAAGTGAGCTAGCTTTTTTTAGTAAAGGGGGTGTACCTCAGACAAGGCCCAACAACCCCTTTTAATTGGGCCCCGTTAGTAAACAAACGCCGGTAAGACATACACACAAGGCCGTATCTAGAATTTATTTTTTTGGGCAAGTTGTCCTTTCCGATGGCGTAAGAAAGACTGTAAGGTCGCTGTTCTTTCTCGGCTTCGGCAGCGAATGTCTGACGCAATATATTGCTGACCTTTTTCTTAAATTTTCTTTTCCACACGTTTCAAGACAAATGTCCACACGTTCTTTGCTACCTGGTGCCAAAAACCTTCCTGGACGTGCCATTTGTTACGAAATTTCCGAAATGGAATGGCTTCACGTAAACAGCAGGCCTCTAAACGGTAATGCAGAAACTGGATAACGGCTTTTAGGCTCCCAGTGATGTAATCAAGACTTTTTTTCCCAAGATCAAGACCTTAATTTCAAGACCAAGACTTTAAAATCCTTTCAAGTCTCAAGACCAAGCCTAGTGTACAAGACCAAGACTTTGCATCTCAAAACCAAGACCTTTTTGTGATGTATACTAGAGGCCGACCGAAAAGCATTTTTCATTTTCGGCCGTAAACGAAAATACCGACGAAAATGAAATTCCATTTACGGCCGAAAACGAAAATAGACATTCATTTTCGGCCGAAAAACGAAAACGAAAGTCACCTGATTAGTTTTTTTTCTTTTTCATACATTCAGTCACCAAGTCAGCCCTACAATGCGGCGCCAATACCTCGTCCAGTTTCGCTTTTTTGCAGGTGGTCCTTGTTGACGGGATTCCACTTTCCTCATGTACAGTGTTTGTGGCATTTTTCTAGATACATTTCAACCCGTGAACAGTTTGCTTTCCTGGTTTATTGCTACCGAGTGAAAGCAATTTTCCACAATCTATGCACTATGCCAGTTGAGACGTGTTCGTCGCTCACTGGACATTGAGTCAGTGAAGACACTGGTCCACGCGTTTGTCACATCACGAGTCGACTACTGCAACTCGGTCCTGGCTCTTTCACCGATGACAA
>Ga0049107_10000495_pt1 | contig 11923 bp, 6 predicted proteins | sample WorMetilPIANOSA1_FD_61187 | JGI IMG/M metagenome (GOLD analysis project Ga0049107, IMG submission 61187) | Marine gutless worms symbiont microbial communities from Max Planck institute for Marine Microbiology, Germany - Olavius ilvae PIANOSA.1 | ecosystem: Host-associated > Annelida > Digestive...
CCGACAAACTCAACTGACCGCTCTCTCGATGCATGACCCCCTCCGCGACTCGACGCCAACGACCCGACCATCGAATCACGCAACACCCCCTTATGCAAAGGTCTCCTTCGAGGGGGAGGGAGTTTTGTTTTCGGGCGGGTGAAGCCAAGTAGCTAAGTAGCTGGGATACAAACGAAATCCCCTCCCCCCTTGAGGGGGAGGGTTAGGGTGGGGGGTGTACCTGGTTTGCCGTGCCCCTAGCCCGCGCGGCGTCAAATGGTGCCGTCGGGCTTGTCCTCCAAGACGATGCCGCGCGCGGCGAGGTCGTCGCGGATGCGGCCGGCCTCGGCAAAGTCCTTGGACCCGGTATCGACTGGGTATTTGCGTCCGTACCCTTCGGGTGGCACAACCAACTAACGCTCCAAAACCTCTACCGGACGTCGGAGCTTATCTCGGATAGTCTCGCTGTTTGAACCGTATGCGCGCCTGAAGTCGCCAAGCGGCAACATCAGGATCTCTGGGACACATAGTCGATGGACAAGCTCAATTATCCAGCCTTCTAGGTTCTTGAGGCGATTCTCACTTATCACCGTGAACGTTTCAAACTTTGCTTGATCTGCCAATTTCCTGAAACTCTCAAACGTACTTCGCATGTCTCGCTGTTCTTCAACAGAATCTGACACCAGCCATGCTGCAGCGTCTTCAATACTGTTTTCTCCTCCACTAACGAGCCAGCCGAGCAATGACTCGATAACTTGCCAATGTTGAATATAGCGAGTGTATTTTCCATCTTGCTGGCGAGCCACTGCCCATTGCTCAAGCGCACTATAGACTACGCTGGACACTCTGGCCTTCTTACGCTGGTAGATTGTATCGGCAATCTCTTGCCAGGAATCTTTCTCCCATAGCCTACGGTCACTGTCATCAACGACGTATGACATGAACGCTAGTTGATGTGACACTTTCCACCGAGAGCGTCTAGTCAGCAGGGTATTGGATAAGTGATAGAGATCAAGGCCCGGCGCCGGCTCAAGCGAGCCAGGGCCTGGCCGCCTCACCCATTCACCTCGCTGGTAGATCAATCGTATTAGGCTCAGCGCGACATTTGTGTCCGAAACCGCCTTGTCGCGAGCAAGCCCATCTGAAACGCGAGACTCAGTAGTCGCGCAGATTTCACCAAAGTAAAAATTATTGATATTCCTGCCAATCTCGCGTGAGCTTGATATTTCGAATCCTCCTTTTCTAAATTCTACGGAGTCAAAAGCCTCCTGGAACCTCTTGTTCACATGTTCAGTTCTTTCAAAAGTAACGACACCTACTCGAAATGACTCAATACCAGAGAGTTGTATGGCACTGACAGGAATAGAAATCTCAAGAGCTTCGCCAAGTTGCTGATTTAACCGATAGAAAAATAGGTTCATTGACCGCAATACATCGAATCGAACGAAATCCTCCATCGAGACTCGCCTAAGATTGTCCCGGATCTCTTTTGCTGAGATGCTACGCTCACCGTATACCTCGACTATACGATCTATTATCTCATTCTCTCGGTCGCGTTTCAGTGAATCAAATTCTAACGTCTCCCCATTCATTGACAGCCAGTCACCTTCCCACGGCCACTCTGGCACTGTTTGGGAGATCCGCTGCCAATTCTCCTTTATGTATTCTGTGAGCGTTTCTTCAATAACATCCAAGTTTGGATTAACGACAAGTCGCTCCCAACTTGTGCCGTCCCGACCATCCTCCAGTATAATACCGTCTGCAGCTAGTGTGTTGCGGATTTCATCCGCCTCCTCATAGTCTTTGCTCTTCCTCGCGTGATTTCTTGCTTCAATACGTGAATCAATATCTGACGGTGCAAGTATTTCTGTTGCCGAGTCCTGGAACCATGCTCGCGGATTTGATCGCAACAGCCCGAGGAGAACGCCAGCGGCCCGAATTTGTCCTGATAGCCGAAGTTGCTGCGGCCTGCGCCGCATTTGGTTAGCCATGTTTAGGTCACTTGCGAGTTCGCGCAAGCGCGTCAGAGCCATTGGCGTATTCAAGTCATCCTCTAGGGCAGCCATAATCTGAAGGGGAACCCGCCGCGCCGGTCGCGCCAACGCGCCGTCCTTCTGGGCATCCCAAAGTGGCTTGTAGAGCTTCTCTAGCGTCTTCCTTGCCTCCTCTGTTTTCCGCTTCGAGAAATCCAATGGCTGTCGATAGTGTGTCTCTAGCAGCACGAGACGCAGCGCCTCGCCGGGAAACGTTTCGAGGAGTTCGCGCACTGTGTAGAAGTTGCCCAAGGATTTGGACATCTTCTGCCCCTCGCTCTTTAAATAGCCGTTGTGCACCCAAAAGTGCGCGAAGCCCGAGCCGTGGGCGCAGGTCGACTGCGCTATCTCATTCTCATGATGCGGAAAGATGAGGTCCTGACCGCCGCCGTGGATGTCGAAGTCGCGGCCGAGGTACTTCTCGCTCATCGCCGAGCACTCGATGTGCCAGCCGGGCCGGCCGCGGCCCCAGGGGCTGTCCCAGCCGGGCTCGTTCTCATTACTCGGCTTCCACAGCACGAAGTCGGCGGGGTCGCGCTTGTAGGTCGCCACCTCGACGCGGGCGCCGGCCACCATTTCGTCGCGGCTGCGCCCGGAGAGCCGGCCGTAGTCCGGGTCCGACGGCACGTGGAACAGCACGTGGCCGTCGGCCTCGTAGGCGTGGCCCCGAGCGATCAGCTTCTTAGCCAGCCGGATCATCTCGTCGATGTGCTCAGTCGCGCGGGGTTCGAAGTCGGGTGCTAGGCAGCCGAGCGCATCGGCCACCCGCTCGAAATCCTCCGCCGTGCGCTTGGTCAGCGCGTCGATCGGCTCGCCGCTCTCCTGCGACCGGGCCAGGATTTTGTCGTCGACATCGGTGATGTTGCGCACGTAAGTGACACGTCGATGAAGCTTCTTCAACAGACGATAGAGCACATCGAAGACAACTAGAGGCCGGGCATTACCGATGTGGATGTCGTCATAAACCGTCGGCCCGCACACATACATACGTACGTGTGTCTTATAGATCGGGCGAAAGGGCTCACTCTCACCCGTCAGTGTATTATGGAGCCTAAGGCCTTCGGTCATGGTGCCCTCATTGTCGGGCGGTCGACTTAGCAGATCGATTCCGTCCGGTAAACGCCGTGCGGACCCTCAGCGGCAGGCCAGCACGCAGCCGGGGCCGTGGCACTCGACCGCCGTGCCGCGGCGCACGTTGACGCCGCCGAAGAGGCCGCAGTTGCCCGCCTGCGCCGCCGCCGGCAGCGGCATGGCGAGTTCGACCTCGATCCAGACGCAGGTCAGGAGGCGCGGATCGGCGGTGTCGTGGCTGAGGATCGGTCCCTCGCCCGGCGGATCGGTCGCCTCGTGCCGGAAGTCGTGCTCGACCGACCAAGCCGTGTCGCCACGGTGGGCGGCGCGCACCAGGTCCTTGACCTCGCCCCCGGCCGGGCAGCCGTAGACGCCGGGCACGACCTGGGCGAGCGCCGGCGCGGCAAGCGCCGCGAGGGCCAGCGCCGCCAGCGCCCTCATGCCGCACCGCCCTTCAACCGCGCGAGGGTGCGCGCGCGGCCGATCAGCGGCAGCAGCGCTTTCAGCTCCGGCCCCGTGTCGCGGCCGGTCAGCGCCCGGCGCAGCGGCAGGAACAGCTCGCGGCCCTTGCGGCCGGTGGCGTCGCGCACGGCCCCGGTCCAGGCGCCCCACGTCGCCGCATCCCACGGCTCCGGCGGCAACAGATCGGCGGCGATGTCGTAGAACTCCTTGTCGCCGGCAGCCGGCGTGACGGGGCCCGCGACGATCGCGTGCCAGTCCGCGGCGTAGGCGAGGCGCTCGAGGTTCGGGCGCACGGCCAGCCAGAACGCGTCGTCCGCGCCGTCGAGGCCCAACTCGCGCAGCCGCCCGGCGACGGCGTCGAACGGCGCCGCGTGCAGCGTCTTGGCGCTCAGGCTGCGCAGTTCGACGGCATTGACCTTCGGCGTCGCGCGGCCGAAGGCGGCGATGTCGAACTCTTCGACCAGTGCGCCAAGGTCCGCCGGCTCCATGGGCCGGCCGGTGCCCAACCGCGCGAGGTAGGCCGCGACCGCCGGTGCCTCGATGCCGTCGTCGCGCAGGTCGCCCAGGCTCGCCGCGCCCTCGCGCTTGGACAGCCCCTCGCCTGCGCCGCCGGCCAGCAGCGGCAGGTGCGCGAATGTCGGCGGTTTTGGACCCAGCGCCTCGAACAGGCGGATCTGCACGGCGGTGTTGGCGACGTGGTCCTCGCCGCGGATGACGTGGCTGACGCCCAGCTCGGCGTCGTCGACGACCGAACTCAACGTATAGAGCGGCCGGCCATCGGCGCGCACCAGCACCGGGTCGCTGAGATTTGTGGCCTCGAACGCGACGTCGCCGCGCACCAGATCGTGCCAGGCGATGGGACCGGGCGCCAGCTTGAGGCGCCAGTAGGGCGGCCGGCCCTCAGCCTCCAGCGCCGCACGCTGGGCGTCGTCGAGCGCCAGCCCCGCGCGGTCGTAGATCGGCGGCCGGCCGGCGCCGAGCTGCGCCTTGCGCCGGAGTGCCAGCTCGTCGCCGGTCTCGTAGCAGCGGTAGGCGTGGCCCCCCGCCGCCAGGCGCGCGAGCGCCGCTTCGTACCGGTCCATCCGGTCGGACTGGCGGGCGAAGGCGTCCCAGTCGAGGCCGAGCCAGGTGAGGTCGGTCTCGATCGCCTGGGCGGCCGTCTCGGTCGAGCGCTCCGCGTCCGTGTCGTCGAGGCGCAGCAGGAACGTGCCGCCGTGGGCGCGCGCGAACAGCCAGTTGACCAGCGCCGTGCGCGCGTTGCCCAGGTGAAGCCGCCCGGTCGGGCTGGGCGCGAAGCGGGCGCGCACGGCACTGCTCATGCGTCGGCGTAAGCGTTGGTGATCGGATAACGGCGGTCGCGGCCGAAGGCCAGGCGCGTCAGCTTGACGCCCGGCGGCGCCTGGCGGCGCTTGTACTCGGCGAGCCGCACCATGCGCCAGACGCGCTCCACCGTGGCGCGGTCGTGGCCACGCGCGACGACCGCGTCAACGCCCAGGTCCTCATCGACCAGGCCGTGCAGCATGGCGTCGAGCTGGTCGTAGGGCGGCAGGCTGTCCTCGTCCTTCTGGTCGGGGCGCAGCTCGGCCGAGGGCGGTTTCGTGATGATGCGTTCCGGGATCGGGGCGGTATCCGGCGACGGGCCTAGCGCCCCGACGGGGAGATTCTCATTCCGCCAGCGGCACAGCGCGAACACGTCGGTCTTGTAGACGTCTTTCGGCACCGAGAAGCCGCCGCACATGTCGCCGTAGAGCGTTGCGTAGCCGACCGACATCTCCGACTTGTTGCCGGTGGTCAGCAGCATGGCACCGGTGGCGTTGCTGACCGCCATCAGGGTCAGGCCGCGGGCGCGGGCCTGGATGTTCTCCTGCGTCACGCCCGACGGCGGCGCGTTGAACGTATGGGACAGCATGCCGTCGAAGGCTTCCATCGCCGGCGCGATGGGCACGTCGTCCAGGCGCACGCCGAAGTTTCGGGCTAGTTCGGCGGCGTCCTCCAGGCTCTCCTGGCTGGTGTAGGGCGAGGGCATCATCAGGCAGTGCACGCGGCCCGCCCCCAGCGCGTCGACCGCGACGGCGGCCGTCAGCGCGGAGTCGATGCCGCCCGACAGGCCCAGCACGACGCCGGGAAAGCCGTTCTTGTCGACGTAGTCGTGCAGCCCCAGCATCATTGCCCGGTAGATCGCCTCACAGCCCTCGGGCACGGCGAGGCGCGTGCCGGCCTCGCACTCCCAAACGTCGGCACCATTGCGGCGCCAATGACTGATCGCCACGTCCTCCTGGAACGCCGGCTGGTGCAGGGCCAGCGAGCGGTCGCCGTTCAGCACGAAGGAGGCGCCGTCGAACACCAGCTCGTCCTGGCCGCCGACCTGGTTCTGGTAGATCAGCGGCAGACCGGTCTCGGTGACGCGCGCGACGGCGAGGTTCAACCGCTCGTCGACCTTGTCGCGCTCGTAGGGGCTGGCATTGGGAAAGACCAGGAGTTCCGCCCCGGCCTCGGCGAGCGTTTCGGGCACGTCCGGCGTCCACATGTCCTCGCAGATGCCGACGCCCAGGCGCACGCCACGGAAGTTGACCGGTCCCGCCGGCGGCCCGGCCTCGTAGTGGCGGACCTCATCGAACACGCCGTAATTGGGCAGCCGGTGCTTGTAGCGCAGGGTCTTGACGGCACCGGCGTCGAGCAGCGCGACCGCGTTGTAGCGCTCGCCGCCATCGCGCCACGGCGTGCCGACGAGGAGCGCCGGGCCGCCGTCGGCAGTCGCCTTTGCCAGGTCCTCGACCGTCGCCATCGCCGCCGCGACAAAGGCGTCCTTCAGCACCAGGTCCTCCAGCGGATAGCCGGAGACGACGTGCTCGGTGGCGATCACCAGGTCGGCGCCCGCCGCCGCGGCCGTCTCGCGCGCCGCCAGGATGCGCGCGGCGTTGCCGGCCAGGTCGCCGACGGTCGGGTTGAGCTGGGCGAGCGCCAGGGTGAGCGTATCGGGGGTCATGCGAATTCGGCGGTTGTTGCGCCGCAACGTGGCGCGCGGGGCCAGGGCCTGTCAACGCCGCCTCGCGCCGTCAGCAGCCCCGCGTCATGAAGTGCACCGTCGCCGTCGAGCGGGCCGGGTCGTGCACGAAGCCGCACTTCTCATAGCAGCGGATGGCGCGCGCGTTGGCGGGGTGCGGATCGACCGAGATCACGTCGGGGGCCTCGCGCGCGGCGACCAGATCGATGAAAGCTAAGAGACACCGCGTGCCGAGGCCGGTCGAGAGGTCGGCGGGGTCGGCGAGGAACTGGTCGACACCGACGCGGCCGGCCGCGAGCCGGCAGTACTGGAAATAGCCGGCGTCGGTGCCGTCGCGCACGGCGACGAAGCTTTGCGTCTCCTGCTGCTCCAGCGCGTAGCGCGCGGCGACCTTGTCGAGCGTGTCGTCGCCGTCGTCCCACCATTCCTTGACGTGGGGACGCTGCAGCCAGTCCAGCAACAGCGGGAAGTCGGCGGGATCGAACGCGCGGAAACGGATCATCGACCCACGACAGCGGCGGCGGTTCTCCCTGTCAATGCCGATAGCGACGACGCCTCGTCGTCCTTCGGCAGCGCCGGAAACGCGCCCTCTCTGCCGCGCAACTCCCGCATAGTAAACGAGGAGACAGTCATCTCGCGCCAATCTGCGATTTTCACAAGGAAAAACGGTTAATGAAGGCGCATAAACCAAATAACAGATAAATTAATGTCGAATATGGTTATAGCGAATTTATCTAATTTCCCACTTGTTTTCACTTGGAACGAACAATTTGTTCACTGTGACTATATAGAAGTGCACCCAACGAATTAACGAAGCCCGAGCAAGCGCGGGTCCTTAGTTCCGGCGGAATTGCGGAACCGAGACCGCTGACCGTGTTCGGCCCGGCCGGCGCCTGTCGCCGGCGATTGATTGGAGTAGTTGACAATGGCGCGTTGGAAGCACCGTCACGATTCCTCGCCAGGAAACGGTCTGCGTCAGAAGGGGACGCAGAGCGACGACGCGCTTGTCGGCACCGTCCGCTCGGACCGGATCGACGGCCGATCGGGCAACGACGACATCAAGGGCGGCAGCGGCAACGACCGGCTGCACGGCAATCGCGGCGACGACGTGCTTCGCGGCGAGGCCGGCAACGACTACTTGCGCGGCGGTCGCGGCAACGACGAGCTGCACGGCGGCGCCGGCAACGACCATCTGCGCGGCGGCAGTGGCGAGGACACGCTTCACGGCGGCGCCGGCAACGACCACCTGAAGGGCGGCAGTGGCGACGACGAACTGCACGGCGGCGCTGGCAACGACCATCTGCGCGGCGGCCGCGGCAGCGACGAGCTGCACGGCGGCGACGGCAACGACCGGCTGGACGGTGGCCGGGACGACGACATTCTGCACGGCGGCGAGGGCCACGACACTCTGAAGGGCGGCAGCGGCAACGATGAGTTGCATGGCGGCGCCGGCCATGACCGCCTGCACGGCGACCGTGGCAACGACGCGCTCGACGGCGGTGACGGCAACGACTGGATGTCGGGCGGCAGCGGCAACGACAAGCTCGACGGCGGTGACGGCAACGACTGGATGTCGGGCGGCAGCGGCGACGACACTCTGATCGGCGGCGCCGGCAACGACCGCATGTTCGACCGGCGCGGCAACGACACGTTCGACGGTGGCGACGGCAACGACTTCATCTACGCCGGGCGCGGCAACGACATGCTCGACGGCGGCGCCGGCAACGACTTTGTGCTCGCCGGCTCCGGCAACGACACGGCTGTATTCAACTTCCAGGAGAATGTCGGGTTCGCCAGCTTCTACGACGGCGGGCGCGGCAAGGACACGCTGGTCCTGGAGATGACGCGCGGCGAGGCGGCCGCGGCGGGCCTCGAGCTCGATGCCTCCGGCGGTGTCGACCTCGCCGATCTTGACCTCGCTTCTGCCGGCTGGCACGGCCAGGTCCTGTCGGCGTTCGACGCCAAGCTGACGTTCAGGAACTTCGAGACCGTCAGCGTCGAGTTGATCGACGCCGGCCCGACCGCCTTCGCCGACGCCATCGACGCGGCGGAAGACGGCGCCACCTACATCACGGCGGACGCGCTGCTGGCGAACGACGAAGTCGACGGCGGCACCGCGACGCTGAGCGGCGTCGATACGTCGCTGACGCTGGGCACCGCGACCCTGAACGGCGGCGGCATCGACTACGACGCCAACGGCCGGTTCGACTATCTCGCCGCCGGCGAGACCGCCACCGACACCTTCACCTATACGATCGCCGACGTCACCGGGGCGACCTCCAGCGCCGCGGTGAACGTAACGGTCGTCGGCGCCAACGACGGCCCGGCGATCACCGCCGCCACCTTTGGCGCCGCGGTCAACGAGTACGCCGACGGCGCCGCCGGCGAGAACACGGCGGAGCTGAGCGTCTCGGGCGCGATCGGTTTCGTCAACGCCGATCTGAGCGACGGCCACACCGTCTCCGTGACGCCCGGTGGCCCGGGTTATTACGGCACGATCGACGCCAGCCTGACCGACGTCGCGACCGGCGATGGGACCGGCCAGGTCGACTGGACGTTCGCCGTCAACGACGCCGCGTTGGACGGTCTCGGCGCCGGCGAGACGCTGTTGCAGAGCTATGACGTCACCATCGACGACGGCAACGGCGGCACCGCGACCCAGACCGTCACGGTGACGCTGACCGGGACCAACGACGCGCCGGTCATCGGCGTGATGGATGCGACCGGAAGCGTGGGAGACGGGGGCGCCGGCGTCGCGGCAGCCGCCCTGGCCTCGACCGCGGACGCGACGGGATCGATCAGCTTCAGCGATGTCGACGTGAAGGACACCCACACGGTCACGGTCGAGCCGCTGGGGACCGGCTATAGCGGCACGCTGACCGCAATAGTTGCCGACGCGGCCGCGGGGTCGGATCCGGGCCGCGTCGACTGGTCCTTCAGCGTCGCGGACGGCGACCTGGCCGAACTCGGCGCCGGTCAGACGATGACACAGGACTACGCCGTCACCATCGACGACGGCAACGGCGGCACCGCGACCGAGACCGTGACCATCACGCTGACGGGCACGAACGATGCGCCCGTGATCACGGCGGCGGATACCACCGGGTCGATCGACGAGCTGGCCGACGGCGCTGCCGGCGAGGCCGCCGCCGATCTTTCGACGTCGGGCACGATCGCATTCGCCGACGTCGACGCCGGCGACAGCCACACCGCGGCCGTGGCGCCGCAGGGCACCGGCTACTTCGGCACGCTCGCCGCAAACGTGACCGCCGGTCAGGTCGATTGGACCTTCACGGTCAATGATGGCGCGCTGGACGGGCTCGGCGCCGGCGAGACGCTGGTCCAGAGCTACGCCGTCACCATCGACGACGGCCAGGGCGGCACGGCGAGCGAGACTGTCACGATCACGCTCACGGGCACCAACGACGCCCCCGTCATCGGCACGGCGACCCTCAGCGGCGCGGTCACCGAATTGGCAGACAACGCGGCCGGCGAGACGACGGCGGACCTGACCGCCGCGGGCTCGATCGCGTTCGCGGACGTCGATGCCGGCGACAGCCACACCGCGACCGTGGCGCCGCAGGGCACCGGCTATCTCGGCGCGCTCACCACAACCGTGGCCGCCGGCCAGGTCGACTGGACCTTCACGGTCAACGACGGCGCGCTGGACGCGCTCGGTGCCGGCGAGACGCTGGTCCAGAGCTACGACGTGACGGTCGACGACGGTAACGGCGGCACGGCGACGGAGACCGTGACGGTCACGCTGACCGGCACCAACGACGCGCCGGTGATCGGGATCGCCGACAGCGCGGCGACAATCACGGAGATCGCCGACGACGGGACGGGCGAGACGACGAGCGACCTCGCCGCCAGCGGCAGCATCGCCTTCAACGACTTCGACGGCGGCGACGGCCACACGGTGGCCGTTGCGCCTCAGGGAACCGGCTATGCCGGCGCGCTCGCGGCCAGCGTCACCGGTGCCGGCCAGGTCGACTGGACCTTCACGGTCAACGACGGCGCGCTAGACGCGCTCGGTGCCGGAGAGACGCTGACCCAGGACTACGCCGTCACCGTCGATGACGGCCAGGGCGGCACGGCGACGCAGACCGTCACGATCACGCTCACCGGCACCAACGACGGTCCCGTGATCGGCCCGGCGACCCTGAGCGGCGCGGTCACCGAGATCGCCGACGGGGCCGCGGGCGAGGCAACGGCCGACCTGACGGCCGCGGGCGCGATCCCGTTCAGCGACGTCGACGCCAACGACGCGCACACCGTGTCGATCGCGCCGCAGGGTGCCGGCTATCTCGGCGCTCTGGCCGCGACCGTGGGCGCCGGCCAGGTCGACTGGACGTTCACCGTCAACGACGGCGCGCTGGACAGCCTCGGCGCCGGCGAGACGCTGATCCAGAGCTACGACGTCACCATCGACGACGGCAATGGCGGCACGGCGACCGCGACGGTCACACTGACGCTGACCGGCACCAACGACGCGCCGGTGATCGGGATCGCCGACAGCGCGGCCACCGTCACCGAGGTCGCCGGCGTGGCCACCGCCGATCTCTCGGCCTCGGGCTCGATCGCGTTCAGCGACGTCGACGCCAGCGACACGCACGCCGTTTCCGTGGCGCCGCAGAGCGCCGGCTATCTCGGCGCGCTCGCCGCGACCATCAGCGCCGGCCAGGTCGATTGGACCTTCACCGTCAACGACGGCGCGCTGGACGGCTTCGGCGCCGGCGAGACCGTGCTCCAGAGCTACGACGTCACGGTCGACGACGGCAATGGCGGCAGGGCGACCGAGACCGTCACGATCACGCTGACCGGCACCAACGACGCGCCGGTGATCGGCACGGCGACCCTGACCGGTGCGGTGACCGAGATGGGCGACGGCGTCGTCGGCGAGACGACGGCGGACCTGACCGCCGCGGGCTCAATCGCGTTCAGCGACGCCGACGCCAGCGACACGCACACGGTGTCGGTCGCGCCGCAGGACATCGGCTATCTCGGTGCGCTCGCCGCAACCGTGACCGCCGGCCAGGTCGACTGGACCTTCACCGTCAACGACGGCGCGCTGGACGCGCTCGGCGCCGGCCAGACGCTGATCCAGAGCTACGCCGTCACCATCGACGACGGCAACGGCGGCACGGCCAGCGAGACCGTCACGATCACGCTGACCGGCACCAACGATACGCCAGTGATCGGCACCGCCACCAGCGCGGGCACCCTCACCGAGATCGCCGACGGTGCCGCCGGGGAGACGACGGCGGACCTGACGGCCGGCGGCTCGATCGCGTTCGCCGACATCGACGGCGGCGACAGCCACACCGTGTCCGTCGCGCCCCAGGGCACGGGCTATCTCGGCGCGCTGGCGGCC
>Ga0049107_10000497_pt1 | contig 11856 bp, 7 predicted proteins | sample WorMetilPIANOSA1_FD_61187 | JGI IMG/M metagenome (GOLD analysis project Ga0049107, IMG submission 61187) | Marine gutless worms symbiont microbial communities from Max Planck institute for Marine Microbiology, Germany - Olavius ilvae PIANOSA.1 | ecosystem: Host-associated > Annelida > Digestive...
AATAATAAACATGCTAAGATATAAAACAAAAACTAGGCCTGGTTTAGTCGCCTTGTACGACATCCGGCCAGGAAACGGAGCGGGTCAATTCTTACAACCCCAGAGCCCGCATGGGGCTTGGTCTGAGGGTCGACGGCTGCTTGTGCGCTACGCTGCATTCATCAAATGAACCGAGTGAACTCTCGCAATGACCTTTAGTGGTAATGATGACAGCACTATAAATATCGTCCTTGGATTATTATTATTATTATTACCAGCAGGATTGCCGCAAAGCGGCAAAGTGCCGGTATTGTTTTTACTCAGTAGCCAAAAATCAACATTTTGCCCCCCTAGCGGAAAAACTATGAATTAGATCGAGAAATGGTTCACACCTTTTACGATGAGCTCTATCACCATGCAAAGTTTGGGGAAGATCGTACAACGCGCGCCGGCTGTAGGTGCGAAAACATGGTGTTTGTATGTTTTTTTTGTAATTCTGCCACGCTCCGAGGCCGGTGTGATGTTCGTTCGAGGGGGGCATAGTTCGAATAAGCATTGCGTTGCCGTTTATAGGCCGATTTCGACGAAGTTTTCTGCGTTTTTTTACAGAAGAGATTGCTCTTTCAGACGCATTAAATAGTTCGCATTTCCGTCGCTAGGTGGCGTCACAATTTTCGCGAAATTGCGGTCAAAAATTGTGAAAATTCAAAAATATCGGCGGAAAAGTTTGTGCGCACCACTTCGTATAGATAGCTGATGGATTTGAAAAAAATTCTACCACAGTAGTTTAGGGCCGAGACTGTAGATGTGCAGCTATATAAAAAATTTTCCGCATGTCGCTACACAGCGCTGACAGCGAGTGTCAAATTTTGTATCGGTAGTCCAAAAATAGCTTGGAATGAACAAGTTTGTGCGCACCAAAAGTCATACAGGATGTAAATTTTGCAAAATCTTTTTCGAGCAGTTGTATACAGGATGGATTGTAGATGTGCACCTATATTGCGGTTTTTCTCTGTGGCGTTAGATGGCGCCACAACAGAGCGCTAAATTTAGAACCACGTTTTTTGGTCAATTTCGTACCAGTTTGAGGAAGGATAGCGTCGCCAAATATGCATCGATTTGGACGCTGTTTTCGATGTTTGTTAGAGGACCAGATGTGCTTTGTAACGCACTAAACATTTTGCAGATTCGTTTGTAGGTTGCGCCACAAGATTCGAAAATTGCGGTCAAAATTTTGCAAAGCGTAAACAATTGGACGCAGAGTTTGCGGGAAATCGCCTACTGCGCATGGTTATTATTGACATATATAATAATTAACACCCTTTTCGGTAGACTGACACTAGATCCTGACGGTATGCATTGTCCTTGATGGGACGATGCTTTTGTTTCTAGTTATACATAATTGTTGAGTCGCATACAGTTATATACTATTACTACTAGTACACATGAATATATACGACATAGTAAGCATTAAAACAATAACAACAAATTCTTTTCGTTGAATAATTCTCTAGCAGTTAACTAGTACTCCATCCAGAAAGCCAGAATTCTGTTACCCATATGTCTCGGCTGCGGCTGCAGCACTACTTGAACTGCCAACAATGACCGATCCATCGTGATTGGCGTAGAGTGTGGGCAGGGCTGCTGTGGACGGCTGCTGAGCGGCAGAACGCGGCGACGCTCGGCCGTTGGACCAAGCAGCTGAGTGGGAGGCCGATGTGTTGGTGGCGTGCATCAGTTGAGGTCGGTGATGGGGCGGTGGCGGCCGCTTGGAACGCATCTTTGCTAAATCCGATGCCAGCAGACCAGTTTGTTTTAAGTAATTACGCAGCTCCTCATCATACCGGGCCTGTAACAGAAAAAACGACTACGACACTGTACTTGTTTAATAGCCAGTTTCCATGACAACTGGGTAAGCTGATACGAGAATGTTAAACTGTTCTGGATTTTACTGAAGCAAAAAAAAAACAGGATGTTGTAATCATAAACACATTTTACAACTTTTACAATTTTATGCTCTACAGAAAACAAACTCAGCTTTGTTGATTTATAGGTAAGAATAACACATAAATAATAACTAATGCTGTATTGTAATTTATAACTTTTCCATTTAAAAAGCCACAGCCACATATTTACTTAAAACTGAGTAATCCACATGAAATGTCTACAAGATAAATTCCTCCTATTGCACTGCGAAGACATAATCGTGTACAATGAAGTAGCAACTACAAACTAAATGGCCATGACCAACAGATGTTACTACCAGAAAGTTAAATTACTGTATTAAGTTTCTGAATATGATGGCTCATAAACTTTCTTTCTGCCTACACTGTTAACCACTGTGGCACATATGAAAAAAACAAACTTGTTTAATGGCCCTTAATCCACGTTAACCTGGGAGAGCTGGGACCAGGAAACTACAATTCGTGTTCAGCTCTCGGCATCACTGTCACATCAGTAACAAATCACTATTGCTGTCGCTCCAATTCCATCTAATCATTTCCCTGCCTTTTCACTGGTGTAATTTATAACTGTTGGTGATTCGACTGGAGCTTTGCACGTCTTGGTCTTGGGTGGAAGAACCGAACACGTTATAATTGCAGGTTTTCTGCTGCATCACTGGCTTTACAAGTGATTTTCTCGGCCGGAACAACCGAACACGTTATAATGGGTTTTGGAGAGCTGGATGGATGCAGTCGATTAGAATATGTAGACATTCGCTCAGTATATTAACCGATTAATATTTAATTAATAATATTTTAAAACACTAAAATCTGACACTTCCACCAGTAAACTGAACATCGGAAATAGAACAACATTGGGTGACGGGGAAAAAGAAACATATAGAGATGTTCGGTTCTTTCATGGAGCCCTTCAAATGACAAATATATCATGTTATGTAAACCCGACTGCAAGCAGGCCAAAAACAAACAACTGATTATGAATTCTTCACACTTTCCTTGTCCCAACATTACCATAACCGGTGTTGGTGTGCTTAAGAAAGAAACCTCTGTAAGAATTTACTTACTTATGCTATTAGTTTTGCGACTCTAGTTGACTTTTCGTCATTTCCTGTTTGTAGTTTTGGTTTATTATTGATGTGGACGTCGTTTCAGGTTGTGTAAGAGTGTAAAAGTCATAGTGCATATGTTTTTGCTGTCATTACCATAACCGTATGTATCTAAACGAATCATTAATATCTGTATCGACTAAACTTTTTTTAAGCACTTGGTTACCAAGCTGGGTAAAGATTATATTAAACAATTTGACTAGCATACGGTGAAAAAAGTGACCTTCCTTATTGGAGAATCACCCTTATGTCCTTGTCCAAAACCTCCTTCCATCTCTTCAAGGGCCTATCTCTGTCTGCCTCCCTCAACCTCCAAAGTAACACATTTCACCCAATCATCAACATCCTTTCTTAAAACATGTCCACACTATAGCAATCTATTTCTTTGTACAACTTTTACTATGACTTCTATTTCTAACTGCTGCCTGATTTTATCCCTTAATTTCACAACACACATATAACCATTCTCATTTCTGCCCGATGCAATGGCATATTGAGTACATCTAAAATACATATTTATGTATGCATGGAAGTAATTACAGAAAGAACATAACTACATAAGTACGATGCAAAAATTTGCCAATCTTTTCATTTTTTGATCAATTTAAGAAAAAAAAACAAGAATTCAGCATTCCAAAAAATGCTGCCAGATCTGATACTGATGATCTACCTTATCCTTAGCATACAGATCATTGTACTCCTGCTTTTGTGTAGGATTCATGTCACGCCAGAGGCTTCCAACAATAGCACCAAGCTCACACACAGATGACAAGTGAGCATTCTCAGCTTTCACCTGTGGCCATATCTGCAAATAACACAGTACCCAAAACCATAAAAAGTTTCATATTAAAAAGTCATCAATTCATTCATGTTTACTGACATAAACAGACAGTTGCTTAAAAGAACTGCAAACATATACTGCATAGAAATCAGTCGTGAGCCCAATGTTGGTGGCATAACATAGTGGTTAGAACGCTGGTCTCGCCCGGCAAACTTTCCCTATCCAGCGCCAGACTGCTAGCTGGATCAGTGACCACTTTGTGGTTAAGTCATCTACTATTGGTCAGCCAACATGGCCAACTCAGCCATCCATCCCTCAGGGGTCGGTAAATGAGTAATGATCCATGTAATTAGGTACACGGATTATGGGGTGAAGGCCTAGCATGGTTGATTGGGCATAGTATGCCTGATGGCTGCATACTGTGGGCCCAATAGTCCGTTAGCGCGGGCTATGGGCTGCCACTAGCTTGCGCCACGGCACTACAGTCAATGCCAGTCAGCTGCCACTTCCGAGGTTGTACAGTGCCCCTGCAACAGTTCATCTGTGATAGCGTCACTTTAATCACAGTCCTTCATTTCATTTTCATTTCATCAGCAGTGACTATCCCTGAGGCCTTGCCCAACGGGAGAGAGGGGCAAATTTATGCATCAAACCAGAAAAATGGCCCCAAACTACCCTGAGTTTAAATCTTGTTGTCTGGAGAGTTCTGCAGTAGCATGTGTGTGTCAGATGCGCATTTGGGATGTTGATCATCTGAAGAAGTCATGACAGCATCATCTGGGAACAGAACAACCAGGATTTGAGACAGTGAGCTTATATAAGACAGTCTCATCAAAGCAAATGGTGGACATGTCAAACATCATATTGACTGATATCATTGCATTTGTTTGTCTTTGTCTGATATGTGTACGTAGCAGATTATATAATGAAAATGTCCATTTTTCTGCACCACCCTGTTCAAATTACAAGTTAAAATCACATACACACACAAACACACACATACACTCATACACACATACACACATACACACATACACTCATACACACATACACTCTTACCAAAATTCAAAGGATGCACACATTATAGATTATCATTATAGGCAGATCATCAAGCTTAGATACACACAAAATATAAAGTTAGTTAGTTAGTTGCATGGTGTTTAGCAGCACTTTCAGCACAAATAGGCTATATCGTACCATAGGAGTAGGGCCGGGGGGACTGTCACAAACACATTATAAAACTATGAAACAATACACTAAACCAAGAAAATCATAAACACTCTTTGGCCTGGGCTTTGTGGAGATGATACCCTCGCTACAGTTAGGCTTCCTCAGAGGAGACTTTCTAGTCAATCATTTAGTACTGACAGCTTAACCATAACAAACAAAAGACAGAACATGTACCAACTTAAACTAACCTATAGAAAAGTGGCCCTAATAAGCAACATCACAATGGGAAACTATACTAAGACAAAAGAAGACAGAGCCTGGTTTAGTTGCCTTTTATGATATCCAGCCAGGAAATGGCCCCGGAGCCTGCAGCACGAGGCACAAGATACAAATGTGCAACAAGTTAAAGCGCATACGAACTTGTTTGCTGAAGATCATGTATGGCGTCAGTGGTTTCTTTGGCGGTTTCATTACATCAGCAGGCACACGACGTGGCATTTGAGAACTGTGCAGTTGGTGTGCAGCAGCGCCAAGTACACCAGCAGTCTCACTGCTGGCTCCTGGTAGTGGAGCTGCAGGATACTGTTGTGCATGCAGCAGCTCATTGCTAACACATCAAAGTACAACCACAGATGCGATGATGTCCCAGTAATATCAAGTACATGGAGAACAGCTCAACACCATAATGCAGCATGCAAACAAACAACACTACCAAATGGAAAAAAGCTGCCTTATATCTAAATCCAAAATTGGTTGAAGTTAAAGCCACAAGGCAGACTTTCGTGAGTACAGTCAGTTTTATTCAATTCTAGAAGTGTATGCAATGTAATTCTATAGACTTTCTAAGCATGTAAGTCACTGACGGCTCAGCACTAGGCAGTAAAATGTCTTCCCTGGAAGGTAGTGTATGGTAAGATAAGGTAAGTAAGTCATTAAATGCCACAGCTTCAATCCTCAATCTTGCTTTAAACATCTGCCTGAACCATCCAAAGTTATCTGTCAAATGCAGTGCAGTTGGTTTTAAATTTGCAATTTAATGTTGTTTTCAACTACAATGTTACGATCATGTTATTAGTTTTATTCTATTGTTGTTAAGGTAAATAGTGGACATAAATAAGAAGTTCCAGTTTCACTGTGTCTACTAGTCTGTCTGTCTGTTGACAGGATGACTCAAAAAGTTGTGGACGAATTATGATGAACTTTTTTTGGAGAGGTGGGATGTGTGACTGTAACCAGCTGATTAGACTTCGGAATTGATCTTGATCTTGATCAGGATACAGAAATTTTAATGAGAGTTTTTACCACTGTAGCACAGAAGCAATTCAACAAACTTTGCTGATAACTCAAGAAGTTGTTGATGAATGCTTACGAAACTGTTTGGATGGGTGGGACGTCTTACTAGCAACAAACCAATCAATTTTGATGCTGATGCAAATAATGATCCAGATCCAGGAATTTTAACAAAATTTTTACCTCTGCAGGATAGAGACAATATTATGGTTAAGAACATAGCAGGATCAGCTGCCTTGGTGGAGGGGTTTGCAGAAATGCCAACTTTTGAAAATCAAAAATCCTAATGACTATGCGCGAGTCCAAAGTGCACCATATCAGCATCTCGAGATATAACCCGATTTATTTGCTGATGGCAACCCTACCTAGTACTAGTAGTATAATGAACACTGTAAGAGACCACTATATAGCACAATTTAATTACTATCAACTGTATTGAAATGCATATTGGTGCAGGTGCTTGTATATTCAAACATATAAAAGCTAGACCTGTCTCCGAAATGACCTATACAGTGTCGAGTGGGACGTTAAACTCTAGTATACCATACCATACCATACTATAAAAGCTAGATAAAGATGACTTACTGTTTGCATCTTCGTGTACACTACACAATTCATAGTGATGGGCAAATTTCGTAATTATGGATGCCTTAGGTGTGATGACGTAGTGAGGTCCAAATTGTGTAATAATTATGGCCAAATCATAATGGTTGGCATCCCTGGGTTTGCAATCTCCGAGTACTCTAGTCAGTGATTGCCAACATAATACTCATTTAATGGCCATTTTCCCAGGACAACTCAGGTAAACCAGTACCAGAAACTACCATTCTGGATTGTACTGCAGCAAAAATGATGGAGGTGGTGGTGACAACTGGAGCTGTAACATGTGCAAGCACCACTCAAATCATCACCAACAACATACCAACATCCAACTTTTTACATGCCGAATGTTATTCCTGGCACTAGGGCGTCGATTGTAGCGTAATTCGGAGATCGATTCTCTGACATATTTTCGCAGCTGGCAGCTGTGAATCGATTGTCAACCTGTACTGTTGTTAACAATCAGTGTGCACAAATGCCAATGATGGAGTACGGGGGATGGAGGTGTCCAGGAGGCAAAGCACATTTGTCAAGGCTCGAGAAAGAAGCTTTTGTCTACAAATATGCATAACCGTAAATGCTCAGACCGATCATAAAGCGATATGGGCCTACTGTAGATTTGCCAGCACTATCAATCAATCATCAGGCCTGCCGTCCTCTCATTGGTTACTAGCACAGCCGCATGTCCATGGTGTCCAACTGTAATAGGTTGGCAGGCGATTGGGTGTAGCCAATGGAGCGTGACGTCGGCGGGCATGTAGGCATAGCCTATGAACGGTTGCTAACGATGCATGGCCAATGAATGCGCTGATGAACAGTAGGGTCCCGGCTTATGAATAATAACAGAAGTTTTCTGCAATTATTTCCAGGCCCAACGCTACCCAATTTGGCGCTCGGATGACAGGACGATAAAGTGAATTCACTATAAATCTTAGGACTGGGAGCTCATCAGTAAGAATTACGAAAATTCGAAAATCGGCCTACATCTGTCAATTTAGTGAGAGAAAAATATAAAAAATAAAACCGCTCACTTATAGACTATAACAACTTGAGGTCGACGTGGGTGTTTCTGGTTTCAATAGAAGCCGCGGCCTTGTACCCTATTGGCTGTTTCAGTCTGCTTGTTGCAGCACTGCGAAATACGTTAACCACCTCGAAGGCAGACATTAAGCAGGTTTCATAACGCGTCGGGTGTAGGGATGTTAACGGGTACCCGGGTTCCCGGGACCCGAATTTACTACCCGAACCAGGGTAGTTAAGTACCCGAAATAATACCCGAACCTACCTGATCCCGATGGCTAACACGTAGCCATAAACCAGCCTAATCAATGCCGAGTGCTGATGCGGCAATGAAAGGGGCTGCGAGAAGTCTAGGCAAACAATGATCAAAGCGACACTTAGCTTCGCAACTTCCCAGTAACTGCTGCCTGTATAAGTGGCTTGGGCCCAACCTGCTGTAGGCCTATACCGTGCCTAATTTTGCAACCCATTCCGTCGTGATATGCAGCTTCAGATATATCCCATTACTGCCACTTGACTTGCGTAATCAGTGATAGCATCTGTTAGCAGTCACATACCTAGTGTACCCTGGCCTTCATGTCTGACGCTCTTCAAGCGGTCGGCTCACCGCCATCGCCCGCTGACAACCACAGTCCACCCACCTACTGGCCGCCACTACGTCGTCCCAGGTGACCGCAGCGCCGTCTCGGCATCGCCTGCATGCCACCGGATGCTCTGCCACTAGTTTAGGTTTGCGTTTATTATTGTCCATTAAATTTATTATTACGCGGCGAGTTGCACATTTTTTTGTCATTCTCACGATATTGAAAATGCCCTGTGAGAGTCGATCGCAGGCTATCCTGCGATAATCGTAAGATATCATCGTATACGATCGACGCCCTACCTGGCACCCAACTGACAGCACCAGAGCACTGAAGGCAAACACTAGTTATTGACAAATATCCATACAGTAACAGCTTACCCACTGCAATCAGAAGCACTGGCATTATCTGCAATTGGACTAACGTACAGTTGGCCATCGTGCATCGCCAAAACACCACCAGACCCAGTGCCTGGTAATATCAGCTGCTGTGGAACGCCAGTTCCAGGCAGCATCATCATCTGATATGGAGATGACATCATCCATGACAATGATGCAGCTGTTGAGCCACTGGTAGATGCATGTAGAAACTGCAGTGGCAATATCTGCCCAACGGCTGTTGCCGGAACAACACCATCGATTGCAGACGTGGAAGATGCACCGGCCGATAATTCTTGCTTAACAGAGACATCAGACACTGACCCAGTCGTTCCGTCTGATTCCCTGTGAACTTCGTTCTTAACCTCACGTTCCATGCTCCCTGCTAACAATAACAATACTCATTTTAACGGCCAGTTTCTAGAATAACCTGTTCAAATAGTACCAGAATGTCAAATCATTGTGGATTTTGCTGCAGCATGTCGTCTAGGAGGCAGTGGTAACAAAAGGAACTATCATATGTTAATATGTTGGTTGATGTTATTTGCCGGACGGTCCGGTAAATAATTGTGATCTCGCTATTCACAGGACCGGTACACGCACTTAACCGAAACCTTATTAGCTAGGCGGCACCGTAACCCAACACTAGCACTAACCCTAACCCTAAGAACCCTGACCTTAACCATAACCATAACCCTAACACTGACCCTAACCCTAAAAGTAACATAATATATGCAGTAAAAGAAGACACCAAAACAAAGTAGCACACAGTGTTATATTTAAAAGTTATTTTCCCAGAGACGGGGGTGGGTTTATAAGAGGCCTATAACCATGCGAAGCAGGGACCACTGACCGCTCGTCTAGCAAATGATCTAAGCGGTACCCGTGAGCTTTTGCTCACGGGTACCGCTAGTATCAGTAGCTGGTATCAGGACTTTTCACTCCCCGGTATTTTCGCTCCTCGGAGCGAAAGTTCCCAGTGGGAACCTTCTCTCCCAGGAACGAAAGTATGTTCCCGGGAACTTTCGTTCCTGGTAGTCAGTTCGCTTTCTGACCACGGTAAGGGATGCTGGCGCTGCAGTGAAAGTAAATCGAAAAAATATAGTAAAATGAATGCAAACAAACACTTACCTACACTATTGTTGAATAAGGCTGAGACTTTCGCACACTGTTAATATGCATGTCCTGCGACGGATTTGCAAGTAGCCTATGAGAGAATCATAATGAGTAGACGTCATAGAATGCCAACTTGTGAACCTTTTAGCGCTCATTAACTGCAGTTAAGCCAAACCAGCAACACGCGGCGATTTCAGACGAAAATCACATAATTTTCCCATTGCCCCGGTATTTTGGCCCCTCCCCGAAGAAAGGGTTTCCCTAGGAATTGGGTACCGCTGCACTTGGTATCAAAAATGCGAATGATGGGGCAATCGGGCCGAAAAGAAGTTTGACAATAACTTCCATATATGTGACAGACGGATGGACAGACAGAGGGACAAATGGACACGGGACGACAGCAAAGACCGCGCTTACGCATAGCATTTCGCGGTTAAAACTGCATCAAATAGTGTTAATGTGCTGCTGCACCGCCTCAGTGGATCTAATACACACTTACTTACTTACTGCAGTCAGTTGCCCAGTTAACTCCTCGAACTGTAAACTGTAAATACCGTCTTCAGTATATTGGCTTTAGTATTAGCTTATGCGTTATGTATAACTTGTAGTTACTCGTACACAATTCACTCCCTGGTATTATCGCTCCGCGGAACGAATGTTTCCGGGAACATTTGCTCCCTGGAACGAAGGTTCCCGGGAGCTTTCGCTCCTGGGAGCGAAAGTTACCAGGAACTTTCATTCCAGGGAGCGAAAGTTCCCAGAGGGAACTTTCGCTCCGAGGAGCGAATATACCGGGGAACAAAAAGTCCCTGAACCAGCAAAACGGGTTTGGTTGGGGTAAGTGTACGCTGAAGGTACACGCTAGCATGTACATTTGTGCATCTAGCCACATCCTACATAAATTTCGTCCGGCGAATAGCGAAATCCAGAATTTATTCACCGGACAGTCCGGCAAATAACAAGTGCGTAATATGTTATTTATAAAATGTTGTTGTTCCTACATTGTCTTGTTAGCATTAGACTGTATACATAGATACAAACAGCTTAATCTACTTACTGATGCAATGACAAGTCAACAAGACGTGAACAGTACACTATCTATGCAGACAATGTACCACTCATATGTTCTCCACTAGGTGTTACAGTGTTAGATGCACCAGTTTCTCTCCCTGCCACCCACAAATTGGTTGTTGGACTACCACTAATTTATGTGGCATAATTGGCTTCAATAGGTAGAGGACATGAAAATCGATGATGACTTGATCTAATCTTCACCGTCTCCAGCTCGCTTCGGCCTGCCTTGATTATATCCACGGCTAGTATTAGTCTATGTCTAGGTCAGGAATTTTTTTGTATGAAACAGATCGCCGATCTGTCCCCAGCAAATTTTGATCACTCTAAGTAAAAAACACCAATCTCTTCCTAGATTTTACGAATAAAAATTGAGAAAGACAACATTGTCCACTACAGTATTGACCTCACTATTAGACCATCAAGGGGTATTGGGCAAGATCGATATGGTGCAGTGTTCTTCACGCAGTATCGAACTGAACCAACAATTAACCAGCAGCAATTTGGCTTTACCGATATCTTAAAATGGAATCACTTTAAATATAACATATAAATCTCAAAACCTTCAGAACACAACAAAAAAGATCAAAATACTCCTATCAAATGGGCGGAGCTCACGAAATCAACATCCGGTGTGAGCTTCCGCAATCATTTATTAAATAAGTAACCATCATCATCATCATGTTGTTGTTGTAGTTCTGATACGGTCTCTGTGTACCGAAATTCCAATGAGTGAAACACTCGCCACTGATAAGTCACCACAGGAAACAGATCACGCTGATGGTCAGATATTCCTCTTGT
>Ga0049107_10000498_pt1 | contig 11856 bp, 11 predicted proteins | sample WorMetilPIANOSA1_FD_61187 | JGI IMG/M metagenome (GOLD analysis project Ga0049107, IMG submission 61187) | Marine gutless worms symbiont microbial communities from Max Planck institute for Marine Microbiology, Germany - Olavius ilvae PIANOSA.1 | ecosystem: Host-associated > Annelida > Digestive...
TCTTTTATGTTTCCCTGAGCAGTTGAGTCATCTCCCTTACAGTTTTTGGCGCTAGCGTAACTAATTTAAATGAGCCTCCTAGAGCTTTAGCTACCTCCACTATAGCGTGGGTTAGGAGCTAGCTCCATCCTGTTTGGGCCGTTGTAAACAAAAGCAACGCGGGTTAAGGGGGTTTATTATGTCGCTGGCATCACTGAATGGGAGGTGCACATCACTGCTCAGGGCCCCCGTCTCCGAAATGACCTATACTGTGTCGAGTGGAACGTTAAACTCTACTATACCATTCCATCTACAGAACTGGCAGTGTACGTCATATATTGTCTAACATTATTGACGGCTAAGCCTTGGCCGTTTTTACTCCAAAACACGTTTTAGCCCTCGTACTGCCAAATCTCAACCGATCTGGATAAAATTTTGCAAACGCCTATTGTTGTACGGAATACACTTGTGGGCCGATTTAGGCCGTGATCGGCGCCTGGGCGGCTCCAGGCCAAACCAGAACGACAATGTTTTTCTGTAGTACTTGTAACGCACCTTAAGTCCTATAGACTGCAATTTCGGCGACAAACCGACAAAGTGGAGGTGAGGACAGGCGCTATCGTGAAAATTCCGGAATTTTGTAGCGTAGGCGGAGCCTGCAGATCCAAAAAAGATCCATCTTTTTGCGTTTTTAGGGTACCCTTCGACTGTCGTGCGCAAGCCTACAGGAAACAGTTTTACCCCAAACCAATGGTACCGGTGGAAAGCCGAGACACTGTAGGTGTGCCTTTTGCTAGTCTGGAGAGTCTGTGACCAGGCATTTGGCAGATATAGGCCCCTGAAGGTTGCCAAAAAGTGGTCACGTGACCATCATGAAAATTGAAAATTTGCATTAGACACACGTAGAAAAATGTACTGATTCCAAAATGCTATTCTTTCCGATCTATGACAAAAATAACGAAGTTATCGCGGAAAAAAACCGTTTCAGAACAGTGGCGTCACTAGGCGCTTGTGGACGCTTGGCCGTCTTGAATTGACGCTCGTCGTCAATACATCCTTCTAGCTAGCGGCGCAGGGTATTGTAATCGGTCCCGTCTGTGGGTTTGTTTGTGGGTGTGTGGGTGGGTCTGTTACCACGATAACTCGAAATTGCGTGCATCAATCCCCACCAAACTGGGTTTGTAGGTAAAGTTAGTGACCATCTCCAGCTGATTAAATTTTGGCCGTCTTGCGCCCCCGGAAACGGGGTTTGCGGCGGGGAGAATTTTTTGTTCTAATTTTTTTCGCCTTACTGCAGCCAGCGCGCAGTGTTTGCGTCTCCTCCGAGCGCTTTTTCATTTGTTTATGAACAGCTATCTCGTTCTCATCACGAACAGGATATCAGTTCATGAGTAAACTTGTTACAGCGCATATTTTACACAAGTGGAAGGTGTGGGAGGTTCTACCCAGTAGAAAATAGCATTTTTATGAACGGTTTTTAGTGCCAAAATTGGTTAGTTCTATGTCAAGCGACTTAGGGGAGTCCAAAATTGCCTCTCCCCTATAGGCCCCTCTGCATATGCTGCCAACCGTGGAAATCAGATTGTTCCGCATTGAGTTACCCTGCTGCGCCACACACAGACACCACTGATTATATTTTCCGGTCCGTCATCGACGATAATTACACTGCGTGCTAAGCTTAGCGGCGCAGTGTATTGTTATCGGTCCTGTTTCTTTGTGTGTTTGTTTGTGGGTTTGTTTGTGGGTCTGTTACCACGATAACTCAAAATTGCGTGCATCGATCTTCACCAAACTGGGTCTGTAGGTGAAGGTAGTGACCATCTCCAGCTGATTAAATTTTGGCCATCCTACGTCTCCGGGAAGGGGGTCTGCGGCGGGGCGAAAATTTTTGGCGCAGTGTTTGCGTCTCTCCGAGCGCTTTTTTCATTATTAATGTTCTTCTCACTGTGACGTGTAGTGAAATGCAACGCAAGTTGAGACAGACCTTCGAACATTTCCACCTGCTGGTGAACGAGAATCTGATCGACCTGTGTCAAGTACTCGAGACCCGGTGGAACGCCTTCAATGCCTGTAGGCCGAGCCATGAACTGCGGCCGCCGTCTTCCGCCTGAATACAAGTCACGCATGTCTCTAAAGCTCAGAACACTACATGTTCACTAAGACAAAAGACATACTTGCGATCCGTAATCTATCCACAACACCGTAGTTGTGGATTGTACGCAGGCCTATAGGTCTGCTCTGCATAGTAGATACGGCGCCTGCTACCAATCATGCATGTTTGTGTTCCGCTTCATTGGCTGCAACAGAGCCAAGATATCTATTTGGATTCGCGCCAGCAGTGCGTGGATGAACTGGCGTTGCGCTCCAGGAGCCAGGTATAACGCCGTGTGTAATAATGAAATTTCATGGACATAATCCAGGGACCAATCGATTAGATTTTGGTTACAACCTTGATCCGAGGTCAAAAGGTCAAAGTCGTTTTTGCGACTAACTCCGCTCAACATTGTCCTACAGAGTCGCGACAACAAAGACAATCTAGCTTACTCAATTCTCTAAATAATTAAAATGATTAGGTAGGACCGACAGTTTCGAAGGTAGATATAGGTCAAAGGTCAGAGGGTCAGGTTACAGTGTAAGAGACTATAACTCGCTAAAAGACAATTTAATGCTATTAAAATCGAATGCAAACTAAATTGTCTATCTCCCCGGAGGGTTTGCGCTCTCCGAGTGCTTCTAGTGTTGTGAAAAAAATGTACAAGAGCTGCCGGCGGGCTGTAACGCATTACGTCGGGTTCAGCTTTATGTAATTTTGTAACTGTAATTGACAAGTTGCTTAATAATTTAATTGAAATTATATCAATGAAATTGACTGATGTCTGGTTAAGAACTGCTTAGCTACACGCCGATGTCCGGAACATATCGACAGCATAACAGCGTGTGTTGGTGTAGATGTAGGAGACACGTCAGCATACATCAAGTAGACGCAAGTGGCGTGTGATACCTCGATCTCTCGGTTCCGGAGGTGCTGGCGGTGCCTGCGAGTTGGCCTGGTACGCCGGCTGCACTGCTTGCGCTGCCATGACAACAACCGCCGTTATCATCAACTCAGTTAACTGGGCCTACTCAGTAAAATCAACGCACAAGAATTAGGGGAAAATGAAGCGTGTAAAATGTTTTACGAAGTGTCGAAATGAGAAAAGAATAAAGCAACTTCGCCCCGACCTTGCAATGCAGCGATCCGCGCACCCCGACTTCAAACGCGCTGCCTTAAAATATCCTTCAGCGCCAAAGAGTGGCTGGTTGTTTTGTAACTTGTTACTTTATTGGGGTGGGGAGGGGCACAACAGTAATCCTTTAGGCGACCTGCATACTGATCAACAGAGAACTTAACAGAGTATCTCGCTACAGCCTTCCCGTGCCGTGTTCTGCAGAACGGTTGGGGTCGAAATTTGAATTCACGCTACTGATGATAGTAACTGTTATTCCTGACAGCGGACGAGATCACGCGTTGCTCACGGACTGTTCCGCTGTCTGTCGGCAGAATAACTGCAAAGTGAAGGCGGATTTCTACGACATTTTGAGGTTGGTATTTACTCACTTGATTTCACTTGATTAAGTTTTGAGCGCCCCGACCGCAAGCGACGGTTCGCAGGGCCTGGATTTGTGGCCCATGTGTACTCTCATAGTGTTTGATGAAAAGCAATCAAATTTAGCACGATAGTTCATGTAAGAAGATGAAAGTATCTACAGACTCCTCTGTCACCCACGCTCCCGGGTTCACAATGATGGGTTGATGTCTCGTAATTTGAATCTATTTCCGTGGACACGTTTGCCAAGCGTGGATGGCTTGAAACATTTTCAGGCGAATAGAGGCATATAATACGATTCCTGCGCATTGAGAGGTCGGTATCGTTTACCCACTGAACGTTGCTCCAAGTCGAGACGTCCGGGGACATACAGGGAGCTGTAATTTGGTTGCTGGGTAGAGACAGGACATGCAGGAGTCACGCTGTAAGAAGCTGCGCCCACACAACGAATCGGTGACGTCTTGGGAGATCGCAAACGATGTTGTAGTGTGAACTGGAGTACGTATTCATTGTTCTGTCGTTCTCAAAGACACTGAATTGGGTGACCGCAGTGAACCGAGTTTTAAGCTGTATCGAGTGCTACTGTAGATTGTAGTTATGCCTACGTTATCATCAGGTCTATGATTTTACTTAATAAATTTACAATCGAACACGGTTTTGAAATTGTAATAATTACCGATTACATGTTTATGAGTGTGGGTGTGTGGCGTTGTAAATGATCAACAGTTTTGTCTCCGAAAATTTTATCCGGCATCAATTTAGTCATTGCGGCTAAGTTAGCAGTGTCTTCTAACTGCCGTACGACTTACAAGAACATCATTTATTGCTGACAAAACGCGCGACGCATCTGAGCAACATGCAGTGACATGGATGACCCCTAACACGCCCCTCCCCGTAGGTGTTTGATAGTTCAACAGCAGAGCGGTAAGCATAAGGATAACTCCAAAATGTGGGTGCGCTGAGGCTAGCCCCATTCGGAAGGGCGTGGCTGACCTCTAAAAACACGACCCTCCCCATGTGTGTTACCGCGCCGAATTTAGTTGTTGTACGTCAAATGGTGTGGGCAGAAGATTTGCAGAGTTGGGGATCGCTGGTGTGCGATTCTTAGGACGGGGTGTGCCTGACCCTTACAAACTCGTTCGTCCCAGGTGGATTATCATGCCGAATTTGATCGCTGTTGGTCAGACGGTACGAGCGTACATATGGAGATCCGCCAGAAAAAAAAACTGTGCGCCTCGCGTTCTGCCTTTCAAGGTCACTCAAGGTCATCGGAACTCACAAGGATCAATCGGGTACATGAAACTTGCTATAACGCTCCATAGCAGTCACAGGCCTATCTTGCGCCGTTTCCAAGATATAGCAAGACATCAGCCGAAAATTGCGAATTTTTCTGAACCCACGCTCCCGCTGAAGGGTGTCACTGGGAATTGTGTAACAGAGCTTGGCTCAAAAATAGAATGACGGGGCTAATTGGTTGAGAAAAAAGTTTCACGACATCTTTAGCCGTTTGAATACAATAAACGAGTGTGACGGACGGACGGACGGACACCGGCCGAAGGCTAATGCCGCGCTTACGCATAGCGTCGCGCGTAAAAAATCTGTGTTGAACGCTCGATACTTTAACAACGGCGCTCGTGGCTCATTTGTCACATTGTGATTGAATGTTGTGATGAACGTCGATCGCATAAGGTACGGTGCCATCAATCGGCTGTAATTTTCTATCTAACGATCAATATTTTCATCACGAAAAGCTCTGAAAAGGGTAGAAATTACTACAGGCCCTTATCTGTAGGGGCCGTATTACGAAATAAAGCCGTCCGTCTGTCTGTCCATCAGTCCGTCTCCCCTGACTGTTCGTCACTACTGGCACCATATAAGTTCAGACCGGAATTTAGTGGGTTATCGGGTTGTCCATGCGGCGTGTAACTGGTGTGCTTAATTTCGGGCAATGGCATGGGCAAAGAGCACTGTTTCACAGGCTCACTGAATTTTCGAATCGGTAATTACCAGTAAGAAGTCTGTTGATAGTGTGACTGTAGGGTTTTGAAAATAGCTCATTTTTTGGTCTTCCAAAACGTGTAAATCCGCGTAGTTATTACGATACAATGTGGTACACGGACAGGGAAGACTGTATATTGTGGCGGTCGTTCCGCTGCAGACTGTTACGTGAAAAGGCAGCTGGAGTAGTAATGACATTAACGCAGAAGTCAATGAGTTTCCTGCAACAAAACTTGTGAAGCGAATTTTGAAAAGCGCGCGCTTCAATGCGTTTCTGCTTAACACAGTTTTATAAGTACTTACTCATAATCTGGATATTTTATTAACTTAACCAACTCATATAAAGAAGCGCTTACATTGAGAGTTGTATGAGTATGCTGGATTAGCCTGTCCATTGGCCTGTACTGGTTGATGGTTGATTGGCTGTACGGCTGTCATCGTGTCACTGCGACTTCACTAGCCACACGCCAGCGCACCTGCTAACAGTGACGTCATTGCTCACACGCACGCATGAGTCACATACAATACTGTTCGCGCCATTAGTAGTGTCCGACATCCATTTAACCGCAATACCGATGGTATTATGGTTCCTACCCTTTAATGGACGTGACAGTACAAGTCATATAGTGGTCACCGCGAGTGACCATTACATGACCACCGTCGCATGCGCACATGTTTAAAGTCTTAAGTTACTCCATTGGTACCGTGTTACTAGCAGGCGTGTACAGATCGACAGAATACGAGCTGAGATGCCGCTGTACAGGACCTGATCCAGCCGTGTAGATTAATGTTATGGTCAAGACTGCACCAGACTGCTATTTCAGTTCATCAATGCTGTGGATGTCTCTCTAGTAGGCCTAAACGGGTTCGGACATGGTCGCTTATACCTGATAGTCAACTAGGTTAACATAGGTCTGGTTTCTTCGGAAGCCACAAATCCCCAGGAATGAAGACTGCTCTGTTGATGTCATGCTGCAAAAAGTTAAGGAATAGCCTGTGTTTAACCAAAACTTATAACACAGTGACATGTTTCTCGTTACGAGAAAATAAGTAAGTAAGTAAGTAAGTAGCCTTTATTAGTCACCAATGACAATCGCACTAGTGTTACAAGCAATAGATCAATCAATTACAATAGCAATAGATAGAATACCAACATAAGTGCAATAATATACGCAAAACTGCACTTTCTCGCTCTTCACACGGTAGTGTAGCAACGCAACAATGTGCACTGATCACTTCTGATTGTAACGGCGAAGTGTTAAAATCGGTCAGCAGAAACAAAAATACGACTTAACTGGATCATCGGATCAGCGTACTATTGTTCCTCTAGTTCATAACATTTGTCTGCCCATCAACAATTAACACAAACTCCACAGCTGCAGTATGTGCTATTACGGCATTGTCTATAACTTTTACTTTTAATTACCACTTTGAAATCTTTCTCGCACAAACCTTTCAGCTGTTTTGTCATCAGAATTGTAATGTACGTTTGATTTTTATTTTGCAATTTCAGCGTCAGATCAGCGGCGCCACATTGTACGCAACATCATAGTGTCATATAATATAGACTATTATTGAAAAGACAAGGTTTTTCGAACCAAACCTGCTGATTTGACGATGTAGGTATGCAGCAATTACCCGCTAATCTAACTAGTGACGCTGACAGCGTGTAAACGCAGCATGATCAATGTGTGTGACGCGTGTGTGGTCGCGAGCGTGTGTCCACGCTGGGCGGGACATTCGCTGCGTGGAATTATCGCTCGTTGGCTGGCCGGTGACACCGAGGAGGTCAATATGTTTACCGACGGTCGTCAAGCAGCCCTGCTGCTGCTGGTGGTGGTGGCGGTGGTGACGTCGATCATCGTCATAAAAGCACATCTGCCGTGTACATGACGACCACATTGTGCAGCGCGCTGTAGGGGCGCGTTCAGTATTCGTAGCCGACCACTCATATGGCCTATATCCACCTCTCGATATCAGCTATAGACAGATTGATAACAGTACCATTTTGTAGCGATGTTAAGGTCACATTTTTATAACTTGTATAGAATTGCAATCAGCAAACAGTCGGTGCACATACTCTTTATTCCGATAACTAGATGATTTTATGCGTATTGCGTGTTAATCGCCATAAATATTTACAATAGAAGCGTAGCTGTGATCCCGCGTTTCGCGGCGGAGGTCTGTGACTCTTCTGAAGCCTCGCCTTGATGAGTGGCAGGGGGACCGCATCGGTGCATTGCTGCATTACATTACATTACATTTTTTAACGTGGCCTATATAGCAATTAACTTCAAGGACCACGTTGGCGACAAAAAACCCATAGCAAACTAGAAAATAACGCCCGGATATGATTGCCGAAATAAGTGTGTTTTCAGTTTCTTTCTGAATGCTGACAGCGATGAGACCGATGTAATGTCATCAGGGAGACTGTTCCAGAGCTTTAATTGGCCCAGCAGAGGCAAATGAACGGTCTCCGACAGTGACGAGACGCGACGGGCGGACATCAAGTTGGCTGGAGCCTGGAAGTCGCCGACCGTAGATGACAACGAGACGGCAAGTCAGCAACGCGGCGAAGAAGGTCAGACAGGTATCGAGGTGCAGTGCCGCGCAGAGCTCGGTATACAAGGACCGCCAGTTTGAAATCGATGCGCTCATGAGCAGCGGGTAATCAGCGCCGATGCTCCGATGTGCTGACGGGCCAATCAGGGCTGTCGAAGTGGATGTTTAAAAACCTAGGTTTTTTAAGGTTTTTAAAAACTTAACACTTTCAAAAAGGCCGAATTTTAGGTTTTTAAACCTAAAAACCTGGAGTAAAAAGTCTGAATTTTAGTTTTTTTTTCTCCACTTGTGTATCTAATGCAAATGATATTCAAATATGAATTGCGATATGTGGCGTTCAAATGGCCGAATCTTTGCTTGTGGGTCGTAATTTTGCGTACGGCATTTGAAGTTAAAACCTAATAAACCTAAATTACCTTTAATAACTAAAAACCTAGATTTTTACTAGCCCTAGGGCCAATACGTGCATATGCAGTCCCCCGATGTGCCGGTAAATTTTTGAATATTGCACATCTAGCGGCCTATGTGGTCACCTCATACCGTGAAACATAAGATTGAGTGATGCCAACGTCAGTTCACAAAGCACATTAATGGAGTGTGTGGCATGGCATTTGCCATTTGGTCAACGTGATCAACGTCGTTTTAGTTCCACACGCTATTAACAGTCACGATTGACGAAGTCGTGGCTTATCGCAGAGGAGATTACGTGCTAATAAGAACCGTGTTACTAGCAGGCGTGTACAGATCGACAGAATACGAGCTGAGATGCAGGCTGTACAGGACCTGATCCAGGCGTCATTAATTATCCCAACAATGGGTGGGATTGTAAGATGCTACTGTCCGCGTGCGTCCTTGAACAGAATCACTCCCAAAGTTGTGGACGGATGTGGGTAAAATATTCTGCGTCGACATACAGACTGTGAGACAGTGGCCAATAACTAGATTCTGAGCACTCCAGTCAAAGAACAGCGATCCCAGGTGCATACCGTTTGACTTCTAGTGACAAACCCATCTCTGGAGGAGTAAGGTAAGGTCCTACAGGTGGGCCGTCCTGCCACGTGTCCGTTCACCGTGCTGCATTGCAACTATGGTTGCTCTATACTGAACGATATTCTAGTCAACAATTATGTTGTTCATTTCTTCATTTAATGGCAACTAACTGACGTGACAAATTCTGAAACTCCTTGCTCGCAATAAATGATTACGTCGGAGGTGCGAATGATCAGACGAAAATTCCGAATGTCGCCATTCGATCGCAACGATCGACGACTACAGCCTAATTAATAGCGAGCACACCGAACGGCATCTGCCTAAAACGCTTCGAACGGTTTTCAACGAGTTCCACCAGCTGCGTTGCGTAGTGTGTACTCCATGTAAACCGAAGCAGCACGCCGTTGCTAATGCTATAGCCGCGCCGAACGTTTAGTCACGAGCACCGCAGCCCCTGCTGCACCTCCCATTTTCACCGAAGCACTAAAATGCACCGCTCGACGTAATTTACCGTATTCCATTTGTCACTGCGGAGCCACATCGCATGATGTAAATTGTAATAAATGGCCGGCAGAGATACATCAATATACTTCACGGCGCTAATTGACGTAATGCGACCACCAGCAAGTGTAAATGCAACTCGTCCGATCTCTTCGTTGGCGATGCTCTCGGTGCATTTGCATAGAGTTGGTCTTTTTCTTGTTATTATTCATTATTATTTTCAATATTTTTATCAGCACGTCTTTTCCCAGTCGTAGAAATCTAATCTATCTTTAGAGCTTGGCGTTGTTACAAAAATTTGTTTTTTTTTTCTTTCGTAGTGTAGTCACGAGGTGGCAGCACCGTTACATGTCGATGACTACACCAGTTAGTCAGTAGGCCTATAGGCACCTACAGGTTGGTTGGGTGGGTTTAACGACAGTCTCGGCACAAACAGGCTATGTCATGCTATTCAAAAGATAACAAAAGATAAAGCTTATTAATTAATTATTAACTGTTTATTTCTGACAGGTAACTGATTATGTCGTTTAGGTGCCTGCCAGACAAACTTAAACACATTTGAAGGGCTCTGCGAAAGAACTGAATAAATTCCACAACTATGAAACTGTGAAAATCACTCATAAAGCCAGTGACGCGGCAGAATCGAGTTGTTTGGTTATTCTCTGAACGTCCGCCGATATATGCATCGTCGTGCATGACGATCTCGGATGGAAGAACCGCAACAACACGTTGTAATGGGTTTGGAGAGCTGGCTGCAGTCGATTAGAATACATAGAACATTCGTTTAGTATATTAACTGAATAATTAATATTTAACTAATAATATTTTAATACACTAAAATCTGACACTTCCCTTCCACCAGTAAACAGAACATCGGAAATAGAACACCATTGAGTGATGGGCGGAAAAAAAATAGATTGAGATGTTCGGTTCTTTCACGGAGCCATTCATTTGTGTCTTTTAAAGTTCTCTGAGAGTGAGACCCAATGAAATGTAGCGTCAGTCATGCAAAGTTCAGCTATTTCACAAGACACCATCACCCAGTATGCAACATTATCACTCATCAGGTTTTGCAGTAAGCAATGTTCAGTTAAGATGAAATGACAATTCTTTACACCAAACATATTGATACCGGCCTCAATGCACTGGGATTGTATGAAAGCATAACAGAACTGCCAAATAACAAGACATTCCATTACCACAATAACAGGTTTTTTTTCTAAAACAAACACAAAACAATATTTAGCTAAATCAAGAGAAACTCAATATTCAACATGCATCAGGTACTACAATATACCGTCATTGGCAATCATTAACAAACGACACAGCATTTAATTTACTGCAAGAAGTTACTGCATACAACTGTATCGGTGTGACATCATCATATTCACAATGTTCCACGGCAGAATCACAACAATTGCAAACTATCAATGTCAGCATTAACAACTGCCAAAGTGTTTAACACTTGATAATTAATTAATCCTTCAGTTCTGCATAACATAATTATACAATGATCACAAAATTAACAACATTATTTACATAGATTTGCATCGGTAGAGACTTGTCATCAAGTCCACATAATCACTATGATGCCAAATTCTAGACAACAGTTGTGCGTCACTGTATACTAGACACGTCTGACTGCAGTAAAGTACTTTTAGAAGGCAAAAGTTATATTATATGCTCAAAGTTAACCAGCAGCAGTAATGTAAAACTTTCTGAGTGGTATTCATAATACATACACTGTTATAAGGTGACAGCTTGGCTCGGTGTCGGCCACGATCAACAAAATTTGTAATTACGTTGAGTCAGACTGGCAGAGATAAACTATCTTGTTATGCAACCATCCACCGAGATTTAACCTGGTCATCTGACCATGGGTATGCAGAATGATGACTTGCACTGATTACAGTCATTGCTATGGAAGCAATGTATAACACGTTCTGGGTAACAAAAGGCCCTACTACCAGAACTGCTGCATACTCAACTAAACCGTTAAACGTGTTAGTTGTGTTGACTGAGCTGTCTATGTGACTTAATTTGATGTAACCTTCATAGCAAGGAATGTGAGCACATAATTGTGCAACTATCTTTGAAATCTATGTCTGTTTCTTCTAATATACAGGTATGGTATGGTATACTAGAGTTTAACGTCCCACTCGACACAGTATAGGTCATTTCGGAGACGACAACCCTGAGCAGTGATGAACATCTCCCATTCAGTAATGGAGGGCCAGCG
>Ga0049107_10000499_pt1 | contig 11831 bp, 6 predicted proteins | sample WorMetilPIANOSA1_FD_61187 | JGI IMG/M metagenome (GOLD analysis project Ga0049107, IMG submission 61187) | Marine gutless worms symbiont microbial communities from Max Planck institute for Marine Microbiology, Germany - Olavius ilvae PIANOSA.1 | ecosystem: Host-associated > Annelida > Digestive...
GGCCCCTTTTTATGTATTGTTAGTTTTCATTGTATGTGTTCTGTCCTTTGGTTGTTCTAGTTAAGTTGTCATTACTTGCCAAGTTATTGGCTAGAAAGACCCCTCTGAGCATTGAGTCATCTCCCTTACACTGGCGCTAGCGTAACTAATTTAAATGAGCCTCCTAGAGCTTTAGCTACCTCCACTATAATGTGGGTTAGTAGCTAGTTCCATCCCTTTTGGGCCGTTATAAACAAAAGCAATGCGGGTTAAGGGGTTATCATGTGATCGCTGGCCCTCCATTACTGAATGGGGGATGTACATCACTGCTCAGGGTTGTCTCCGAAATGACCTATACTGTGTCGTGTGGGACGTTAAACTCTACTATACCATACCATACCCAGACCCCTATGATCTGAATTATCACCAAAATCTAATGCATTCTTCCATGGTCCATATGCCACCTTTCCACCAAATTTTGTGAAAATTGGTCAAGTAGTTTTTGTGTAATCATGTTAAAAAATGAACAAACAAAGGGAAAACAACCTCCTTGGCAAAAGTGATAATTTTTATCTCTTAGGCTCAGTCATATGGATTAAACAGTTTGTTGCATTGGTCATTGATGGGTCTGTGACATTATCGTGTGTGCAAGTTATGACACTGCATAATTGTGTCTGGAATTTAGATCAATATGGTCACCGGTCATCACAGAATGAACATAGTTCTACCTCTCTTGTCTTACAGAACAAACCAGGTGAAAACTTATCTCGTGACTTTGTTTTACATACATTACAGTGTATTGTATTGACTGATGTATGGAAACGGGTAAAGAAATGTTTCTGGAAAGCATAGATTTGTAACAAAAGATCAGTTGGAAAATTATTTGATTAAAGATTTGTGAATAGCTTACAACTTTGGGCAAACTTGTGTGTTTGACTGTTAAAATTTGCAACTCTGGAATACGTCTGTGTAGATAACATGCCTTGGTTATTTTGGCACAAGAAACGGCATCCCGGCATCCAGTCCATAACAACTCCATGTCTATTGGTCCCTTAAGGTTCCAGAGAGACTGTTGGTTTCCTGCCCAAAACTGTAGCAGGCATTGAATGTCGGGTAATTAAAAACCCTAAAAGAGTTGTGTTTAATACTAATTATTTGATGTGCATTGTGCCTTCAGTACTTTGACACTCACTATGGTTTGAGTGACAGGAAGGGCATCTGGCCTGTAAAAACAGTTTTGGTACGTTGGTGGCGGTGATTTGACTGGAGCTTCACACATCTTGCAGTTAAGGGTTGTCATCTCCATCACCTCTGTCTGTCGCAAAATCCAGAATGGTTAGACAGTCTGGTAGCAGTTTACCGAGGTTGTCCTGGAAGCTGGGTGTGAAAAGAAGCATGGTTATTGTTTCCGTTGATGAATGATGATGGTGTTTGCACAAAGGACATCACAAACTATGCCTCATAAGTGTAACTGATTTGCCCAATGCTGTGAGAGTTGACAACGAAGTTCTTGACTGGTGCCAAAATCCCCATCCTGGTGTACAATGCCACTAGGATGGAGATTTTCGGCACCACTCAAACTTCCACTGCCCCATCCTAGTGACAGTGCCAATTCCGTTCAGTGCTTTGACACTGTTGATTGGGCGACTGGAAGGGCATCTGGCCTGTAAAAAAACACTGGGTGTTGGTAGTGACATTTTGAATGTATGTCTTATAGCTCCAGTTGTCGTCACCACCTCCATCATCCCTTGCTCCCATAAAATCCAGAATGGAGACATTCTGGTGCCAGCTAACCCGGGTCCACCTGGAAAATGGCCGTTAAAATGGAGAGAGAGTGTGCTGTTCCGGGGCAATCGAACCAGTTCTCCAATGTATGGGGTGCCTCTCTGCAAGATGCTGCTGCTGCTGCTGCTGCTGTTTCTGTTGCCATTGCTGCTGAAACTTCCTGGCACCCATGTCAAAGAAGCCTCTTAAAGGGACATCTTTGCCAGTGCGACAGGCTTGGCTGGAGAGTGATATAGTGCACACCAAGAGTTGTCGTACGTGATGGGCTCTGCATCATGCGTGTAGATGCATGCAACGTCATGTGTGTAGATGTTGCCTGTATTCCCGGCGTGGCCGGGCTGCGTAATCTCGGCAACACGTGCTTCATGAACTCCGGTCTGCAGTGCCTGATGTCAAATCCGCGGCTCGTCAAATTCTTCGTCGAGCAGTTTACGAGCGACGCTGACCAAAGACACACCCTCACTTGTCTGTATAGTGCTGTGCATTGAAATCTGTTTGGTTTTTCATTCATTCATTCATTAGGTGTTTAGTGCCGGGCCTGCAATGAGCCGGGATGGCCCGGCAATATAACAGTCATGAAAGGAAGAAACTAAAAATGTTGTTTGAAATGTCAGACATCGTACATCTGAATTTAATGTCATTAACTCTCTTGCTCAAGGGCTCAGATGTGCCCCCAAGGGAGGTAGGATTTTTACTGGTGAACAGGTGCAATTATGACCAGGTGCCCTTCTGCCGCTGTCAGTGACTTATATGGGTACTAGAGGGTGTTGAAGCCAGGTTTGCGGGGTGCAAATCCTTCGCCTTAACCACTGAGCCACGGCTAGTCCCTTAACTGAAATGTCAAAGCTTCAAAATCTTGGATTGTGTTTACGTCGACCAGTGACTGAGGAAGTTATGTCATTAGTACCGTGTACCTCTGGGTCTGTTACCAGGATAACGGGACATTCTTTACGCGCCTCCGATTCGCCCGCGACCTATGGTGCTTTACAAATGTGCTTTGATTTATTGATTCTCTGCATTAATTAGCTCATGGGACGAGAAAGACACGTAGGCATTTAGGAATGGTTTGAGTCATAAGTGCATCCGGAGAGCCATAATCAGATCCTGAATACAGATTGCTCCAGATCAATGCGTCGGTATTGTGGGATTGCATTTCCTTTGATAAATTGTTATGGTTGGCTAAAATTGTTATGGATGGCTAGCTTTTGGGACATAGAAGAAATGCCAGTTTGCAGCACGATCCATATTATAGTCTGTAATCCTAGATACAATAAGTATGTGCTCTACTGAAAGCCCTTCTAGTTTTAAGTTGCTGACAATTGGTTGTTAACAGTCCATCTTTGCATCAAAATTTTCAGAGTCATTTGCACATGGAGGTCAATAATGACTTCAAGATGGAGCCATTAATGGCGAAACCATGGCTCCATCTTGGAGCCCTGTTTTCGCCATTAATTTTAGATCTGCAGTAAAACTAAAAACAGTATGATAGTGGACGGTCATCACAATAATTACATTGAACCATTAAGTGTGTAAAATTCTGCACATAGTGAAGTTTCTTTGTAATTTATTAACGTAATGTTACCACCCAACCACTAGTGTGGCCAATAGACCATGGCAGCTCCCACTTGTTGATGAGTGTCTTGCAAGAGAGGGGCACTATGCGTATGATGTCATAGAAATGAGTGTACCCAAGAAGAAAAACTTCCAGTTTGGCTTATGGGCCTCTTATAAACCCACCCCGTCCCTTAGGAAAATAAGTTATAAATATAACTCTATGTTGACCTATATTCCAGGGTCGTTTTTGTTTTCTTTCAAAAACATTTTTTAGGATAGGGTTAAAAATAGGGTTAGGGTTAGGGTGAGTGCTAGAGTTAATGTTAGGGTTCGGGATTGGTAACCTAATAGGTGGCGCTGCTGGAGCACACATTTCGATGACGTCATACACATATTCCAGTGCTCTCACAAGACGCCTGTCACTTGTTGCTACCCGGCCGTAGCAAAGCTGATGATTAACACTTGCAGTTGCTTCATGCACAACTGCTTATATGCACATGCATTTTTGCATTACCATCCTCCCACATGATGACCTCCATTACTGATTGGGTCCGTTAGACGATTTTTCAGTAGGGTAAATTTAAGAAAACAGTTATTAAAAATTCCCATTTACAGGTGGAGTTCCCTGTTTCTGTGTTGTGACAGTCAACAATTTTGGCTACAGTATTATTGAAGCATCTGCCGTGATGTCAGAACTGATGCTGTCGTTGCATATCTGATGTCCTGGTCAAAAAAGACTGCCCACGTGCAAACAGACTGATAACACTGATAATGTTGCAGGTGTAGTAAGGTAATTGAATTGACATTTTCGGATGTTAAATTTGCAGACAAGTTTGCCCATCTGTTGCACAAATTCTGGAGTGGACAGGCTACATTGCTGCATCCGACCGACTTTAAAAACACTATCGGAACGTATCACCCACAGTTTCGAGACCACCGCCAGGTGAGCCCCTTAGTCAGCTGATACTTTACTTACTTACTTACCTGTACTGTTTACCTGTATGCCATATTATCCAGGTCGCTAGTAAAGCGTGACTGTAATGTAAAACAATGTTAGCTACTGCAAACAGATTGCGCATCAGCATTCACGGTCGACCGTGTAAAAGATTTGCCTCGCATCCAGTTTGATCACCATGCAAAATTTGGTTGTTGCTTCTCATACAGTGTGTGCTAATGAAAACAAAAAACTACAATTAAATTAAACTAAACTAAAAATTTGGGGGATGCTGGGGCCCTACCCATTGGGGCGGGGGTGCAGCTGACACCCCAGAAACACGCTACTCCCCCACAAATACCTTAGTTATTTGCTGTAGGTCAAACTGTTTGGGAGTACGCAGAGGGTCCGAGGGAGATGCTGGGGCGCCCGTTGGGATAGGGCATGGCTGACTGCATGAAAACATGCTGCTCCCCACATGTGTCATTGTACCAAATTTCGTTGCTGTAGGTCTAGCCGTTTGGCATAAGTAGGGTCCCAAAAATTTGGGGGAACTGGGTCCCCGCCTCCTTAGGATGTGGACGTGGCTGACCCCTAGAAATATTTTTCTCCACCTGTGTTAACGTGCTAAATTTGGACATTCCAAATGAAAGTGTAAGAGGGTAATTTTGGAGATCTGGCGGAAAATTTTGATCCATCACGCCCCACCTTTCAAGGTCACTGGAACCAACATGGATTGGTCGGCTACCTGTGACTTCGTATTAATGTTTTATAGTAACTATAGCCCTATCTCATACCATTTCCGAGATAAAGTGGCGATATTTGCAAAATTTTCCTACCCCTTGTATTTAATGCCCCACTGTGTGGTTCCCCTTGGAATTTTGTACAGCAATGGAGCTAGAAAAAACTAAAAACTAGAATGATGCCCCTACCAGAATATCGAAAGAAGTGTGACAATATGTCATTCGTTTTGACACAGTACCGCCATTGGGCAGACAGACAGAAAGAATAAAATAATATCCTGCTCTTCACGCTGACACGCGATAATAAATTGTTCCCGCTATAACCCCATCCATATGAATGTTTTCTCATCTCCCCACTGGTTACCATCGATTTTCCCCATCCCCATCCCGTACCCATAATTTCATCTCTATTCCCGCAAAAATGTTCCTGTGCTGCATGATATCATACTACATTGGTAAAATGATGCATAGGCTGGTAGGTCTGCCTTACGGCCATACATCTGGCAAGACCATAGCTGTAATGGAATAGGTATTCATCCTTTGGCAGTTGTCGAGTTAGACTACACCATTCACGGTTCAGTTCGTTGTTCTGTACTGTATCTGTGGAAAGACAGTAAACTGCGGTAACTTAACAGCTAGCACAGTATTATCATTCTGGCAGTAATTGCTGAGTTTTTCCCGATCCCCGTGGTATTACCGTCATTTTTTACTGTCCCCACCGTAATGCTGCTGAATTTTTACTGTTATGACAGTAAATACTGTGATTATCACAGTATTATTGAGCTCCGTATTACCATGTCATTCTTTAGTCTCTGGATATGATTTTTTGCCAGTTACAAGTGTGCTGTGAAGTTTGGCATGTTACTGCCCTTCACTGAGCGTAATGATTGCCATGGCTGGTAATTGCTCTGTAGGTAAACCGTTGAGCATAGCATAGTTAGAGTCATCTCTCCATAGGTTGCACTCCGTAAATACCGTCAACATTGGTCACTGTTACTGCTGTAGAACCAGGCTTGTGGTACTCGCAAAAGTTCGGACTTGGACTTTGACTTACTGCCGATGGACTTGGACTTGGGAGGTTCGATGGCAAGTCCTTTACAAGTCCACTTCCTGGGTCAGTAGAGCTAACTAACAGAACTCTGGGGTGTGGATTAATGGGCGCCGACTGTGTGTTAAGAGTTAGGGTTAGAGTAGGGTTGTGGTTATAGTTATTTGGCGCCGAGTGATACCCCGCGACACTGGAATTGTAGGTGGGGTCAAGTTATGTATCACAACACTGAGTATATTTCACCCAGCGTTTGTTTAACAGTAACAGTTTTGCAGGATCGGTGGAGGTATACACTCTGCAGAGTGCCATTTTAGTTAGTAATTTTTTGACGATCACTTTTGAGATTGCATAATCCTGTATTGTACATTGCTGTAGCACCATGTCGTAGTTTTTTTTCTGGTTTTTTTGCAGCATGACTGTCAGGAATTCCTGGCTCTGTTGTTGGACAGTCTGCACGAACACTTAAACTCGCCAATTGCAACGTCTGGCATGCATAAAACAACCGATAGCGATCGCGATCGGAGCATCAGTCTGTCGGAATCGAGTGAAGTCAACGCTGAGATAGATGATGCAGCGTGTACAGAGGATAACTTGGTGAGTGACGTTCATTCGACACCCAACGAGTCCCTTGCAAGTTTTCTGAACCAGAATCAACAGTCGCTGCTCGAGGAGATGGACACCAAGAACAGTTCCGGGTTTATCAGTTGCGAAACAAATTCGTTGCAGCCGCCGGACGATGACATGGCAACAGATTCAGCAACTGCACAACATTGCGATGACATCACTGACGACACCAGTTCGGCAACGGTGGACGAAAGTGGAAGAAAAGTGCCGAGCATTGAGGACTTCTGGTCAAAAGACACAAAGACGCTCAACACGAATGTTCTTATAGCCGAGATGACCGAAGAGCTCGCTATGGACAGTGAGAAGTTTCACAAGATGGAGAACACAGCCGAACACTTGGCAACGTCCGGTGATGAATCTCTGGACGAGGAAGTAACGACCAGCGATCAGCTGCAGGAATTGCTGCTAGCTGCCTGCGATGGGTCCGTCAGCAAACCGGTCAAAGAGACTAACCTCGTGGCAAACTGTCGGGAGAAATTCCTAGATTCTGTGAAGATGTCGTGCGGACAAACTTCTGCAGAGGATGTGGATAACTTCATATCGTCGATGAAACAGTACTGCGGAAAACCGGCGGGAGCCACGCCAGTCTCTGCCGAGCCAGGCGATGACGTGCAGAACTACGACAACATCAACAACATAAAGCGAATAAAGATCGATGACCAGGCGGAAAAGAACCTTCGGATGCAGGCAAAAGTGAAGGTGAACACGGAGCAGAATCAGACAAGATCGTCGGCTTCCCCACCAATGGCTAGCTGTGTCGCCATGAATGCTGTACCGGCCGACCAGCTGATCGCCAATTCGTCCTCTCCGGTTACGATCTCTGCTGCCAGTTCTCAGACTGTCGAATCATCGGCAACATCATGTACTGAAGGCATAATTACCGCTCGTCATGTACAAAGAGCAGAGGAGGCGTGGCGTGAATACACCAATCGAAATCGCAGCGTAATCATTGACACTTTCCAGGGACAGTTTAAGAGTACCGTAAGTACTTAAACATCCTCTCTGTCCGTTTTAACGGCCATTTTCCAGGTGAACCAGGGTTAGCCTGTGTATTGAAGCTAAGGATGATGGAGGTGGTGGTAATAACTGGAGCTATAAGACGTGCAAAGCTCCAGTTAAATCATCACCACCAACAAACCAACACCTAGTTTTTTTTACAGGCCGGATGCCCTTCCTGTCGTCCAACCAACAGTGTCAAAGCACTGAAGGGAAAAATATCACATTCCATGGACAATTGGACATGTTTACCCCAAGGTCACCTGGGGTCTTCCAACTTTGTCTCTGAGCAGTAATAGCTCCTGGTTACCTTGGGGGGGGGTTGCCATGCCTCTCATCAGCCCTCTGACGCCAGTACCCCAAGTACTTAAACATTGCATTGTAACATATATTCTGTTAGCTTTGGGGGCACTGTATTTCCGTTCAGTGCTCTGACACTGATGGCTGGGCAACGGGAAGGGCAACCGGCCTCTAAAAAGCCGAGGATTGGTTTATTGATGGTGCTTATTTGACTGGAGCTGTGCACGTCTTATAGTTCCAGTCGTCACCGCCACCTTCGTCATCCTCAGGTCCAATAAAATCTAGAATGGAGACATTCTGGTGCCGGCTTACCCATGTTGTCTAGGAAAATGGCCATTAAACGAGCATTGGAGAGCTGGCGCGAAAGGGAATGACGTCCCAATGTGTACTTCCACTGTCTAGCATCAGGAAAGGCATCTGGCCCATAAAACTTCGCACCAAAACCACCCCATATTTATACACATTAGGCCCATTGGAGGCCTCAGCACTAGGTGGTAAAACGTCTTTCCCGGAAGGTAAGGTAAGGTTGGGAGGCAGTGAGGCAACTTGCTAACCCAGGTTTGTGTGGAAAATGGCCATTAAAATGATTCGTATGTGCATTCTGTTAATTTTGTCATGTGGGTTTCTTGTTACAAGCTAAAATAATAAAAAGGGTCACTGAATTGACGGTTCTGCTGTACTACAGTGGTTATGTTCAGTTAGCATTTTAAAATTACCATTTGTATTGGTGCACTGCACTGGCATAAATAACCCATTCCGCACCATCCATATCGGTCCAACATTTTAATAAAATAATTATATTATTTATTTGTTTCCAACCTGGAATTGATTACCTCTATACTACTGTCTGAAAGCTTTCGTTTTGCGTATTTTACCGGCTGCTCATCTAGCAACTGCTCAATGCCATGTATAGGACCCTGCAGCATCCGCAATTGCAGTGGAGCTGAGCTTGCAGGGGGACGCAAACAAGTGGAAATGTTTTTGAATTTATTATTTAAAATTTATGCCGTTACAACAGTGCTGCACTACCATGATGGGCAGCATAAGAAAACTTGTGCAGGGGATGCAGAGTCGCTAAACCTGGCGCTGTAACTGCTGCCATCTTGTGTTCAGTTATGATTACTAACATTGCATGGCTTATCATTGTTTGTACTGTTGTTTACTGTTATTGTATTACGAATATGGAGGCATGAGTTATATTGTGAAATTTGACGGCATTATGCATTGTCATATATCAATTGTTTGGCAGGTCGTATGCTCGCAGTGTCAACACGTTTCTGTGACGTTCGAACCATTTATGTATCTTTCTGTGCCACTGCCGCATGCTCTTGAACGACAAATCTGTTAGTCACTCATTCATTTTCATATTTTTTTACAAAACAAATATGGTTTTTGTTTTCTGATTGCCTTTTCTGTTTGTGGACAAGAATGTTTAGTTCTTTGACGCTGCTGGTTGGGCAACAGCGGTGTAACCAAGTACTTGACTACTGAATCACTTAAGTATTGTCTTACTTTTTGATACTTGAATACTTGTACTTAACTACAGAATAAATTTGGTACTTTGTACTTATACTTAAGTACCACTTTAATTACTTAAGTACTTAAGTACAAATTTAAGCTGTCCCGGTCAGATTACTTTTCGCTTTATTCTACTCCGTGCTCCACTGAACAGTTTTGCATTACATCTGTAATATTGCTGTCGGACTGAGACAACTGGAAATGAAAAAGCGCTCAGAGGAGATGCAAACATTGTGCGCTGGCTGTAGTAAGGCGGGCCAAAATTTTTTTGCCCCACCGCAGACCCATTCCTGGGGGCACGGTATGGCCAAAATTTAATCAGCTGGAGATGGTCACTACCTTTACCTACAAACCCAGTTTGGTGAGGATCGATGCACGCAATTTCGAGTTATCATGGTAACAGACCCACAAACACACCCACAAACACACACCACCCGCCCACCCATCGCAAACACACAGACAGGACCGATTACTATACACTGTGCCATAGCTAGCATGCAGTGTAATAACACAAACAACAGCATTGTGGATTGCATTCATTCAGATAGTTATGTTCTGAATGTTGTGTCGACTGCAGAACGTCTTTATTACTTTCACAACTTGCTGATAAGTACGTAAGTAGTACTTGTATTTCAGTATTTAAAAAAATAGTACTTATACTTGTAAGTACTCTTTCATCGCAGTACATATACTTAGTACTTTTAGAAAGTATTTATGGCTTCACTGAGTAAAGGAAGGACATCCGGCCTGTGAAACAAGGAACTCGGCTATAACTGATGAACCATTTATGCTATATGCAATAGCATGGCTGACCCTCTGAAATCGCTCCCCTGCCCATATGTGTGTTACCATGCCACATTTGGTCATTCTGCATCAGAGGGTGTGGACATACGTAGGTGCCAAGCAGATCCTGATTTCATTACTTTCTATACACTGGAAGAGACCTCTGGGGCAACCTCAGATTACATGGATAAAAACTATCCATAATTACCTCGACTCACATGGATTGAAATAATCAGTCCGGCTGAGAACCGACCACTCTGGAGGCTATTGGCGACTAGTGGTGATATATACTCGGAGTTGCATACCTAAGACGATGAAGTGCAAACATCTTTTAAGTGTTTTTCTTATCGTTGTAGTCTTTAAACTCGGTTTTTATTTAGTGCCTTCGTTTCTTGCCCAGGTGTGATATTTATGCCATGCGACAACAAGCAGCCAGTACGTTACCTGTTGACACTGAACAAGCACGATGCAGTCAAGCAGCTGCGCTCTCAGCTCATTGCCGCTCTTGACGAAAGTGATTCCTGCGATCTCATCATCGCCGAAGTGTTTGACAACCACATCGCAAGAGTGCTGGTTGGCAGTTTTGACTTCTTTTTGTATTCGCCACTGCCAAACGAACGACGATGTTTACCACCTATTCTTAATATTATCACTAATATTAGCATTTTATGTACAAGAAGTTATTGTAATTTATATTTTCAAGTGTTTTGGGGGTAGTAAAGGTAAAGGTACATACACTTGATATAGTGCCTCTTCGTAGTGAAACACCACCGCAGAAGCGCTAAGGTATGGCACATGTACTCAAGGGATTTCACAGTTTTACCTGCACACCCACACGTTCATCCAAAGTCGGAATGAGCCATACCTGCCTTTGCCTTCCCAGCCCCAGCTGGTACTTATTTACCGACCCTGGAGGGATGGAAGGCTGAGTAGACCTTGGTACGAAGTAGCCCAGGCTGAGATTCGAACCCGCAACCTCCCAATTGCAAATCTGGCACTCTGCCACACAGCCACTAGCGCACCCAAGTGCCTAAGTAGTGGCATCAGAGAGCTGATGCAAAAGGGAGAGGTGCCCCTTCCTCTTTAGGAGTCGTGGCAGATGTGGTAAAGGTGAAGCCCACTGTGTTTCTGCTGATTGGTGCCAGGGAGGGCATCCTCCTTAAAACTTTGCACCAAAACTGCTGGTTAGGAAGTCAAGGGGACAACCGGTTAATCCAGGTTTACCTAGAAAATGGCCATTAAAGCAGTGTGTGTGTGAAACGGTGTGCATTTGTGAACAAGAAATCATGGATTGATTTCAGTGCTTTGTTGATGCTGGTTGAGCACAAAGAAGGGCATCTGGAGTGTAAATTAAAAAATTAAAATAAAATAAAAAACGACAAATGCAGGGATGGGATATGCGAGTAACAACAAACGATTAGGTTTTGGTGATGATGCGGATCACGATCATGACGACGGCCGGCCGGCAACTTGAAATGTGTCTTACAGATGTGAGCCACTGGATGGCAGCAAACAGACTCAAGTTGAACGCTGACAAGACGGAGCTCCTCTGGGCTGGTTCTAAGTA
>Ga0049107_10000500_pt1 | contig 11830 bp, 11 predicted proteins | sample WorMetilPIANOSA1_FD_61187 | JGI IMG/M metagenome (GOLD analysis project Ga0049107, IMG submission 61187) | Marine gutless worms symbiont microbial communities from Max Planck institute for Marine Microbiology, Germany - Olavius ilvae PIANOSA.1 | ecosystem: Host-associated > Annelida > Digestive...
TTTGCTTCAATTCCTCTTTATTCAACATGGATGACAATAAATGATACAATGCAGAAAATGAAAACATCTATACAATGACAGAAACAGACTAATTATAATCAGTGCATGTTATACCTAGACGAGCAGTGACGTGTACTATGATTTGCAGACATTAGTACATATTGTGATTACATGTGTTCACAGACAGCTTGTTATCTGTGTACCAATTCTTCTGTCTTTGCTGCATTTTGAGCATTTTTATAGCATTATGAGAAAGTAAATGATGTCGATGATGAGAAACCATACTTTGTGGCACTGAGAATTATTTTAGCCTCTGAATATAAAAGGCTTACACAACACTGCCCATATACAACTTGTCAGCCAACTGTATAACAAATTTGTAAAACAGCACTTAAAGTATCCCATCGTATTGAGCCAATTCAGACTAATGTGCATTGTGCAGCACTGGCAGTAGCCAGGTAACTTGCAACATGACTAATAAGATCCTTCCAGTTTTAAGTAAATTATTATTTATAAAGATTTCAAGAAAAAACTTAAAACAGTTTACTTTTCTTGCACTAAAGACTGTACTCAAATATTCAGAGAAAAATACTACAAAATGAAAAAGTGCTCAGAGGTGCCGCAAACACTGCGTGCTCGCTGTAGTAAGGTGGACCCACAAACACACAAACACATAGGGGCGATTACAATACACTGCGCAGCTTAGCGCGCAGTGTAATGAAAGAAACTTAATTGGCAACTTGCAATGCTAATGTAATTGTAGTTAATTTCTATGGTAATAGTTAGTTAGTTAGTAAACAAATGTGATTAAGGTGGCGCAAAGTCTATCGACTGCTAGGACACCGTACAGTAATTAACTGAATCAGAAGACGGGATCAAGGCACAAAAGTGTGTGGCATTAACAGTTGTAACAGTGATCAAACAGCACAGTCTTGAGTTGTCGCTTGAACACAGACAGTGACTGCAGCGACGTGACGGTCATCGGAAGCAAGTTCCAGACTCGTGAAGCGGCCACTGGGAAGGTGCGGTCCGATGGTCGAGCGACGCGTGGGTGTTACCACAAGCGCGTTTGTCGACACCAATCGCAGATGACATCGTGCATCAAGTTCTGCCATGCGCTGAGGTATGGTGGTGCCTGACCATACAAGTAGCAGAAGATGAGGACTGTGAGCTTGTAATCAATTCATTGTTGCATCCATAGCCAATGTACCTCGCGTAGCAATGGCGTCACATGGTCATGTTTCCGTGCTGAGTGCACCAGCCGCGCAGCAGTATTGAGCACTGACTGTAGTCTGTTGAGTTGTTGGCAGACCGGCCAGCATTGTGCTACCGTAGTCCAGTCACGACAGGACCAGTGCTGAAACCAGTGACAGCAGCACTGGTCTCGTGACGGATCTTCGGACGCTGTGAATTTGCCGTAGGGCAGCAAAACACTTTGCCACAGTTTCCGAGACGTGGCTCTTCATTGATGCGTCGCAGTCGAGGCAGATCCCCAGGTCACAAACAGTAGTGGAGGGTGAGACAAAGTCATCACCAACACATACCAGAACCTGAGAGATCTCATGTTGCCGTCGACATGAGGCACACCAGAGGACCTCGGTCTTGGCTGTGTTGAGCTGGAGTCTGTTATACCACATCCACAGTGCAACATCATCGACACAAACAGATATGCGCTCCTGCAGCTGCTGGACGCCTCATTCAAGACAGGAGCCGTAAATCTGTGTATCGTTGGCATACCCGTGTGGATGAAGGTCGTGACTCTCGATCAGTCACGTTAAGTCCGCCGTATACAGCAGAAAAAGAATTGGACCAACAACGGAATCTTGTGGAACTCCGCATGTAACTCGAACAGAAGTTGATGTGGAGCTGCCACAGAGGACATATTGCGTGCGACCATTGTGATACGACTTGAACTAGCCCAGCATAGTGCCGCACAGACTGAAGGATACCTCTAGTCGTTGGATCAGTGTCTCGTGGTCGACAGTATCAGATGCTGCCGAGTGCCGACATGTCCAGCAGCATCAGCATAGTGAGACTGCCGTCATCCAGTGCCAGTAGAATGTCGGCCAGTACTTTAGTTACCGCCGTCTCTGTGGAGTGGTTGGCTCGATAGGCTGACTGCAGATCAGGTAGCAGCCACGTTGAGTTGAGATAGTGGAGAAGCTGCTCAGCGACGAGACGCTCGAGCAGCTTTGACAGAACCGACAGATTGGCGATCGGTCGATAAGACTTTGGGTCGACCGAGTCGTGGTTTGACTTTTTCAACAGCTTCAACAACTTCAATATAGGCTGACTTGAACGCGGATGGAACTGAGCCAGTCACCAGACAGCAGTTGAACAGCTCGACAAGGTACGGTGCTAGTATGTCGACATGGTCCTTCAACAAACGTGTTGAGATTGTGTCACTGGACGACTGCTTGTCCGGCAGTGCACGAACGGCAGCAGTGACATCGCACATGGTCAATGGCCGAAAGTTGAGCAGGCGACAGTCTGGTGGAGCAGACACGAATGAGGGCGGCGGTACGGTGTGCACCCAGGCCACCTTTCCATCAAAGAACTGGTGAAAATCAGTGGCACAGACAGCTTCACAAGGGGGTGAGCATCCGCGACCCAGCAAAGCATCAACGTAACGCCACAGTTGTTGTGGAGCTGAGCGCTCTGTATCGATCTTGTTCCACCAGAATGACTCATGTTTATGGTGGAGAAGCGCTCGGTAGGTGCGCTGCTGTGTCTTCCATGCATCGGTGGAGGTGAGTAATACAGTCCATCAGTCTGTCAGATTTATGTACTATGTCAAACACATAAACATATTATCCCACGTTTTGCACCACTCAGTTAGTCCCATCATTCCAGCTCTCACATCGAAAGCTGCGGAAATATTCCAATGGGGTACTCTCAAAGTGGACGGTGAATACTAATGTGGTATAACCACAGCATTTCAGACCTTGGACAATAATGTTTTTTATTGGGCCATATATTTTTCACTCTTCAGCCATACATAGCTGTATAATATAATAATAACAAAAGAGTAAATAAATTCTTACGTTTCAATGGTCCGCAGCAGAGCGTCACTGGCTGGTATCTCATCTTGACCGGAGATTATCTGCTCGCGACTCAGCCGGATTATATCACACAATGACTGAGCTGCATTTGTATGCTTCTGTGAGACGCACAAACACAATTAACTTCAATTCTAGAACTATAATTTGTCCAGATGTATTACAACCATTTGCACAGTGGACTATTAACAGAACTATTTTACATTTATTTAACAACTATTTCACGCTATCAATGTTATTACAATAAAAATTTCGTAGCACAGCCAGACATGAAATACCAGTAAACCAGTAATATTGCAAAATGTCATAACTTGACTTTGCAGCATTCCAGCAGAGTCTGAAGTATAGAAATACCATTAACAACAACAAAAAGATCAGTTGCGAAATCGCAGTCATAATATACACCCCTCATGGCTCCACCTTGGATTAGCTCTGAGTCGCTTCACATCGTAAATCCTGAGTGCAGCAATAACCAGATGCCTTTACGTGCTTAGGAAACCCAAGCATGGGTTTTGCTGAATAGCTGCACTGGAAAACCCCACAGTCATACTAATAAAACCCATTGTCAACATTTCAGCTGCAGACATCTTGTAATAATAATGTGTTACAACCTCAAACATTCAGTGGACTGTGACCTTGACATCTAGTCTTTCTGCCCACAAATGGAGATTCAGTTACACATCTGAGAGGATATATCCACCAAAGTTGAAGTATGTATGACTTACCGACCACAACAGTACAAAGGGACAGATGGATGGATAGCTCCATTCTGTAACATGGCTTTATAGAATAGGGAGAGCCATATAATAGGAATAAAAACACCTATGCCTCTTGTTACTTCATTATTAGTATTTCAAATTGCCAAACATCAGTAACACAATCACATACACTTGAACTCGACAAAGCAACCAAGTAACACAAATTCAACACTGACTGATCACAACAAGTACAAACGTTTGTGCAAACATTGTCAGTAACTTAGCATAATTCAACTCAAACATGGTATATATTGGTATATAAACAGAGATTTTGGTAATATATTCTTAACACATTGTCAATACGTCCCTCGCCCAGTTAGTGCAGATGCAACGGACGTGTATACATGTCCCTCATACTGCAGCATAGGGCGCCGCTCCAGCGTATGACTGAAGCTATCTGCCATACCTCAAGTATATAGTACACATGCTGCCACCTGGTGAATGGGAATAAAATAGTCTGCTTATGCTGCAAATGCACTTTGTAGAGGAGTCTCTATCAACGACTCCATTTCAGTGGATCTAGGTATCGACCACTGTGGTGCCATTGCAAACAACGAGCTGGTGGTAGGCGTACCGAATAGGTATGTTTGAAAACCATCTTAGGTTTACGGAAAAGGTTAGGGTTTGCCAGAAGCGGTCGCCTGGGGACGATGGCGGCCCGACTCCGAATACGCCGAGTGTTTTTTAGAAAGTTGGGATGGCACGATATGGCCTATTTGTGCTGAAAGTGCCGTTAAACCCCAACCAACCTTTAGAAAGTTGGGATTTGGGGTTTAACAAGGGCAGCTGTGTCTGACCCAAAATGGCGGACGCAGTCAACGTGTTAAGCAGTGCATATTATGGGGATGACATACAGATCAGAAAAAGATGCTCTGGTGCTATAAAAGTAACATCAAGTACATAACAAAAAAATGCAGCAGTACCTCTGATGTTTGTGAAGGATCAATCAGTTCGACAAGCCGTGGAACCAACCGTTCTTCATTTAACCACTGCACAACATTATAACAAACGTTACAAAACATTAAAACAATATACTTTTGACTGTGGGATCAATAACGGCATTCAGAGTATGCAGACAACAGGTAAATGGTATACTCAAACCATATGATTGCAGCCAGTATAGGAAAATTATCACTGATCACTCCTCAGTAAAATTTTATGGGGCAGCTCTAGAGTCTTAGCATTAGTATTACTGGATTACATGCCCTATTTCTTCTCATATAAACACAACCCCAAAGTTCAGCCCTGCAAACATAAAAAGAACAAATTTCTAACTTCTAATTTTCGTAACCAGTGTCCAGATATTCATGAAATAGGTACAGTGTAGAACAGTGCAGCCTCTGGTTCACGCATGACTGACTGATTAACAGACAAGTGATGTAAGCTCAGTGTAATCAACAACTATAACGGTGGCTCTCACGTTCACAACATCTGTGGACTGACACATTAGCCAAAGGGGAATCCTCTTCAAGAAAATGCAGTTCCAGCCAAGCTTAGCACCCACTCCAAAACCCAGTGCAATCACTTCAGCTCTTTTGGTACAGTTCACACAAGAATCAAGCAAATTTCAAATTTTCAGATGTCACCTGGCTTCCGAATTTACGAATGTATGGTGCTATACAAATCTGACTATCATTATCCGCGCCAGCGACACAATATGGTGGTGTGGATATTGCAATCACTTTGTCAGAACATATGTGTGTTGGTATGTGTGGTGTGTAAAACGAAAACTCCTGACTGGAATGGCATGGTAGCAGTCCTCGACAATGTGTCAACGCCTACTGATTTTGGGTTCAAAAAATCAAGGTCAGCTGATTAGGGTTAAAGTTAGGGTTATTGCCTGTGGATCAAAAATTATGACAGAATGCGGTGGGTGTCACAGAACATAATTCCCTGTGAAAAATTCTACTATCATGCACACAATAATATACAACCAAATCATGTAAACCAAATACTAAAGTTGCCTTAATGCAGTTAATCATCCCATCTTACTTCAATGCAGTTGTTGCGACATTCAGTCGACTCGATGCATGTGATAAGACGAAGCAGGACATCCATGATGGCTGATACACCAAGATGATACAGCAACCGATCAACAAAGTTACCCCGCGACTTTAAAAAGTCGATCATCTATACATACAGATTCGACAGCGAATGACAGTTAATGATAATAAATTTTGTCAGCTATGTGTATACCTTACTCTTTCATTGCTTTGACACTGCTGGTTGGGTGACAGGAAGTGCATCCGGCCTGTAAAAATCTCACACCAACAATTCCAAAGGTTCTTCTTAGAAAGATTAATGGGAGACCTAGCCTAACCTGGAATGATGTCTGGAAGAATAGTAGTAGTAGTAGCAGTAGTAGTAGTAGTAGTTGTAGTAGTAGTAGTAGTTGTAGTAGTGTATACTTTATTTACTATCACATCATACATCATTTAGAAACAGCACAACTATTCCACAACAAGCTGAACTCAATTATCCAAACTTATAGAACACTACTCACTACCTGAGAAACACGGGAAGAATTTTCAACTAAATGTTATCTACTGTATTCATCAAGAGACAGAGACATTGTATTATAACTACAGAATCAGGTAAAATTTCAACCAACTTTCTTTCTGTCAATTCTGTGCAGCCGTGGTTATGTAGTGTAATTTATCACAGAATTCTGGCAACCAGGGCAGAACATGAAAAACAGCATTAGCATAACTAATCACACTGATTACATCTAATACTACTTTCGGTATTTGTTAACCTGCCTATTGTCCAAAGAACATTCCAGGTTAGGCCAAAGCAGAACCTTTGGGGAATGCTATGTGTGAGATCTTTACAGGCCAATGCCCTTAAGTCACCCAACTGACAGTGTCAAAGAACTGACCTGATATCCAGTAACATAGATCACCAGATCACAACAGACATTTCAGACATGTATAAGACATCATGGCAATACCTACTTGACACCAAAGCATTCCCCCACTTTCTTGAGTCCAGCACCAAGGTGTGTTAGATATCAGAGCCTCCGGGAAACCAAAGTTTTTGGGTTCCGGGGGAGGTATGGTTGCAGCATTGTTGAAGTGTGGCTGATCCTCACACAGGTTTCTACAGCCGAGTGCCAAGGACATCAACGTGAAGAAGTCCAAGTGGCGCAGGTAATGGCTAATAACTCTCGCAAACCCAAGAATGCTGAGTATGGCTGATCCTCATTCTGGTTTTATGAAACCCGACAATACTCGAACCGGTTAAACGTGAATAGCATAACCCACTTCGGTTTCCACACTGTTACCTGTCAACAACGAAGGGGAAGACCACTCAATTCATGATATGAAAGGACCGGTACCAATCCGGATGGGTAACCTAGTCCGCTAATCCCACCTTCTCGTGGTGGAGGCTGTAAGTAGCCGTGCACTGTGTCCCACGGTGAAACGAACGGGAGGCGGCCGGAAGTAACACTGGGTGAAGTTACTTTCTCTTTCATGACTCTCTAATACTGCGCCACGACAGTGGAGAAAGGATTAACTACCTACTGCACTACACACAGATGAAGTCATCACCCCGTGGTGTTGGAGACTGGTGCCCACTCCACGTAAGGCAAGCCTTGTCCGGGGGTAGTGTGGGTCACATACGGTTAGGGAAACGATTGGAATGCCTACCCACACAACCGTGACTCACACTTTTTCCACGAGCGCCCTTTAGGCTCGCCCAAGCGACGAGTCTAATATGGTCGTCAATGCTCCAACTCTGGAGTACGACAAACTAACTAACTATGTGTTAGAAGAGAAAAATTACCATCTGACTGCGGCGAGTGATGAGCAGACCCATCACTTTGCTGAAGAAGCTTGCTTGCAGCGGGTTGAGATCGTCGTCCGACTCGAGGAATGTGTAGACAGAGTTGAGCAGTGACTCGGTTGTGATGAGGATCTCCGTAATCTCGTTCACATCGGACGTGATCAGATCACATGCAATGTTTGGATACCTGCCACGTAGCAGTTGCAAACCACATGATACTAACAAAAGCAAACTGCCTATTCTATCTATGTTGTTATTATTTAATGGCCAAATTTTTCATCGACCATAACGTTTTTAAAAAAAATTCGTGATAATTTTCAAGTGTTCATTGTGCACAACCTGACAAATCCATTAACAATGTTCGTGGCTCTGGCTGAAAATGGCAATGATTAATACAAGCAGAGCTATCAACTAAATACACGGGTTAAATTTTCCTGCACTTTATGGCTCACAAAACCTACATGCAAATTTCTACAAGAACAGATTCATCTCCCAGTTAACAATTTACATTCTGTAAATAACAAGCTGTGCGGGAGGCCACCACAACATGCCCCCGCCCCATGCAAGTTGACCTTTGACCTTTTGACCTTGAAAGTGGTGTCTGAGTCACGTGTGATGTGGGCTACCTCCATGCCAATTTTAGTCTTCCTAGGCCTCTCGGTTCTCAAATTAGGCCCGATGTACGCGACAGACAGACATCGTCAGACGTCAGACGTGCATCATCGCTTAATGCCTCCACCCTATAATGATATATATCCAGAACAATGTTCAGTGTTTGCATTTAAGTTACATAAATCAGTTCATTAACTAAATCAGTGATACAAAGTTCTAGAAGTTCTGCAAACAACACATACTTAAACCGAGTTTTGTCGTCCACATCTTCAGGAGGACCTACAACCATCTGAACCAGTGCCTCCATATTCTGTGACTGTAGCAAGCTGCAAAAAAAATCATCAATAACTGCTTTAAAATGTGCATGTAAATCAAACCAATAACATAGTAAAAGAAGTCACACAAAATAACAAGAAAAAAACATCTGAACTCTACACAATAAGGTACAGCACAAAAATGTTGTTTGTTTTGTTTGTTGTACATCACCAACATTTTTGTGCTGTACCTGTGTAGAGTGTGTAGAGTTCAGATGTTTTTTTTCTTGTTATTTGGAGTCACAAGGTCAACACCTTGTGTCTATCTGCTCTGTGGCAGAATACTGCTCCGCAACGTCCTTACCAAACTCTTATGACAAAACCTTTTTGTGCTGTACCGTACTGTGTGTACAGTTCAGATGTTAGTTTTTTTCTTGTTATTAGCACCACAAGTGGATCCAGCAATTTTCACCAGAAGGCTACTCCTCCTTTGCAAGTATTTTCTGGCAGTTTTGTGAAGGGTCACTGGCAGATTGACAAGTGGGGACAATTCTACAAACGATACTGGTAGCGTTATTCAATAACCAGTTTTTGCATCACAATACCAGGCAATTATTTACAGCACCAATTTTAAAATGTACACACGGGTTGTCTGGTTGGTTGAAGACAACAAAAATATCTAATTTTTCAAAGTCACTTTCTGCAAGCATCCTCAACGTGTTAAATTTACTAAATATAGTTTCAAAAAGTATCAGAAGAGACAAGATAAGACAGCATATTGCATCTAGCATATAGCATCTTTATCTTTTAAGAAACTTTTCAGGGTTCGTACAGACATTCAAATCCCATTTTTCAGGACTTTCCAGGAATTGCAAAGACCAAATTCCTGGGTTTTCCAGGACTCAACAAACTCGTTTTCAAGGACTTTCCAGGACACATTCCATTCACAAACATGGGTTGCATGATGTCAAAAATGTGCGCATAACCAATCAGTTATCGGTATAACTACATTACAGTAAATATGTCCAATTGCAATATCTTGAGTTGTGTTAATGTAGTCCATTGAGCCCAGAGTAGTCCAGCAACTTCAATGATTGGATCATGACAAATTAGCAACCTATGCCTAACACTGTATGTTTTACTATGTTCAATGCACAGTCACTGTCTGCACTATGTACATTATCGACATAAGTTCAATGGCTGCTGATAATAATAATAATAATAATACGAGCATTTGTAAGGTGCACAATGTCAGCATCAGAGCTGAATCTGAGGCACGGATGTATCATTTGTCCCTGGACTGCTGCTGGATACTTTCCAGCTGCAGGTCAACTGCCTGAATGTCAACCAGTTTCTGCTTTGCAGTCTTACGCAAACTGTTGGACCTTTTGACGAGCTGCTGTAGCTGCCAGTATCAGATTCTTGTTTGTTACATCAACATTTTGAATCCCTCCAAGGCCTCCAGCATAACTAACATAATCACGAATGGTTCTTTTTGCCACAACAGACTCCTCGTACAGGTTTTCAGTTTCTACCTGCTTGTTCATACTGAAGCCTCGCTCAGCTGTAGCTTGTCCATGTGACAAGACTAATAACATCTTCACCACCTTCCACAGCTTAGAGTATGTATCATTTCTTGACATGGTGTCAAGCATCAAAGTGTCTAGTCTAGATGCACAAGGACTGAAGCTGGTAAATAGTTCACGGTGATCCTGAATAATACTTTCAGCATACTCCTGATATTGGTGTAGAATATCATCAACATCATTGGCTGCAACTCAGTTGAACTGTACAACTGCTGCAAAAAGAGACTTCAGACGTGACTGATTTGTCTCGCACTCTGTGATAGTTCTCGGATCCATGAATGCCAAGTTCCTTGCCAATGTGTACTGAACTGCAGTTTTATCAAGCAGCTTGCAGACCGTATTAGTAAGCCATTTGTGGCAGTCCAAGCAGAACTCCAAAATATCCTTGTCTTTAGCTTTCTTCTTCTGAATTGCCTGCTTTACAGCTGTTTCTGCCTAAAACCCTGTCAATCTTGCTGTACTCTAGCAATCTGTCATTCTTCAGGCTTGACACTGCTACAGAAGCCAGTTTAGCAGCCGAGGTAATGTCTTTCATGACAGCTGGCATAAAAAATCTTATTATGAGCGACTTCAAGAGCTTGTACAAATCACCACGGATAAACGGTGCCATAGGTTGGTCGGTTTGATATAACGTCAAGAATGGTGAAATCTGCTTTGCCACGGAGTTGAAAAACTTCAATTTGGCATAAAGGAGATCATCACTGGTGCAGCTGTTTCGAACAACTTCAAATGACATATTATTGGGTTTACTGTACTTCCAAGATGCTACTGCCGAGATGTACTTCTTAACATCAGGCAGTCTATTGAGCCATACTCTCAGCAGAAATTACAAATTCTAGGATTACTGCATTTGAATTCCAGGACCTTTCCAGGGTTTTCCAGGACCTAGGCTTTTTCTCAGGACTTTCCAGGCCTGGAAATCTCAACATTTTAATTCCAGGACTTTCCATGGTCTGTACAAACCCTGTTTTTCATTTGTGGTGCAATCTGTACTGAACTGCTGCTTATCACCGTGGGCCAGCATGCAGAATATGATAGAAGTCATCCCATATGCTATTTATCAGTAAAATTTCATTGAAATATGTTCAACTTTGTAATGTATTTGGCTAATAAAACAAACTAGGGTAAAACACAATATCACTTCAGACAAGAACATTCCGGATATGAAATAAAATTCTTTAAAACTTACAAATCGACAAGTTTCTTGTTTTGTGACTTGCATTCTTGCACAACGTCATCTTCATCCATTAACTCCAGTAATGTTACATTCTGTAAAGACATATGCAACGAACCACTGAGTTTTATCCACACAACAAACACTGCAATGCAATATCACAGACTACCGGGTATTTCTTCTTTTCTTTTACGGCATACTCCACTGGAGCATTGCTGTGTCCACAATGCGCCGCCAGTCGTCACGAATAGCTGCCTTCCTCCAGGCAGATGCAAGGCCAATGTTCTGTTGGCCAAGGTCTGCCTCCACTGCAGGAATCCAGGTGTGGCTAGGTCTTCCTAACGGTCACTTCCAATCTGGAGGCAGCCCCCGGATCACCACAGCAACAGCACGATGGCGTCGGTGGTGGTCCTCTTGTGGTGAGCTGCGGGCAATATGTCGAAAGAGCTGCAAAAGTCTGTCAGTGACCATGTGGGAGAGAATGGCATCCGGTGGTTGCTCTGACTTCCACATTCGTCACATGGCGAGTATATGGTATCCTCAGGATCTTGCATAGTGCCCACATGTCAAATGCATCAATGCGAGAGCACTGGAGCTTTGT
>Ga0049107_10000501_pt1 | contig 11822 bp, 8 predicted proteins | sample WorMetilPIANOSA1_FD_61187 | JGI IMG/M metagenome (GOLD analysis project Ga0049107, IMG submission 61187) | Marine gutless worms symbiont microbial communities from Max Planck institute for Marine Microbiology, Germany - Olavius ilvae PIANOSA.1 | ecosystem: Host-associated > Annelida > Digestive...
ATGTTATGAAAATTTCGGACCGACAGCCTAAAATTTCCGACAGCCTAAAAATTTCCGACTTCTCCAACAGCTTGGGGGTGCTGCAGCACCCCCAAGCACCCCCAGCAATACGCCTATGTGAACAAGTTTGTGCGCACCAAAAGTCATACAGGAAGTATATTTTCCAAAACAACTTTGGAACTATTATGCACCTGAGTGATTGTAGTTGTGCACCTATATTGCAGTTTTTCGATGCGGCGTTAGATGGCGCCACAGGAAACCGCCAAATTCCGGACTGCATTTTTGGTCAATTTTTTACCAGTTTGAGGAACGATAGCGTCGTCAATTATGCATGGATTTGGACGCTGTTTTCACCCACTGTTAGAGGATTTGGTGTGCTTTACAACGCTCTAAATGATTCGTAGTTGCATCGGTAGGTGGCGCCACAAGATTCGCAAATTTGCGGCAGAAATTTTCCAAAATACAAAAAAATCTGTAACAGAGTTGTGCCAAATACTTCGTATACTTACTATTTACATTGTAATTAACTCCACTCGAGTATAGCAGCATGTGCACATGACAATATCCTGCCGGTACTGTATTGCCTTCGAGCTGGTATTGTTTTTACTCAGTAGCCAAAAATCAACATTTTGCCCTCTAGTGGAAAAAAACTATGAATTAGATCGAAAAATGGATGACACCTTTAGGATGGGACGACGAGCTCTACCACCATGCAAAGTTTGGAGGAGATCGAACAACGCGCGCTGGCTGTAGGTGTGAAAATGTGGTGTTTGTATATTGTTTTTTACTGGCAGGATGCCGCATATCGGCAAACTGCCAGTATAATTTACTCAGGCCAAAAATCAGGTTTTTCGCCCCGCAGGTGCGACTCGTTGCACCGATTCACGTCAAATTTGGCACGGCCGACGGGCACCTGGGTTCGCTTGGCTGTACAAAATTTTACCTCAATCGGCGCCGGGGGGTGGGAATGTGGCCCCAAAATATCAAAAATTTTCACTTTTTGGTAAAGAGTCGCCTCGCAGGGGCGAATCCCTTGACCGATTTCTAAATTTTTTAGGGGCTTTTATGCATCTAACTATCCTACATTAGTGTTTCAAATTTGACGTGATTTGCTTCACAGGTTATGGAGTTATTGCTGAGAAACCGCGTGTCCCGTCAATTAGGCCGAATTTTTCCGTGCACCCTGTAGGAAAAACTATGCGTTGGATCAAAAATGAATGACACCTTTTTGATGGGCACGACGAACTCTATCACCGTGCAACATTTGGGGAAGAATCGTACTACGCGCACCGGCAATGTTTTTTTCTGTCATGCTCCGAGGCCAGTGCACTGTTCGTTCCAGGGTGACATACTTTGAACAGGTGTTGTGTCGCGGCTTATGGGTCGATTTTGATGCTGTTTACATCGTTTTTCAGCATTGATTGCCTGTTCAAACGCTCAGGGAAGTACTTATTTTTGTTGCTAGGTGGCGCCACAATTTTCGCGAAATTGCGTTCGAAAATTTCGAAAAGTCCAGAAATTGGCGGAAAAGTTTGTGCACACGACGTCGTATAGATACCTGAGAGATTTGTAGAAAATTCCACTATAGTAGTTTAGGGCCGTGCATCTATATAATTTTGTTCCGCAGATCGCTACGCAGTGTTGTGCCAAATACTTCGTATGGTTACTGTTGAAATAGTTATTAACTCCACCCTTGTAATGGGCGTTCATGTGGCAATATCCTGCCGGTACTGCATTGCCTTCCAGGCGATGCTTTTGTTTCTAGTTCTTCGTTGTTGCAGAACTAATGACGACATCACCAACGAGTAAGTGATGCTGTGATACACTCTTCTCCAGCAATGACTTTGAACGTTTTTTATATGTCGTCGGTCACATCCTCGCAACAGCAAGTAATCAATTGCACCCACTGTACCACCAGATACATAGGTGGCCAATTTGTTCTTCTGTCTCTTGAAACAAATGTTCGTACCAATCACTTCCCATGCTCACCATCGGCATTTCTCTCTCCAAAGCCATATCCGCCATGATACCATCATATCCATCTACATTTGTACCAACGTGACCATTCAGATCCCCTCCAACAACAAACAACTCCGATATACTCCATGCTTCCTGTCACACTGATCATTTGATCCCAGAAAGAATCTTTCTCCTCAGCACTTCTACCTGTTTGAGGCGTATATGCACAGATGCAGGTCACCAACTTGTCACCGATCAACAGCTTCAAGCATATAATGCGTTCATTCACTCTCTTCACATCAATAATCCTATCAATCCACCTGTCTGAAATAAGTAACCCAACCTCTTTCGTCTTTTACCGTCTTTCATTACCGTCTTTACTGCATTACCGTCTTTACAACCCTGCCAGAAGAATTTATACCTTGACATGCCCTTACCCATCACTCTAGCACCTGATCCTGTCCATGTAGTTTGTTGTACACAGCATACATCAATCTTTCTCCTGTGCAATGTTTCCACTACTCGCATTGCAACGATATGACGTCACACCACCAAGAGCCGCGAGGAAAGCCATTTTTAAACACAGACTCTGGCGGCCACTCAGGCAACGTCGCACTCCGCGCGTCTGACGGAGTGCGACGTCACGGAATTCCGTCACGTGACACGTCAACACGACACATCTCCAGTGGTTCTATCGGTTTCAGTCGGGGTGCGACGTCACGGAATTCCGTCACGTGACACGTCAACACGACACATCTCCAGTGGTTCTATCGGTTTCGGTTTTCTCAACATCCGTTCTCTGCTCAACAAGGCGGACGAGGTACGTGAGCTGCTACACGATCGTTCAATCGACGTAATGTGTCTTCCGAAACATGGCATGACGCTGACTCTGTCTGCATCCGTCGCCTGAGATCCAGTGGGTTCGACGTCGTGGACTGCCCCCGACCACGCCCACCTGCTACTGATGAGTCACTGGCAGTCAACCACGGCGGCGTCGCTGTGATTGCCGCTGCAGGTGTGCGACTGTCCTCCGTCGCTGTCGACATTCGTCCAACCACCTTCGAGCTCGTCTGAGTACGTGTCGCCTGCAGCTGTTTCATCTGCACCGTCGTAACGATCTACCGCCCGGGATCTGAAGCGGTACAGTCGGCGTTCTTCGATGAGCTAGCTGAACTGCTCGACACAGTGGCAATGCGTGCTGAACCTGTGTACCTGGTCGGCGACTTCGACATACGACTCGACCGCGCGGACGACCCGAACACCGTCAACTTGACAGATCTGCTCGGTTGGTTCTTACGGATTCGTCAATCGCGTAACGGCGCCTACACACCGGCTCGGCGGGATGCTCGATGTCATTGTCACACGTCAAGACCTGACTGTCCCCGACGTCGAGTTTGTCGACGTTGGGCTGTCAGAGCACAGTCTACTGCGGTGGTCTGCTCCGTCTGCTCGCCCCACACCAGTCATCGAGACGTTCTTCCATCGACGACTTCCGGTCAGTCCTGTCGTCATCTGCTCTTTGTCAACCAGATCGTTGGCACAGTCTCGACCCAGACAAGATAGCATTACTTTATGACACCGAGTTGGCTGCCATACTCGATTGTGTCATCCCGGCGCCTACGGTCACTCGCTGCCCACGGACATCGGATCCATGGTTCGACGAGGAGAGCCTCACAGCCAAGCGTCTGACACGATGTCTCGAACGTGCAGCTGCTGCCGCGGCGAAAAGGTCGGATGCGACAGCCGCCGCCAGTGCCAACCAGGCCTGGCAAACACAACGACGGGCGTATCGTATCTTGCGCAACCAGAAGCGCGATGCATTCTGGTCAAACACCATCGCTGACAACCAGTCGTTTTCACAGCAGCTGTGGCGTTCCGTTGACCTGCTGCTAGGTAGAAGCCGCGTACCAGCAAGCTCCGCCATCAGCGTCGATCAGTTCCACAAATTTTTCATCGACAAGGTCGAGGCAGTCCGTAACGCCACCGCTGGTGGTTCATCTCCGACCTTTCAGGCTGCACCAACCACAGCATCGCTGACAGAACTACAACCAGTTGCTGTTACGATGTCATTACCCTCATCCATCGTCTGCCAGACAAGAGCTGTGTTGCCAACACGCTTCCAGTTCCCCAGCTGAAACTGGTTGCCGACATTGTCGCTCCATTTTTGACAGAGCTCTTTAACCGTTCGCTGTCAACAGGCACCGTACCCTCAGCGTTCAAGTCGGCGCTCATTACACCTCCTGAAGAAGCCGGTCCAACGCTGCCGATCCACAGTCGTATAAACCTATTTCCAACCTGCCAGCAGTGTCTAAACTCCTAGAGCGCATCATCTTCAGGCAGCTATACGATTACCTCTCCAGGGCAGACCTGCTGAGCCTACAGTCAGCATGCCGGTCACACCACTCCACCGAGACGGCTGTACTGAAAGTACTAACGGTTCTTTATGCTGTAGATGATGGTGATCTGTCCATCTTAGCCCTACTCGACCTATCTGCAGCCTTCGACACCATGGACCATGACATCTTGCTGACACGGCTCAGGGTTTCCTACGGTGTCGGGGTGCCGCACTGGACTGGCTACAGTCCTACTTGACACACAGAATGAAGTGTGTCAGATGCGGCTCAGACCGGTCAACACTGACAACCATTTGGTTTGGAGTGCCGCAGGGGTCTGTCCTTGGCCCCCTACTTTTCATTCTGTACACCGCCGGATTGATCGACCTCATCAAGGGTCATGGTCTTCGACCTCATCTGTATGCTGATGACATGCAGATCCAGGGCTCCTGTCACCCTGGGTCTGTCACACAGCTCCAGTCTACCGTGTCCACTTGTCTAGATGATGTTTCGGACTGGATGAGGACAAACAGATTACAGCTAAACACCTTGAAGACCGAAATTTTCTGGTGCACGACCTCACACCGCCAGCACTGCCTATCAACGACTCCTGTTCGTGTCGGAGCAGACCACGTGCTGCCGTCAACAAAGGTTCGCGACTTGGGCATCTTCATCGACAGTGACGTCACAATGCGGTCTCACGTCACCCGGACTGTGTCCGGATGTCCGCAGCATCAGACTTTCAGTGCCCGACTCCGTGTTCCAGACGTTGGTCGTTGTGCTTGTTATGCCACGCCTCGACTATGGCAACGCGACACTAGCGGGACTCCCTGCGTTCCAGTATCGTCGACTCCTGTCAGTTCTCAATGCTGCAGCCAGGCTGATACACAGGTCACCTCGTTATGAGCACATTACACCTCTACTCCGAGACCTCCACTGGCTGCGGTCTCCGGAGCGCATCGATTTCAAGTTAGCCGTGCGTGCTTGTTTATCGATGTCTACATGGTCTTGCTCCTCAGTACCTATCTGATTACTTCCAACATGTTGCCTTTTCCAATCGTCGACGACTTCGTTCATCGTCGTCATCGCTGCTACTGATTCGACGAACACGACTCATAACTGTCGGCGACCGAGCATTTCCAGTCGCCGGAAGCCGCCTCTGGAACAGTGTGCCACACGTCGTTACGTCAGCTCAGACTCTTGCTGTTTTCCGAAAGCGGCTCAAAACTTATCTTTTTTCTCGTTTGTTCGCTTTGTAACTGACACACCATGTACTGACACAACGTTTAGTGGTTTAGCAGTTTTTGACTTTTGGCCACTCTAAAGAACTTCTAATGTAATGTAATGCTGGCTGCATTCTGTGGGCCCAGTAGTCCGTTAGTGCGGGCTATGGGCGGCCACTAGCTTGCGCTGCGGTACTACAGTCAGTGCCAGTCAGCTGGCACTTCCGTGGTTGTAAAGCGCCACTGTCCAGGATTGTAAGTGGCGCTATATCAAGTGTATATCAAGTATATCACATGGCGCTATACCTTTAACTTTTAATTTTAGATGAAATCGACAGAATAGATGATCCAGATACCGAGCTGGAACCTTCTAGTCTCTCACCAACGTAAACTTAAACTAAACAACTTAACAATATTTCTCTCCACATCCAGTAATGTCCAAGTCCTTCAAAATCCTGCAGTGGAACTTCCGTGGTATTTGAGCCAATCTAACTGACCTAGAACTACTGCTTTCACAAAACATTTATGTAGCTTGTCTGCAAGAAACCAGACCTCACCCAAACTCTTAATTCTCAGTTAAGCATTACTCAGCTCGCTCGCTTGCTGTCCGTTTTAACGGTCATTTTCCAGGTGAACCTAGGTTAGCAGGTGTTTATTGAAGCAAAGGATGATGGAGGTGGTGAGTGGTGACAACTGGACTACTGGAGCTATAAGTCGTGCAAAGCTCCAGTCAAATCATCACCACCAACAAACCAACATCATTTTTTACAGGCCGGATGTCCTTCCTGTCACCCAACCAACAGTGTCAAAGCACTGAAGGGGAAAATATCACATTCCATGGATTTCTTTACCCCAAGCTCACCTGGGGTCTTCCAACTTTGTCTTTGACCACTAATAGCTCCTGGTTACCTTGGGAAGGGTTGCCATGCCTCTCATCAGCCCTCTGACGCCAGTACCCCAAGCATTACACGGACGGACGGACGGGCGGGCGTTACTCAGCATACAATTATAATCTTAATACTCCTAACAATTCTTCCCCAACTCCTGGAGGCATTTCAATCCTAATTCACTCCTCAGTACGTCATACCTCCTTACAGGTTAATACATCTCTACAATCTCAAGCAGTTAGAATTTCAGTACACATTGCGGACGCGAACTGACAATGGATCCAATATAGTGTAGGCCCGCTACTGTGGACGTGTTCACGGATCTTTCATAAAAATCCACGGATGATGATTATAATTGGTGAAGATGATGATATAATTGGTGATTATAATCGGCCACTTTGGCCGGTGGCTAGTCTTGTTCGATGGTCTGTTGACGTCAGTGTGATCCTTATGAAGTTAGTTGCATTGCGAATGACAGATTGTTTGATGTACACCAGTCGCTGTGGGCACGCCACCCCTGTTGCTGATCAGTGTACTGCCACTTACCTCCTCTCACTGCCTTCCCTTCCCCATACACTAACGGTCGCACAGACGAGTCACTACGGCAGGAGGAGGTCGGTGGTGGCGTCTGGTCATGTCACTCACTCTGGCCCACCCGCGATTCTATTGTGACTGGGCGCTACAGCCGCTTCAGCATTGAGAAGCGTGGTGTGCACACGTGCTAGAGATGAGCCAAAACTGCAATTAACACAGCGCGACTGTTAGGCTTTCTGTCGACGAACGTAGACAGATGTTGACGGACATTGATGCATGTGATGGGAACTAGGGCGTCGATTGTAGCTCTAAATGGCGATCGATTTTCGGACTTATTTTCACGACATTGTTGCGAAATTTAACTTAAGTAACTGCATTGTTGTTGCTAATAACCGTGTTTACTTACTTAGTTACAGCGTGGAACTGTTCGTAGTACTGCAGCAGCATCGTCTTCGTGTGCAGTCGAACGCTGGCGATCAGCGAGGGCCGCTGCATACTGGGTCGCCCGTCCGTCCGTGTTCCGGCTCCTGACAGGCCCCCGTGAGTCGCCGCCACGCGGGGAGGGGCGGCGTGGTGGGAGAGACGAGCGGGGACTGGAGGGAGACGCGCCCGCACGCTCGTCTGCCCGTCCCTGTGCCTCCCACACACACCCCACCACGCTCGCTCGTCGCATATTGCGCTGTCCATACGTCCGATCGGTGGGGATAATGTAGCTGTAACATTGGCCGGCAGCCGCGGGCAATGCATGGGGATGTAACATCCACCGGATGTTTTGTCACGACAGACTTGGTAATTGAGAATGACAGACTGTTTGATGTAGGTTTGCCCCTCACTCCCTTCCATTCCCCATCCACTGTTATTGTCTTGCACATTGATTTACTTGAAAATGATGAGTAACAGGTGGCGAGTTGCGCATTTTTTTAATCTCGCGAGATTGAAAATGCCGTAAGATATTCTTGTATGCGATCGATGCCCTAATGGGAACGACCGTCAACGTAATTAATCATCTATGGGAAAAGTATTTTTTGTGAGGTCAGTGATGCCCAAACTATGGGGGTGAGGCTGTATGGGGCCACATTTACCCCACAGTGCATGCTCACACCATTTTATCTGACTGGCATCGCTAAGAGTCAGATGGAGGCTGTTGCTGTGTAAGTTCTTCTGGATAAAATTGAACAGAGTGAGTGATCTACGAAGTGAGTGATACATGTATCATACAAAGAACAAGTCATGACTTGTTCTTTGTGGAGAGTCAGTGTGGAAAAGGTCACGGTTACCAGCTGTGGCTGGAATCGAAGTGAGCCCTTTCAGTGAAATACTATCTTCCAGTTTGGTAATATTAAACACTGTAATTTTTAAAACATGAGTCTGTGTGAAAGCAGCGTATGTTTGTTCTGGCATAACGTGGTTTACAGCAGACTTGTATCAAGTACCCAACACACAAGTATATGTACAAGTACCCCTAACTCCCGATCAAGTACAACCCAAGTACTGGAGCAGAGACAGTGGGTGGTGACCACTGGCTCACAAATAGGCTGATTGATTGAGTTTTACAGCACGGAAACAGCTAAGGTACTAAGTACCTTAGCTGTTTCTATGCTAAGTGATGACGATAATGATATGGTGGCAAAATACTGACACACCTGCTACTTACTCAATTCAAGGAGCATACCTGTAATCTTAGGATTAGAAGAAGCAGAGTACAAGTACAAGTACCAAGTACTACATCTCTGGTTTACAGGGTGGACACCAATCTAGAAAACATGGAAAAGTCAGGGAATGAAAGTAGTCAGGGAAAAGTCGGGGAAAATGTGTTCTTGCCTATGGTGTGCTACCATGAGTAATGCAATAGACACAATATAAACAGTCATTACTCTGTGACTTAATCAGTTTGTTTAATGTGTGCACTTACTCAAAATATTACCGGTGCTAATGCTACATTATTGTGTTTCTTTCCAGTATGTTGACGAACATTATTGAATTAATTGAGCTTTTATGTTTCTATTTGTATCGATAATGTTACAGGCAGTCAAAACAGCTACGTAGATCTAACTTGAAGTATCTGGAAAAGTCGGGGATTTTGATGCAGACTGGAAAATGGCTGCCCTGTGTTTATGTTAACTCACAATGATTTGACTACAAAAAAATGGTTTTGAAACGTTCAGTTGCTTGCATCAGTGTATTTTTGTAGGTTTTCTAGTCTGCCATGAAGTCAAGTCAGCTGCTAACTGCATTTCTGCAACGACATGTGGAGCGGAGGCAAATGGAAGAAGGTTTCGAGGAGTTGTTGCGATATCACCAGACTGCAGTTCCATTAGACAACCGGATTGTGAGACACAAGCACCAGAGAAAACGAATGAGAGGAGGCAAACGTCTGACAACAAAACCTTTCAGATGGTATAATCTACGGAAAATCAACAATCAGGATGTGATGTAAAACTATTTTTTTTCTAAAATGTTTTTCTTGATTTGTTTATCACAGGGATTCTCTGGCAATGTAATTTTCGTTGACCAAGACGAAAATGCAAATATGCAAAAACAAAATATATTGTATTTGTTAACATGAACTAAGATTAAAACACAAATATATTGAAAACTAAAAGGTGCCATTCTCCAAACCAAGTTTTGTAATGATTGATGCAGGGCCCCAAACCATGAAAAATTTGCATCTTCACAATATTTTCTCTTCATACAGATGACTTGCTAGGATGATTTAAACATATTTGTATGGTTTATAGACCCCCATATGCTACGATGATATTCACAGTCTGGTACCTTTTCATGCACAGGTAATGGAGGTATATGCAAAAACCTTGGACGTCACATGGACATTTCCCGATAAATTTTCAACCCCTAGCAGCTGAGCTATTGATTAGGTCGAAAGTCAGGTGCAACAATTACACAGACTTCATCTATCTGCATGCCTAGTTCGATGGGGGATTGCATGTCGCTCCACACTGGGGAGAAAGTTTGAGTTTAAATGTTTTGTTTGTTTGGCATGCTTGTCACACCTCTGTGACAACTATTCATGTGTGCTCAATAAGGCAGTGATTACAACTACAATTTGACTTCGATTCAACTGCTGTTCGACTGCGATTCAATTTCATTTCAACTTCAATTCCACTTTGATTCGACCGTGCAACGTCTGTTCGACGCCGAACGCACGCTTACCTGCGTGCACGTTCTGCTGCTCTGTGGCATAAATAAATAGGTCAGCGTGACTGCTACTAGCTAGTTACGTCACAAAGTCACATGCACTTAATGACCTTTGATAAGCAATCCCTTGCGCCTGTTGAATGAGCATCGAAGCTAAGTTGAATCGGAGTTGATTGTTGTTGATTATGTAACTTCACTATAACGCCTCTTTTCTCTCGACGGCCGTCAATCCGACAAGAGACTGACTGACTGAGTAGGGTTTAACGTCCCCATCAACACGTTATAGTCATTTCGGAGACAAGTCATTCCAATCAATCACTTGCACACTAGAACACTAGAAATTTGAACATTGGTTGCATAGTGGACCAATAATTTGCAACAGTAATGAATAATCAGTTGACGCAGGAAAAACGTATTAACTTATAGCAGTAGCTGGTCGCACTGACGGCTCTGACGACATCTGCAAAGTACCGATGTGGCTTATCGTTAGGAACTAAGATTTTACCCGTATATTGGTCCTAAATTTGGAGGTGTGGCTTATACACAGGTGCAGCTTGTTGAGATTTTCTGGTATTTCACATGGTCATGGAGGCAGTATCTATGGCAGTTCAGAGTTGGATTGCCATACGAACTGTTATATGTGGCTGATTTGGCACAATAACAATGTTTAAAAATATTTATGTTTATTGCCAACCCTAACCAGAAGTTCAATACACTGCTTTTCCTGTTGCATGCCAGAAGGCAAGACGAGGATTGCAGAATGCCACCTAAGAACTTGTTTGACTCTGTGGAAGGGAGGGTTCCCACAGCAGAGCACAGCTACAAATGCTAGTTAGTAATAAAGTGTACCAGTATTTTAAATGGTTGTGTTTTGTTGTAGATGTGAGTTATATCAACCTCTAAATGAGCTTTGGAAAGACTATATTGGTGACGTTATCAGTTTTGAAAAGTAAGTACAAGCTGTATATAATTAAAACTACAACAGCACTGGATAGAGCACGTATTCGTTACAATGATAGAGCACCCCATAAGTTGATCATGGAGGATAGTTGACTCGGTGGGAACCTTCCCCTGTATTTGATGCATTATTATGCCAAAGTTGATAGTTCAATTTCAGACTACCTTATGTCTGTGGCGTACTGCCCCTCGACGACCAGCCCGATTTCTGGTTCATGGGCAGCACAGGTGTCTTCTGGGACACCTCCAGCCTGCCACGAACGAGTATCGACGAACGTGCCATGAACTGCAGGCTGGGTCACAATTTCTCTTCTTCCCTCCCTCTGTGTCTTCCGTAACGACGTTTCATCTGCCAAATATACAGCGTCCTCCATGTCAGATCTATGGAGACTCGGCGACGATGGTGGCGTGACGTCTTTTAGGCCAAGACGAGCAGAAGTCTCGTCACCTGCTGCTGTTCTTGTTGCTCCGATGTAGCTCAGTCTGACTGTACTCTGTTTCTTCGAAGCTTATTGCTGTGAGCACCACACATCAATGCTTAATGCTGGTGGACAGTAAAATAGTAGCATCAACGATTTTTCAACACATTCAACTAACAAAACTCATTTCAACTGACACAACAAGCCTAACCATATACTGGATATTTTGTGCAAGTGATTCTGGCTATCCACTACAACCGTGGTTGCTCACACCACTGTCAAATGCCACTACACCGTCAGAGACAGCATACAATGCAGCACACTCTAAGACACGTAATGTCATCGAGCGCTGCT
>Ga0049107_10000502_pt1 | contig 11818 bp, 7 predicted proteins | sample WorMetilPIANOSA1_FD_61187 | JGI IMG/M metagenome (GOLD analysis project Ga0049107, IMG submission 61187) | Marine gutless worms symbiont microbial communities from Max Planck institute for Marine Microbiology, Germany - Olavius ilvae PIANOSA.1 | ecosystem: Host-associated > Annelida > Digestive...
CCTAAACCATGACGGGACAGACGGGTCAGACGGGACAGGTATTCAGTCTGTTTCGCCCGTCCCGTCTGCCTCCGCGGCCAGTCCGTCTGTCCCGTCTGTCAGTAATAGCCGCAGTAATTAGCTAATTGGTTCGCTATTAGCCGTAAACATTTGACGTGGGAGACGGGTTACTGCATGGCGTACATTTGTACTGTGTTAAACTACACCGTTTGATTAGTTTATTTGAAGGTGGCCTGCATGCCAATTGCTTTGTTGTAGGCCTATATGTGTTTTATTGTATGGTCTTTACGTGTTAGTTAAGTTTTAGATAGTTAATTTAGTTACTAAATTTTTACTTTGTGTGACCATTGAATGGTGAATAAAGATCAATTTTGATATTCGTGATTTTGCGTTTCATTGCGTTTGATATAGTATTGGAAAAGTAAGTTGGAGTTGAACACTGCAAACAAAAGAACTGCAAGTGTTTGGTCGCGCCGTAGACAGTTTACTGATCATGATTCATTGTATGCAACCAGTGTGCATCCAGGCCTCACACCCATCGCACTGAACACAATCTTGTTCGTATGAGCATTCCGCCTTACACACGACAAGGATATGCTGGTGCAATACGTGCACGTTTGCTGCCATTAGCAGCACCGGCATGATCAGTTCTCTTCCTGACCAGAGGCATGAGTACGACTATATAAAAAGTAAAATCACATTAATGCTTGCGACTTTTATATGTCGAGACAGCTTGCTGAGAGACATTGACCTAATTGAAGCGATTGCTGGCAGATAGGCCACCGGGCCCATTGTGCTGTATTATCGTGTGATAAACCGTCTCATCTCACGGCGCGCTGAGCGTCAGGCCGGCCTGATGCAGACTGGACAATTAACCCATCAGGCTCGCATCTGAGCAGTCTAGACGGGCTAATTACTACTGATTACTGCGGCTGTGTGGACAGACGGACCAGCCACAGACGCATGACGTATTACTGGCAGACGGGACAGGCGAAACAGACTGAATACCTGGCCCGTCTGTCCCGCCTTCTCGTGGCGACTGGTGTTTAGTACTTTCATGGTTTATGTGTATATTAATCAATCATGAAAGGAAGCAAACTCCAACTTACTTTTCTAATACTATATCAAACGCAAAGAAACGCAAAGTCACGAATATCAAATGATGATTGATCTTTATTCACCATTCAATGGTCACACAAAGTAAAAATTTAGTAACTAAATTATCTAACTAACACTGACTAAAACTTAACTAACACGTAAAGACCATACAATAAAACACATAGAGGCCTACAACAATGCAATTGGCACACAGGCCAACTTCAAATAAACTAATCAAACGGTGTAGTTTAACACAATACAAACGTATGCCAGTAATCCGTCTCCCACGTCAAATGTTTACGGCTATTAGCGAACCAATTAGTTAATTACTGTAGCTATTACTGACAGACGGGACAGACAGACCGGCCGCAGAGGCAGACGGGATGGGCGAAACAGACTGAATACCTGTCCCGTCTGACCCATCATGGTTTAGGGAGACTGGCTGTACGTGCTTGTACAAAAGCAGTTGTTATTTATACGGGTTCGTACGAGTATCCATACTGGATATTGTCTTGTCTTTTTGTCTTGCACAATAATTGGCAGACCTCCTCGTGGAGTATCACGCTAATGGTGGTGGTGGTGGGTTATTCGTACGGCACCCTAACCCTGACGCTGACTATGACCCTAATCCTGCCCTTAAGCCTAACCATAACCGCAATACTAACCGTAAATTACAGTGGGGTGTGAACAGTACAGACAACAGGAAACAGTGACAGTGCAACTTACGTACATTAGTGCAATTCCATTCGAAAAAGTCCACACAGTACACTGCAATCGACAGAAAAACAAACACAGCTTAAAAGTCAACATCTAACTGTGATGTAACATTCGCATTAGTGTCCATGTTTCGCGGTGTGATTCCATACTTTCTAGCAACCAAACGATTTGACTTCCAAAATGGTGACGCATCACGACGTCACTTCTGGTCACGTGGATGGTAGTACATACAAATAGCGATCTGTAACACTCGTACAAACCCATACAAATAGTCTGTTGTACAAAAATAGCCTAACGTGATTGTCAATAATTCTGTAACAGTAACTGTACACTAACAGTAATTATATTCTCCGTGTGCATGCAGTGTAAATAGTGCTATTGGAAATGTGCACATTAGGTTAGTGTTAGGGTTAGGCTAAGGCTTAGGGTTATGGTTAAGGTTCATTTGCTCTTATTGGCCGTGCACATGCACAGAATACAGTGGTGTTGCCAGTTTATTTACAGTGCACATTGCACACAATAAATAGCATTTCAAATGGCATTATTTACCATAATAATAATAAATAATACCAGGACGATATGTATAGTGCTGTCATCATGACCACAGGCCATGTGCACATTGCACATGGAATACAGCATTTTACATTGCATTATTCACCATGTATGCACATGGAGAATATCGCTGTGCGTAACTATATAGTGATCTAACACAATGACCAAATGAACTTCATTTGCTTGAGCAGCATGCATACAGACATTGAAGCATAATAGTTTCATTTACGTTTCATTTGTCATTATGAGGGTAATATATGATATGTTTAACATTGTAAATTCCGGGAATAGATATGGTGACTGTTTGCTTTATGGTTATGATTAGAATTAGGATTTATGCTAATGTGATTATATTTTTAAAGTGTTAGTTTATGGTTAGTATATGGTCAAGAATTTTTAGTATGAAAGAGATTGCCACTGTCAAGCAAATACCGCATTGTGTGTTTAGGCATAGATCACATGTACTAACATCGACTGTGACATTCACTATTTTAACACTGACTGTTTGAAGGCAAATATAATCATTTGATTAATTTTGTTTGTAGAAAACACGCTACACACGACCTGTCCCTTTAACTACGGACAGCGATCAAGATTATTTAGTGAAAGTTAGGCAGCTGTTTAGGGAATCATGTAGAAACCTCCCGTACCATCTGAAGGTTCAGACAAACAAGAAAGATGTAGAGTGCTACTCTGATAAGTACCTTATCAATGACTGTCAGCCATTTCAACCAGGTACACGTTATTGTTGGATTACTACATCTGTTACGGATGTTATGTTTTTGCCTTTGTCTGTTAATCTGTCTCTGCCCACAGGATGACTCAAAAAGTTGTAGCTGAATTTTGATGATTTTTGGATGGGTGTGATGTGTGACTCACAACAGCTGATTGATCTTAGTGGTGAACTGGATCACAGTGCGGATACAGGAGTTTTTAAGGTTCAGAGTTTTTACCATTGTGAGGTAGGGAATGTTTTTTTTTTTACAAATTTTGCTGATAACTCGACAAATTCAGTCAACAAATTCATTTGAAATTTTTGACATGTGGGATATGTCACTGGCAAAAAAAATCTATTTTGATGCTGATCTGGATCCAGGAATCATTTTTACAGAATTTTTACTGTTGCAGGATAGGGGCAATTTGTAAGAATTTTGTGTCCCACTTCGTAAATAATGACTACAATGCTTAGAGGGTTATGAACTTCCTTGGTGGATGTTTATGCTGTCGTGAATGCTCTTCTATTTGTATTTATATTAAATCAGGAATGAAATAATATAATGTCAGCTAGATAGGAAACCAACTGTAGATTTGACGATGAAGCATGATTTGGTTCAATCATTTGAAGAGACTGGGAGTTGAAAGGATTCCAGAAAGAGTTGTGCGCTGTTATACTAATGGGAACAGAAGTTTTGGAACACAACAAGGAAGATTTCAAAAAACATGAGTTACTGGAGACAGGTCTACCTCATTGTCACCATAGAGCTAATTGACATGGAGAGAACTAATGTGGCATTTTTGCTAGAAAATTTTACCTACCAAATATATAATTTATATCTTTGTGTCTTTTTATGCTGTTGATATTTTGATACTATTGTCTACTGTAAGCAAACTACAAGAATTGTTAAATATTATTGAGTATGAACTGCAGGCCTTAGATTTAGCTGTAAATTCCAAAAAATTCTCAAGTTGTTTACAAATTGGTCCTAGGTGTGACATAAATTGTTCCATCATTAGTAACATCACTGGTGGGATGATTTACTTTGGGTTTCTGAGATAAGATATTTGGGAGTGTTTCTGGTTAAATCTAGCTAGATCGTTTAATATATTTCTGGACTGTGCAAAGTGTTTGTTTTATCATGCCACCAGAAATACGCAAGTTAACGCAACACACAAGAAAATTATGCAAACCAAAAGCAAATTATGCAAGAAACACAACGAAATTACGCAGTGATGTATTTGAAAAGATAGCGAGACTGGCCTGTGAGGAATTGACACTGCAATTTGTTGTCAGTAAATTATATGCCAATGTTGCTGTATGGTCTGGAGTCTTGTAGTCTTAATAAGTCTCAATTATTGTCATTAGATTTTACCATAAATATATTTATATTTTATGAAACTGTTTCAGCAGACCAATAGCATTGAAACTGTGCAAGCATATCAACATAATTTCCTTCATTGTTTTGCTTAAGAACAGAACAGAAAAACTAGAGATGAAATTTTATATGTCCAATTTGTGTTTGTAATTTGTATTGAAAAGGTTAATGCAGTTAATATTTTATATATAACTTTAAATGTTTTGTACTATTTAAGCTTAAGTTTATCATATTGCTTTGTACATTGTATCAGCAGTGGTGTTTCTGATTCTTTCTACCATGTATTGATGAACAAAGATGTTCATTGCTAGAAATTTACTAACAAAAATGCCTCACTATTCTGTCTTGTCAGTCATCTGAGTGCTAAGAACAGGTCCTGTTGTCTAATTTTGCATGTTGAATTTGGGCTGTTGACTAAGAGGCTGTATTTATTTGGTACCAGAATAAAAGGTGAAACATTTTGCATTTTGTGCATAATCATTTGATTTGAAGTGTGCGTCATCTTTAGTTAGAATATTATGTGTATTGTATTTTGAATTTTCTAATTACTGTGAACATTTGTAATTACTGACATATAAAGTGGCGACTTTTTATTGTTAGATTGGTCACGGTTACCAGCTGAATTAAACACCACAGTAAAACACAAAAGAAAAAGATCTGCAAAACATAAACCACCGTTTAAGAAGGCAGCACCTCCGTTAGTAACATCCCAGCTTGACGTAAGTTATATTTTTGACTTGCTATAAATGCTGATTATTATGTTAACTGTCAGTCTAGTGTCACTTCATCGTCATTTATTTGTTCCAGAAAATGAGCATATAAGCACCACGTTGAAACTTATTTTCCACTTCTAGTGATCTGTAGAATAATATCTAGTTAAGAAATTGTAAATGACAGAGTTTTCTTAGCAAGACAGTAATTACTTCTCTTTGGAATCATTCTCTTCTATCCAACACATTGCTAATTCAAATTTATTTATTTGTTTTATGTGAATTTGTTACTGAAAGTGAACACCCATAGGATGATGCTATGTGCATGCATTCACATGGTGCAATTTTACCATACCTAAATTATCATTATAATGCATTTAAACTATCATTATAATGCAGTAAATGAAGTAATTCAGTGTGGTGCTTGTTGCTTTTGATTTGATTAATGATCGATACATTTTCAACATTAGGAGTTGGAGAAAAATGAAACTCTGCATCATGGCGAGGAAGAGCCCGAGGAAGGTTCAAAAAAGATTGCCGAAGGAGAAGCAGAAGAGGATGAGGAAACTGTTGAAGAGGAGGAATATGATGAAGTGGAACTGGAAGAGGTTTGAATCCTTTAAATCTGTTCTTTTTTCTTACAGAAATGCCTGCAGTGCTGGCTGGGCGTATAGAATGGCAATTGGTGTATTAAAATGCTGTTTCATCAGTTCTCTGTTTGACTGTCTGTTTCACCTGCCCAGCAGTTACTAATGCTTACCTTGTATAATTTAAGACATGTGTGCAACTAACAGTTAACCAAGATAAACCTGGAAAGTGGCATTAAAATGGTCGTTTATGTATTTTGTACAAAACAAGGATAAATTACACTTCAGGATTTGTTTGTCTGTTGCTTTTATTGCAGGCTAACACTGTGACTGTGATTATTGTCAATACTTGCTCCCTGTTTCCAGATTCAGAAGTTTTATTTTATTATGCCCTCGCCCCTACGGTAGGGGGCATTAAGCGACGATGCGAATCTGACGTCTGTCTGTCTGTCTGTCTGTCACGTACATCGGACCTAAGTCGAGAACAGAGAGGCCTAGGAAGACAGAGGTACAGAGGTAGCCCACGTCACACGTGACTTGGACACCACTATCAAGGTCAAAGGTCAACTTGCAGGGGAAGGGGCATATTGTGGCGGCCTCCCACACATCTTGTTGTTATACAGCTATATATGGCTAAAGAGGAAACCAGTGAGAAATATGCATCGAAAGTAAAGCACTACTGAACTGTTAGCTGAGGACAGGACAGGACAGTAATTTTTTATTAAGGGCACACAGTTCTCACTGTGCTGAATAAGACGTATGTAGTTTTTTTTATTGTATCACTGCTGTAAATTCCATCCTCTTGGTGGACTTTTCGAACATAAGAAGTTCTAAGTATTACTTATCTTCAGTTTCAGCTTTTTATAGAGTGGCTGACTCACCGTGAACTCTTAACTTTCAATTGAATGGCTCCCTGAAAGAACCAAACATCTCGATATATTTCTTTTTTCCGCCCATCACTATTTCTGATGTTCTGTTTACTGGTGGAAGGGAAGTGTCAGATTTTAGTCTTTTAAAATATTATTTGTTAAATATTAATTATTCGGTTAATATACTAAACGAATGTTTACGTATTCTAATCGACTGCAGCCACCTCTCCAAAACCTATCACAATGTGTTGTTCGGTTCTTCTGCCCGAGATCGTCATGCACAAGGACGCGTATATCGGCGGACGTTCAAAGAATAACATTAAATGCGTCGTGCATGACGATCGCGGGTGAAAGAACCGAACAACTCAATATACTCTGCCGTGCACTGGCTTTACGAATGATTTTCTCAATTTCATAGTAGTGGAACTTATTCGGTTCTTTCACTGAGCCCTTCAATTCTTTGATTCAAAACTTTCGTGAAGGAGTAACTTCTGAACATAACAGTTAATATGAATGAGTTAGGTACCAAAGCACTCCCGGGATCATTCTGACTCAGAATATATATGGGTCGACCATAAGGAAGCCAAATTTACCGGTAACAAACAAAGTCGCCCACAAACAAGCATACAGACACTAAACTTTATATATTTAATACAAATCAGCGGAATTAAAAGTGAAATTTTATCAGTTAACAGACTTACCAGGTGATACATAAATTCTTGTTTTTGTTTACTTACATGCAGGTGTGTCATAGTTCTGTGGACAGGCAATAAAAATGTTAAAATTTTATTTTTATTAAATACTTTTTCCAAGACTTTTTAGTCATTCATTTTCACTTACCAGTAATTTTATTATGCAGCATTTTAGCAGTAGATATGATTAGTTCAATATGCCTCCATAAGCATCTGTTAACATATCCAATCTGTTAACATATCAGTGAAACTGTTTTCCCATTTCTTTGGAAATAGTTGTTTGTATTGCAGGTCAAGTGACTTGATTTCGACCAGTGACAGCGTTCTGTAGCTGCTGATGATATGACGATAAATATTATAGCCTGGCATAGTGTCCTGTTGAACTTTGTGATTTTATATATATATATATATATATATATATTTAAAACTTATTTGTTCAGTAAACATTCATTATAATGCATATCTTACAAAAACACACTGTTGATGATCAGGACAGCAAGACTCAAACCTGGCACTGACGCTTGCCGTAATTAGCACAGCAATAACACTGACGATGTGTAATGACAGCAAGTAGCAAATAAGTCCTATAGGAAATATGGCAAACTGTCTTAACCCTGGAAGTTATGTAACGCACTGCCGCCGTTATTAAAAGCCGTTCTGTAAGGCTATTTTGTTTTGCATTGCTGCCTATAGTTGTATTTACATTGGAAAGAAAAAGCCTTTGTGCTGAGATCTGTACGAGTCACTGATGGTGTCTGGAGAGACGTCCAGCCAAATTGGTTCATTGTTATAGAAATTTCATTTTATTGCATGTGGGTTGCGGGAACACTTGAGAAATTGAATGAGGGAGTGCACAACGTTAAATGTCGTCTTTTATCATGTGTAGACTGTGTGTTGATGTGCTGCTTTGTGCAGGACAATGATTATGCCAAGAACTACTACGAGAGTGACGAAAGTCGTGGTGATGATGAGGATGATAATCTGGATGCCGATGGTTTATACTAGCAACCTAGTAGTGATGTCACATATTGTTCAGCGTTCACGTCAATCAATCAAGACCAGGCTATGCTGTTAGCCATATTCGAAGCTACTTAACATGTTCGCTGTGTTTATCCGTTTTAGGACATCTGTAACTGCAGCTGTTTTGTATTTTCTTTGTTCATTCGTTCTTTGTTCTGTTCTTTCTTAGTCAGGCCATTTGTTTACTGTTAATACTTTAGGTGACATTTTATAGCTCCAACTGTCACCACCACCTCCATCACCTTTAGCTCCAATAAAATCCAGAATGGAGACATTCCGGTATGGGCTAACCCATGTCCACCTGGAAAAATGGCCGTTAAAATGGACAGATTGAGAGAGAGACTTCAGGTGAAATATTGTATATTGAACAGGACGTTGACTTATCAAGCCTGATGTACAGCATATTCAGAGATACCGATTCAGTTGATACACTGGTGCATTTGATGTAGAATCACATAGAAAATTTTATATTTCAACAAGCTGTGCGGGAGGCCGCCACAATATGCCCCGCCCCTGCAAGTTGACCTTTGACGTTTTGACCTTGAAAGTGATGTCCGAGTCACGTGTGACGTGGGCTACCTCTGCCAATTGTAGTCTTACTAGACCTCTCTGTTCTCGACGTAGGCCGATGTACGCGACAGTCAGACGTCACACGCACATCATCGCTTAATGCCTCCGCCCTATGGGGGTGGGTGCATAATAATCTACTGTGTTTTCGTGTAAATCAGATTATATTGCACCCCATGGTCCAAAAAATAACCTGTTATGTAAACCACCATATGTAAACTTCTATAACTTTAAAAAGTTGCTAATAAATTTCTATCACATTTGGCTCGAATCCTTAACCCATTCGGTGTTTTGACAGCATTAGGGATTCCAACCCAGGTTTTACTGAACCCGAAAAAACGGGTAATCCGCCGTTTTTAAACCTGTAAAACCGGGTTTGCACTTTGCAGGCTGCACAAACCCAGTTTTACAGGTTTAAATTTTGGTCTAAAGCCTAAAAGATGATTAATTACTCCTTAAAAATAACTCAACAGAATAGAACTGGCTTCTAGCAGGTTAATCGATATTCAGTTATCGGTACCGTACTAGAAAGCTGTGTGTGCGCTAGCATATCCGCATCACCACCAGTGCCAAGTCACTGTCAGTCTATCATGAAGGTTTTTACGTACCGAGGCTGTGTTTGAGCAGCAGTCTAACCTAACTCTTCAGCAGCAGATGGAACTCGCAATCAACCAGTCGTTAACACGGGTATTGGTTCCTAACCCAGGCGCTGTGGGACAGTGGGAGACATTGATAAATCTCAGCTGGCAGCCATCAAAAGTGAAGTGGCCATCTTCGAGTAAAGCGGTGTACGAAGTCGCGGTCTGCAGCTCGTATTTAGCTCCCTGTTGAGTATTCCACCATCATCAGTTGAGGCTGAAAGGACTTTTGTCGCCGGCATGTTGTGCACCAGAGTTAGATCCTTGGACATGCTGTGTTTTCTCCGCTCGTATTATATTCAGCAGAATAAGCAGTGAACCTATTCATTCTTGAATAGTACTAGTTAGTGGGTAGACACTAGACAGACTGGTTTAGCTAGTTTAGTTATAGTAACTCAGTGCGGCAGGGCGGACATCCGGCCTGTAAAAATACTGCCTCTGCAAGGCCTTTGGGAGATGATATAGCCTAACCTGTGGAGTAATCTCTGGAAAAATGGCTTCATTTTTTAACAGCCGTGAGTCGTCGAAAGTTGTCATGCATAGCATTACAGATGAATGCTTAAAACTGTACACTTCTTATGATGTGAGATACAGAAAGAAACAAAATTGTGACAAATTTGCGTAAAATTATTTCACGTAACTATGCACCATGCAATTGAGATTGCACCAACAACTGTTGCCAGCATCCCGCAAAAAGTGGAAAGCATTTCCCTTAATGAATAAGATGTGAAATGTGTAAAATGAGGACTTTGGCTTTGAAGTCCAGTTGCAACTTCAAAGGAGTGGACAAAATATCGAGACAATTGGCGAACAATAAAGTGGCGGTCCGCCACTTTATTCTGGCGGACAAAAAATGCAATGATACATTTGTACTTATTTACTTATTTATGTTTTAAAACCTCTTATCGCATTTAGATTCAACCGGATATGAACGCATAAAAACAATAACACGCGATGGAGTCGTTTCGTTTTTCATTGACAACGTACAATTATAGAGAATAAAACTTACTTTTAACAGCACAAATGCATACATAGTATTAAATTGGAAATAGGCTAACTTTTTTGCTCTGATAGAAGATGTCTTTTTTACCAGTGAAGTCGCCAAACGATGAAAAAGAATACAGGTTGTGTCCATTCGTTGAACGCTGTAACATACATACATACATGAACTTTTAATTCAGACAAAAGAGTCCATAAACCTAAGAACTATAAAATCAAAAAAACAGTAAAATAGAAAAAAAACACAAATACACATACCAAAGAAGCACAAAGATACGTATCACTGACATCACTAACATGAGCTTGGTGTTATTTTCTCTCTGGGACAGACAAATATACGTGACAGGCGCTATTTTCTGTCCGACATCCTAACCGTGATCCTATTAACTAATGCTAACCTTAACCTTAGTCCTAACTAGAAAAAATATCGTTTCTGTATACTCGTAAACTCCTTGCGTGGAGCGAAGTGAACTAGCATAGATGATATTTTCCATCCCCAGAGACAGATAGTTGGATCGGCTCCAAGCTAAATTCTGTCCTCGTACACTCCTCGATGTATGGTTATGGTTAGGATTGTTAGGATTAGGGTTAACATTACGGTTAGTGTTAGAGCTAATAGGGTTAGAGTTGGGATGGGGACGGAAAATAGCGCCTCTCATATATATTTGTCTGTCCTGTATGGAAAATAACACTGAGCATGAAACAGCATGCACTGCACAGTTGTGGCCTAAATCCTGACCGTAACCATAACTTGTGGATGGAAAATAGCCTGGAACACATACAAATATCCATCCATGTGGATGGAAAATATCAGGACATGGATACCCAGAAAAGTGCAGCTTGATATTTGGATACTAATACTGATGTTAAACTAACTAAGAACGATGCTGTACTCACAGCTGGCCATATATGTAGCAAAGTTAACATTGACACACGGCTGGCCATAAGGAAATGATATATAATACCTCAATGAGCCATGTGGGTTAATTAAGAGGAATTTCATACATATGGACAAAAAATACATTTTGCTTACTATATAAAGCCTTGGTTAGACCACATGTGGAATATGCCTATTCAGTTTGGTGTCCATATAAAAATGTGATATTACTGATATTGAGAAGGTTCAAAAAAGAGCCACTAAACTCATAATTAGTTAAAAAAATTGTTCATATAAAGAACGCCTTAAAATACTGAATTTACCAACCTTAAAGTATAGAAGATTACGGGGAGATATGATTGACGTTTTTAAGATTGCTAATAACATGTATGATGCATC
>Ga0049107_10000503_pt1 | contig 11814 bp, 6 predicted proteins | sample WorMetilPIANOSA1_FD_61187 | JGI IMG/M metagenome (GOLD analysis project Ga0049107, IMG submission 61187) | Marine gutless worms symbiont microbial communities from Max Planck institute for Marine Microbiology, Germany - Olavius ilvae PIANOSA.1 | ecosystem: Host-associated > Annelida > Digestive...
TATGGACAAACCGGAACAATCAATCACGCAGTCGACAACCGGAGCTGAATGCGGCAAAAACCGACCAACGCAGAACACGAGCAGAAAACCAATGCTTCCACCACAGGCCGCTCTAAGGGCGCTCGCTTTGATTCGACTGATTCAAAGCACTGTAGAGCGCGCGGTCAGATGACTGCTCTGCTCAACGGTTTTTCATTTTTAGTTATTTTTCTTTCTTTTTATTTTGGGTCGTGCGGTAGACTAAGCTGGCCCAACTACCAGCTTGCGAGCGCATGTTAATGTAGCATAGCATAGCATCATCATCAGCAGCAGCAGCATCATTTATTTGCGATTTACTTATTAATCATGTGCTTCTTTTCAGATCATTTATGTCATTACAGTCATACTACCACCACATAAGTAAAGCCAACAATCACGTTATTTCTTTCTATGAAGAAAAAAACAGTCCACAAATATGCCTCTCTTTTTTTCTTGAGGCAATTGTTGCGTTACTCTTCTGCTCACGTTAAACGTGAAGTTCTGCAAATATCATAAACAGGGTGCGGTAACAGTGGGGTCCGTATCCTGGAATTTGGATGTCTGGGATAGTAGATTGCCGCTGTATGGGAGTAACGAAGCGGCAATAGGCTTTAAGGCCGTTTGCCGACACTGAAAGCCAATGATGTTGTAAAGGCTGAAAAGTCACCCGACACCAGCAAATTCAGTCACAGTACGATAATCAGCGTATGACAGCACAGTGGATGAAATATGAGGCTTAACGGGAGACAGAACGGGCGAAGGGGTTGTCGTTGGTACACCATTCATTCGTGAATGCCCTGTATAATCTCTCACATGACACCGCAAGTCAGAAATAGGAGACTCCATGCTCCTCCCCTCCCCTCCCCATAATTTGGCTCCAAATATTGGCCGGGGCGCCTGGTTCGGAGGGATCATACGGATCATTCATTAATGATGACTTCGTTACAAATTCCACAGGGGAAAAATTTCGAGAATCGTCGAGCATAGAGTTCTGGGAAAAGTCTGCTTTTCTAACTCAGCGAGTACATGTGACGGGTGAACAACAACTTGAACGACGGCCGACCTCGTACCGAGATCAATACAACGGTTTCCTTGGTACTCGAAATTTTTACGGCTCGCTTTTGGACAAAATGCTCACAACCATGCACCACGCGTACAGACTGATGAGAGTCGAAAGTGGTCCACAGGTTTTTGTATACATCACAGCAGCAAACTGAGTAGAAGGCGGCTCTATTTGTCAAAGTTTAAGAAGGCAAGTCAGAGTTTCGGTGCATGGTGGTAAAAACAGCAAGCATGGATGCAGAGAACACCTGTTGGGTGTCAACTGTTTGCAAGGATTAAAATCGACCGCCCGCACACCATTTTTGGATGTCACTCAGCAGATCAGCCACATCTCGAAGGTAATCCTCTGACTTCCCGATGCAGCGCTGTAAACATGGCAAGACAATGGCTGCAGACGACAACGCCAAGTCCTAATGTTATGCTTTAAAATAACACGCTGTAGACAGGACACTAAAATGCTGCCATATTACAACAATCTGGTGAAATGTTCCGCAGAAACGTCGTTCCCGATAACTGAATTCAGGTGCTGCAACATATAATGCGACATACTGCGACTCGGCTAACAACTACGTCCACCTTCTACGATCGAATTCCGTCGTACAGCACATTTTGTAGCCAATATGAAAAAGCATACACTAAACACCGCAAACCGAACAATAACACCAAAAAATGTCTATCTATATACAGACCAGAAACGTGTCGCTGGAGAATCTGTTTTCACCCTGTACGCATTGCACAGGCTTTGTTAATATCGAATAACGGAAGTATCGAGTATCGCTCGATACTTTTCTGCTTGTAACTTTCGACGCTTTGATACTGATATTTTTTCGTGTAGAAACATAAAGAAGGCAGTTGAAGTAATTCTTGTTTTTTTCTTCTTTGAACAATGCTCCAATGAGTAAACTTTTGTGTCCACATCACCTCACATTTTTCAGTTACCTGAGTAAATTAGAAAGTAACTAAGCACCAATGGCCGAGTGAGTACCCACTATCGATCGCGAGATCTCTCGCTCGCAAGTTAGAATCTCAGGATCGACTACTAATTTCCAAGTTATACCCAACCTTCTCTCTCCTCGCGGTCGGCTAATGACAAGTAGCTTGGTAATGGTAACGAAGGTAACGGCACCTTGTGGAAGTTGTGGGAGAGGTCTGGTCCACCGCCCACATCGTTCGACAGTTTCATGAAACAGATAGATTGTGAGTGACTAGAGCTGGACGGGAGTTTTTACCTTTTATAATTCTTTAACTCGTATATATTATAACTTACACGCATTGGTGCGTTGTATGCATGGGGGCCCGCCCGCTTGGGGGTGACAGGCTTTGAACATGTGGACAACGGCTTTCTGCCACATATGTGCAGAGAAGCCGCCTCTAACTTTCAGTAACCAAGTTGATTTTGCGTTGGGTTACATCATGAAGTTAACTCGATACAGGTTACAATATTACAATATTAAGGAGTATCGGCAAAAGTATCGGTTTCGCTATCGATATCGGTATCAATGATACTCTTAGCAACAAAAATACCGTTAGCGAGCTTGTACACCACTACTCCGTGGAGGTAGTCAGTCGCATAGACGTGCTGCAGTTGCTAAAATTGCGCAGATTGCAGCTTACCGCGAGAGTGCACCCGTTCGTTCGAGCATCGGGCAATTGCATCGTCAGCTGAGAGCGTATACGTGATCAGCGACGGGTCCAGCGGCTGTTTTAGTGCCCGTCGAGTGATGCTTCAGCCCACATCGCACCCAGCCGGCCGGCCACGCGGGACGCCCCTTATCCGCGGAGATTCGGTCGAATAAACGTCGGCGAAGTATCGTCTTCATCGTTGGCAGCGAACAACGGCGGCGATAAATATCGCGGCGTTTCGTTTGTTGTTTGTTTTGTCTGCAGTGCGACGAGTGGTTTTTGCGGCCAGCTATACCCCGAGGACATAACTGCGGATCCTCGGTGAATCTCCACTGTCAACATCCAGCTGTGTATACCCAGAGTCGAACTAAAAGGTCACTCGGTATATAGAACACATAGAACAGCAACACTCAACAACAAAAAAGCAACCGCAATACGCTAACCCAGAAAATTTCAGCAAAGGAAAAGCATGCCAAACATCGTAGTCCTATAGCGGCTACCCACCAAGGACCCCTCATCGAAATCCATCCATGATTTTTCGAGCCATCCTGTGCAACAGACAGATATACATACACACACTAAGTATTGCATGATCATCGCGTTGTCAGAGATGACATTATATCGCACACGATTAACGATCACATTTGTCGCATACCTGCTTTTGCCATGCATAGAATAACCAATGTGTAGCATTGTATTTAGACGCGACACAGATAAACGTATAAGGCGAGATGTTACAGCAGAAAACAGTCAGAAAACAGTCCCATTTTGCAACCTCAAGCCTCGCGCACTCTGGCAATATGTCGACTTCGACACAAGTGTGGACGAGGCTTTAGAAATTTTCACTTATACACAGACAGCTCGTGTAACTGTAACTATAATGTGTGTAGGTCCACCGGTAATGAAATTTTGACGCGGCGAACCGGCATTTACTGAACGACAAACTCCATACAAATAAAACACAAATGAACGAATACACAGTGTTTATACAGTACAGGTTCACAGTTATTTTGTGTAAGACCCCATTCACTATGAAGTTGTAAGAAAATTCTTACTCAAAATGAAATTTCGTTAAGTAATAACTGAGTACGGGTGTACAATATAATGCAAGTGACTTGAAAGTTGGTGAATGGTGCGCTTTAGCCTTTAGTTGATATTAATGGCAGCGGGCAACGGCGGCGACAATTTGGATAAATCAGGCCATATTTTGGAGAGGCATAATGGAAATAACAGAAGACTGGTCAATGCAGGCGTGTCCAGGATCTACGGAAAATTTATGAAGTTATAAGTAAAAGTGTGGCCGATCTGATTCTTGGTCAGTCGAACTGATTAGTTAATTATATACATAGCATTTTGCATGAGCATTAACACATTCGGAAAGAGACTTTTGACATTCGAGGTTATGGAGGAAATGTGTACCCCTGCCTCCTGTAGATCTGGACTGACAACTGTGAATCTTAGCTTTGACAACGACAACAGTTATTCTGCACTGACGTATAGGCCTGTGTCGAAATCACCGCAGTGCCGTATGCAAACATGTTGTAGTCGCGTAGCTCTGCAGCGACAACTGACAACCTTAACAACAACAACAGCTCAACGCCGTGCGCCACAACAGCAGTTGACGAACAACGCGCATTCAACGTTTAGGCCTACATACCAGTCATTAATAGCTTGTACCTTCCTTGACTGTGTACTGACGCAGCCAGATCTCTGTATGAAATCGTCGACTGTACCGTACATATACGAACACATCGTTGTCCGTAGTCGAAACCAATCCAATCGTACAAAAGATCGATGCGCCAAAGCCCATACACAGCTCGGCAGACGAGATGAGTCGCAACGCAGGGCTTTTGATGGTCGAGAATAGATTGGCGCAGCTTTGTGTTGGTCCGGCTGTCCACTCCAGTGCATGCTACATACAGCGTGTATTAGCTTAATGAGTTTTGTTCCGGTTGCTTAGACCACGTGCGGGCTGTGGGCATCAACGACAAATAGGCCAGACCCGTTTTCTGGCCGGATGTCGTAGCAGGGTACTAAATCTGGCTCAGTCTGTCCTCTATCTTGTCCTCTTTTTGCATGTTTTTTTGTTTGTTTTTTTCACTAGGGCATGCACTTTGATTGTGTTTGGTTATTTTGCGTTTTCCCGTCTGTCGATTGTTCTGCTTAGGTTCTCAGTACCAGTGCCAATGTTGACTGGAAAGACTCGTCTCAGAACTGACCTATAATGTAACGGGTTCGCGGGGGATATTAAACACTACTCACTCATTTCGAGTGCTTGGCCACAGTACAAGGTTTAGATTATCGATTATCTGCAGTACTCAGAGCTTATAGCGACTGCAGGCGTCGAACTGAGGTGACTCAAATAAACTAGTGGTGGCAACAATTGGATTTAGTCGACAGTAAAGTTCCTGACAAATAAACTTTTCATACTCTCTCTGTCTCTGTATTGGATTTTTAACGGAATCGATTTGTGCCAGGATTATTGAATGTTTTTAAAACCTTTCGTTCAGCAAAGTGAACACAAACACGAAATATTTTACACGTATTTCTGTCAGTTTTCTTTTTCGCAACTCGTGTCGTTGACTTCTTTGCAGACAAGAGTTCTGGTCACGCAGAATCGCGGCATGGACTCTGACCGTTAGATAACGGCTTTTTGTCGTTAAAGTTGGGGTGGAAGTGCACTGTCTTCCTAAGGAAAACAACGCCACAAGTAATAATTGCCACCGCTGCACGACGGCGAAAAGGAAATGACACAGTCAGCTCTATACGGAACGACGGAAAACACGACTCAATGGGCTAATGTATGAGCGCGGTTTTGTTTTCCCGATCGAGGTCGGTGATGGAGGCGTCCCAGTGGGCAGCAGGTGCGACGAGGTGGTGGTCGCTGCCGAGGCCGCCGCCGGCTGCCGGGAGACCACCCATGGCGCCGGCGCAGCACGACTCGTTCAGCTCCTTGATGTGCTGGATCTCCTTCTTCGACTTCATGCGGCGGTTCTGGAACCAGATCTTGATCTGGCGCTCGGTGAGGCAGAGCGCGTGCGCGATCTCGATGCGTCGCTTGCGCGTGAGGTAGCGATTGAACTGAAACTCTTTTTCCAGTTCAAGCGTCTGGTAGCGCGAGTACGTCTGACGGCCTCGACGTCTCTGCGACGAGTTGGGACCTGCAGACACAGTATCAATGATACTCTTGATAAAAGCGATAAAAGCGCTGACGTTAATGTAACAGCCAACTACTGATGAGCACTCGTTACCGAGCGCATACCCCCACAACGGCTGAGCATTCCTAACACAGTCAACTTCGACTTTCTTGTCTCACACCCAAAAACAGACTTTTTTCGAAATCCGTCAACAGCTTTTTACTGCGCGACGCAGATATGTATAGCGCGTATATTTACTACGGCGACGTGGCTGGGTGGCTGACTGGCTGGGTGTCCGTCACACGACGGTATTGTATCAAAACGGCTAAATCTATCTTAAAACTTTTTCAACCATCTGGTAGCCCCATCATTCTAGTTTCTTCTGACCTCTGCGCCGATACCAAATTCCAAGAGAAACCCCTCCAGCGGGGGCGTTAAATAGACAGGGGTGGGAAAAAATGGCGATTTTCGTGCGATTTTCGACGGAAATCGCCGTTTATCTCGAAAACGGTGCGAGATGCCGATAATTACTATGGAACGTTAATAGGAAGTTATGGGTACCGGATTGAATGGTATCATTTTCGATGACCTTGAGTGACCCTAACCCGGGTTTGAAGGTCACTGTTTACTTACAAGTCGAATATCTCAAAAACGGTGCGTAGGGACAAAGTTACTCAAGAACACTAATAGGAAACCATACACGATCTACCGAATGCTACAACTTTCAATGACCTTGAGTGACCTCTGACCCCGATTTCAAGGTGACGACATTTGTCGACATTGAATATCTCAGAAAGGACACGAGATAGAGCCATAGTTACTATATAACGTCAATAGGAAGTCATATGCGCTCTATCGAACGGTGACGTTTCCAATGACCTTGACGGACCCTAACCCGGTTTTCTAGGTCACGGCATTTTTGAAGTCGAATATCGTAAAAACGGCGCTTCTTAAAGACAAAGTTACTATTGCACAATGGAAACTATATCTAACATATGTTTGGTGACCTTGACTGGCCTATAAACGCGTCTCGCAGGTTTGTCGGCGATAGCTGAGTTTCTTGTTCTGGAGATATCCCGCGGACAGCCCAAAATGAAAGTCCTTGGTTTTCTGGATCCAGAATTCGGATTACGACGCGGATCGAGCTGAAAAAAACTAGAGTGATGGAGCTACCAGATGGTCAAAAAGTTTTAAGGTAGTTTAAACCGTTTAGACACAATACCGGCGTGTGATAGACAGACGGACGGACATGACCGCGCTACACTGAGCGTTGAGCGGGTAAAAAGTAAGCAGTTGAACATAAGAAATCTGAAAAACAACTCTCGGTGTAATACAGTCAGCAGTCTATCGTTGGAAGTATACTATTGACAGATAGATACAGATTCACCAAGGCATACGGACAAAACTGCGGATGAAATGGCTTTCGCCGCTGACGCAGAGCGCGGCCCGACAGGACGAATGCCGCCGCTTTATTCTTCTCGGTTTTTCTCTGGAAACGCCGCGCCGCCCATGCGTGCACGCCAAAGACGAATGACGCAGGTTTCATTTCCTGAGTTCATCTCGAAATATATATTGCCGTGGCGGAGTTATTGGACAAGTCGGGCTGGACGGTACACGGTGCACGCCGCACAGCGCCGGTAGTGGCGGACATTCTTCGTTGTCAACGGTGATTGGATGGATTGCAATCGCTTTAACGCCTTCATCGCCACAATGCACTGTCATTTCTTACCGGCATAGCAGTCACCGTCGCGGTCAGCAGCGCATCCGTCTGACGCGTTGGCTTATAAAGGCGCGCCAAGAGAACGACAATAACAACACCATTTCCACATTTCTACCCTATCAGCAGGGGCGTCATTTACGGGGCGGGGGTGTCTGGCTCCTGCCCATTTATTTGTGATCCGGCTACAATACGCTAGATCATTCGTATGCACTGACTTAGTGGATGGCTTTGCTAACATACCCGCGCTGCTGGCGAGAAACAGATAATGAAAACGTGGATGAATGCAGGTTCTGTGTTGATATTTGTTGACATTTTAATATTTTTAAGTAAATGTGACACTTTCTCAAATGCTCAAATTACGGACTTGATATAGGTTTGGCGTATGGTCGAACTTGACGGTAAAGTTAATTACAGAGTATACAGACGCCCAAAATGATAGACTGCAGCCACGCCACCGCCTATCAGGGGCGGTCTCTGACGTCGGCTTGAGTTCGGGAGAACGTATGAAAATGCTGTACACACATAAAAGTCAAAATTTGGATCAAATGGCGGAGAAGCATATATAATCCCGTGTTGTGTCAAGGTCTCTCTGAACGCTGACCAGATCTTTAAAGCTCGGCTGATGCTGACAAACCCGCGCGACACGATTAGAGGCCAGTCAGGGTCACCAAACATGGTACCATTCGATATGTTAGGTATGGTTTTCTATTAATGTGCTATAGTAACTTTGCCACTATTCGATTCCAAAAATACCGTGACCTTGAAAACCGGATTAGGGTTCGTCAAGGTCATTCGAAATGTCACCATTCGATAGAGCGCATATGACTTCCTACTGACGTTCTATATAGTAACTGTGGCTCTATCTCGTGTCGATTCTGAGATATTCGACTTCAAAAAATGTCGTGGCCTTAAAATACGGATCAGGGGTCACTCAATGTTATCGGAACTGACATCAAACGATGCCCCGCCTACGACTTCCTTCCTACTAACGTTCCATAGTAACTACGGTCCTATCTCGTATACCGTTTCCGAGATAAACGGTGATTTCAGTCGAAAATCGCAATTTTTCCCACCCCGTGTATTTAACGCCCCCGCTGAAGGGGTTCCCCTTGGAATTGGGTATCGGCGCAAGGGCGAAAGAAATAGAATGATGGGCTACCAGAAGATCTAAACAGTTTTAAGATAGGTTTTGCCGTTTAGACACAATACCGGCGTGTGATAGACAGCCAGCCGTCAAGACAGACACGCGACGACAGCAAAGACCGTGCTTACGCGTAGCGTCGCGCGGATAAAAAGTATGGACAACAGTATATGAAAACGAAACTGTGAAAAACGTTATGCATAAACGGCACTTGTTGCGTTAAATTATGCGCAGAATTATATAGTGCGCGCTCGGGAAGACGAATTTGTATAATGTAGCTGTTTTCTTTCGTCGAAGAAGTCCCGTGCTTTGCTTGCTTTCTGCGGCGTGCGAACGGAGGGTGATTTTGATAGATTCCCCGTGCCGATTGCCCTCGGGACCGCAGCTGGCAAGTAGCCGAGACGGCGGCGGCGGCGGCGGCGCTAACCGAACCGTGTCCAATCCGCCTCGCGGCGCCCGCCCGCCCGACCGGCCGGCACTTCCCCACATCACCTCCGAACGTGACGGTGCCGGTCGTCTCGAAGACCGACGAGAGACCGAGGCGCCGGCGACGAGCGGATAGGGGGAGAGGTAGGGAGGCATGGGGATTGGGTGAAACGCAGAAGGGGCCGAGGAGGGGCAATGGTTGGTAGGGGTCGGGAAACCATGCACGGCGACGATATGGAGAAGAGCTGCGGTCGGCAGTGCGGCAATCAGTGGAAGCTGCAAGCGAATTGATTATCGTAACGGGCCAGGTTGGTGCGACTGGTTGTAAGCTTGGCATTAAATATTGCGTAATGTATATACTGTACTATGAGAATCCAGCGGTAATGTGACATTATGGAACAGGAGACCCGTGAGGCTGCTATGAGAGTCCCTGCAGATTAAGGGTGTGTGAAGCGTATTTAGCCCTCTGGCGGGGTCCGGGTCACACTTTGGATTTTTGACACGAAATTTGGCACACTTGCATCACAGCATACTTCCGGTGGAAGGAAAATACGAAAACTATTTCATATTCGTCCTACTGGGCAGTGGGCTAAAAGTCCGGCACGGAGCTGTGCCCTCTAACTATAGCTTCATCTTAACCACTGAGAGAATATACATTTACTATAAAAACTGACAGCAAAATAAGCCAGTCAAGTAAAAGAAATATAAACGCACCAGGAACGTTCAAAAACCACACGATCCTTATAATAAAAAATTCACAACGTAAGCTGAAAAGCTGTGGGTATTCTGCAACACAGGGGACGAAAGCAGAAAATTGACGAAAAAATAAGAAAAATAAAAACGTAGCTTAGATAAGCATTAGAAATCATTAAACCGGTACGAGAATCCCCGAAGGTACATCAGCAGATTTGCTTATCAAATGTGTTGTCAGCACCAGCAGCTCCACGTTTACGCTACCGTATATAGTCTATAGTCGCTTTGTTCTTCCAAGCCGGTTCCCAATGTATCGCACTCCGGGTGTCAAAGTTGTTTTCCAGAACGTCGTGCTACTGAGATGGCGACCGCTAGGGAGGTGTAAAAGACGCGAAGAAGAAGATGGGAGGAGCAGGCAGCGGCAGCAGCAGCTAAAGCGGAGAGCGTGGAGTGAATTACAACAGTGACTAACGACCAGCAGCCGATCAACAGCTTATACGTATCCGCTAAGTTGTCAATCGGTCACGGACGGCGCAGCAAACATCGCCAGATGGATCTGACCAGTAATAACAGGCAGCTTAACTTTACTGACCGAAACGCCGACGTTTTTTGTTGTTTGAATTGACACGTGTAACTGGACTCGTTACAGCGCATGGTCATTCGGTGATCCCGCCTAATACGGCAATTGCCGATGCTGCTAGCAAGCAGTGTTGTCTGCAGCAGTTATTCGAATATACGTTGTTCCGCATAACATGAACTTGCAGTTCCAGACCTGCTACTTTTAAGCAGACAATTTAACATAAACACCTCATGATATTGATCGAAGTGATGCAAAGAATCAACGTGAGTTTGTTTACCGGTACCTTTATTTTTTATCGCGCGTCAGCATGCATACGCATGCAGAGCGCGATATTGTTTTACCTGTTCTGTCTGTCTGTCCGTCTGTCCAATGCCGGTACTGTGTCAAAATGAATGGACATTTCGTCACACTTTTTTGACATTTTGGAATGGCACCATTCTAGTTTTTCAAAGTCCCATAAACTCCATTACAAAATTCCACAGAAAACCTCCTCAGCGGGGGCGTTAAACACGAGGAGGTGAGAAAATTTGGCAAATAATGTCCTTTATCTCAAAAACAGTATGAGATAGGCACGTATATAGTTACTACGTAACACTATAATAGGTAGTCATAGGTAGCCGATCGATCTGTGTCGTGCCTTGATAGATCCTGAAAGGCATGCGGCGTGAGGGGTCAAAATTTTCTAGCAGATCTCCATAATTACCCTCGTACAGTTTGACTTAGAATGACCAAATTTGACATGGCAACACAGGTGGGGAGAAGCATATTTCTATATAGGGGAGCAAAAGCATCTCTATCCCAAGGTGGCGGGGGCCCCCAGCGTCCCCCAAATTTTTGGGACCTCCTAGCGCGCACACATGCCAAACAACGAACAACTTCTGCAAGGTGATCAAACTAGATATGAAGCAAATTTTTACACGATCGACCACAAAATGCTGACGCGCGATCTGTTTGCGGTAGCTAACCTTCTTGTGTAACAAGTGTAACGTATAATTGGTGTAACATATTCGTATTCGGCCGAGTAGTGCCAACCATGCAGTATACAGAAGAAGATTTCGCATAGGTCTGTTGCATGCATGGGAGCTCATCCTCTTTTGGCGCTCTGATCTGTTGAGGGTTAAACCACCCACATTGGCCGGATGGCCGGCTAACTTTAACAGCCAGCGCCTTTAACCAGCTGGGTCAGTATACCGGCAGTCCTGGTCGCAGGGCCTATTCTGCCGTGAAAAGCCAAAACACAGTAAGTGTCATAAGTGCAGAAGCCTGAATTTCGAGGAAAACGAAAAATACGGTCGATCAAGGGAATTTTGGAAAGCATAAGAGAAAACAGCAATTCTCCTGTAGTATGTTGTGCTGCCTGACGGGAGCTTGCAAGCCGTGTATATTATATTATTTTATCTTTTTGTGAAAAAAG
>Ga0049107_10000504_pt1 | contig 11803 bp, 7 predicted proteins | sample WorMetilPIANOSA1_FD_61187 | JGI IMG/M metagenome (GOLD analysis project Ga0049107, IMG submission 61187) | Marine gutless worms symbiont microbial communities from Max Planck institute for Marine Microbiology, Germany - Olavius ilvae PIANOSA.1 | ecosystem: Host-associated > Annelida > Digestive...
TAATCAATCCTAACAAATTGTGTGTCAATCTGTTCAAGGGTTTCGATTTTACAGGGGGTCAAAGTTTCCATTTTTCCCATAGGAAACTGACGTCGCCGTTATAACAGTGCTGCGCTACCGTGCAGTCTGTGATTGTTGGTATTTGTATTGCATACTGTCCAAAATGAGTATTGGCATTGGTATTCCCAATACTTTTCTAGGGGACTATTGGTATTGGTATTGCCAATATTCTATAAAAGTATTGTTAACAACCCTGGCTAACGATGGATTGACTACTTCTCAGAAAGGTGTGTTATCTACCTCTCAGTCACTGTAAGATACATGAACTTATCAGAGAGCTTTAACTTCCAGGGTTAATATTTTAATTAATATTTTTTTTAAATTTCATTCGTCGTTCTGTGAGTTGTTTGTTTAGCTAGTCTGGTATGCCAGTAGGCGTGCGCCTGTTTCAGCATTACGGCGTTTAATAATGTCAAGCAGGGAGGTGTCATCTGTTATCCAAGGTGGATCAGCTGGCACGGTAGTGGTTGTTTATGGAATGTGTCTAATTGCAGACCAACCTGCCACAGTTGGCTGGTGGCTAGCCACCTAGAGACAGCGTTGCAGTGGCACGGACCATGAATGCGTTCTCAACTCCCCACACACTGTTCCGTACTGGTTCCCAGTCGGTTCACACAAAGGCTTTATAAGTTACATGTAATTATTTCTTATTTTCCCACGTTTTTATAACGAACATGCGCTCCACAGTCCTGGACATCGTGTGGTTGCACATGCGAAGTTTGGTCAGTTTATCCATTTTGCTTGGAATTTTGTGACAGACGGACAAATAAATGTTGAGTTGCTGTGTGATAACACAGGTGACAGTGGAGCTACTGGCACACCAGGAGCCGTTGGTGCAACTGGAGCATCGGGATTTGTGGGACCCAGTGGCCCTGTTGGCATCCCTGGTGATCCTGGACCAAGTGGGCAACAGGGTTCTCCTGGTAACGTTGGTCAGCAAGGACTTACTGGCTTCACTGGAGCATCTGGCGCTGCAGGGGTCAAGGGTGAGTCTGGAACTGTAGGCCAGCCTGGTTTTCAAGGACCTCAAGGTGCACCTGGACAACCAGGTTCAATTGGACCAAGTGGTGCTACTGGGTTACCAGGATCACAAGGACAGCCGGGTCAGATAGGACAGCCTGGCTCTATTGGTTCTCCTGGGCCTGCTGGTTCTATTGGACAGGCTGGTTTGAGAGGCGACACAGGAGCAAATGGACAACCTGGAACTCCCGGAGAAATTGGAGCACCTGGTGCCCCGGGAAACAGTGGTAGAACGGGAGCAGCTGGGTTGACAGGTTTTACTGGTGCTGGAGGAGTAATAGGTGCAAGTGGATTGTCAGGACCAGTTGGAGCAACTGGTCAAGCTGGTGATCGTGGACAGAAAGGCAGTCAAGGTCAGCAAGGAACACCAGGACCTCGTGGTTCGCGAGGACAGACTGGCTTCACTGGAATCAGTGGTGATGCTGGTGACTCAGGATCTCCAGGACCAACAGGTGGCATTGGCTTCACTGGAAGTCTTGGATTCACTGGTGCTCCTGGTCCACAAGGCGAAAGGGGCGACAATGGTTTGAGTGGTGACACTGGATTCTCTGGAGGAACTGGTGCCAGGGGACCATCAGGATCGCCAGGCGTTCGTGGAGGTCCTGGTGTAATTGGTCAGCCAGGACCGCTTGGCAATCAAGGAGCTGCTGGTCCAAAAGGCATCATCGGTGATAAAGGTTCTGTCGGAAACCCAGGTCAACAGGGACAAATGGGACTTCCAGGAGCAACAGGTTTGATTGCAAAATTTCTAAAAATGTATTTATGTAGGTGCTGATTTTTGGAAACTCCTCAGCATGGCTTTATGATTAGAACCACTACATATGATTGCATACATCTTTACATGGTTCTGCATAATTTTTGGAATATTTCAACATTGACTGGTGATGTACACAACTGTAAATATATTTTCATCAACTTCATCCTGTCAACATACAGTGCATTTTGTTAAACTCAGTCTCTCCAATGCAGCTTGTAAATAAAACAAGTTGTGCCATCAGCCGCTGATCCAGATCCACCCCGTTAAACTGACTTGACCAGTTGTGCATGGCCGATTCAAAATGTCAACATTATACCGGTGTCAGTGTTAACATTATAACAGTTGTTGTTTTTCACCCCAGAAGTAAAAAAATACATTTACGACAGACGCCTTTTATGTATAATACAGATGTATCTGTATTTTACTATTGTCTACGATGTATTGCAATATAATATTGACAACGTAATTTTCGTAAGTTGCTGCTACCTAGCGAATACAAATGAAAATGTGTACAATCATTGTTACTCGTATTCGCTAGGTGGCAGGCAGCTGTGGTGTGGCAAAATTTCGAACTGAACGGCTTATTAGTGACGTTTGACTTCTAAATGGGATCATGAGTCACCCGTGTCTTGGGATTCCCTGCTGCCAAACTTCAGCTTCCTACGCGCTTCTATTCTCGAGTTAGGGTCAGGCACGGGACAGGTAGACAGACAGGCAGACAGAGACAACGGTCATCATTGCAAAATGCGTACGCCCTATGGTGGCGGAGGCATAACAAATAAATTCGACTGCAGATTTGATAACATGTCCCTGTTTGAATATCCACAAAAACGGTTAAAATGTAAACCCTGTCATAGACGAATTGCAGAATTTGCAAAAAGAACTGGAATTCGATGCTTAAACAAACACAATGACGATTTCCTGTATCGTGGTAAAGTTGACCTTGACCTTCAGCGTTCACTGTGGGTCGACTTTCCAAATTTTGTACGGATCAAATATAAACGAGAATGCGAGAGAAGATATGCTGCATTTCATTTGGCATGAATATGGGCAATACTGGAAGTGGATCACATGCATGACAGATAGACTACTCCCAGTCTGTCCTGTCTCTTAGCCTAGGTTTATTATGATTGTGTTGTGCTGTTTACTAGGGACTCTTTTTAGGTTGTTTTATTTTTATGTTATTTGTGTGTTCTTTCACTTGGTTGTTCTTGTTAGGTTGTCAGTACCAGTGCAAGTGATTGACTGGAAAGACTCGTCTCCGAAATGACCTATAATGTGTTGATGGGGACGTTAAACCCGACTCACTCAGTCACTCTCATATTCATCAATATCCGTCGTCATAAAGCGTTTCGCCCAATTGTCATCATCAACACAATCATAATAAACCTAGGCTAAGAGACAGCAACTTACGAAAATTTCGACATGTCCAAACCGTCTTAATCTACCTTTCTTGATAACCAAACAGACTGGTTCTAGTATCAACAGTTCTCTGACCTCTGCATTTCCCTTTCCTTTCAGTTGAAATCCACGCATACATCTAGGCATACTCGCTTCAGTTCTAACATCACCTCATGCTCCATGAGCCAATTGAAGAAGTTCAATTGGCTCGCTTCTCACTGCTATGTATCACACAGCTCCTAAAACAACTGGTCTATCCTTTACCTTTTAAATTGTAAAGAAAATCCCATCCAAGTCATTATGGGTAAGTATTCAGGAAACTTTTTCTATGCAGCTTTTGCTGCCACTGGTGAGTCATATATCTGATTCTCCATCTGCATCCAGCATTCACTTAGGTCGACCTAGGTAACAAAACCTTTCCTAACAGTACACCATGTCGAGTATCTAGACTGTCATTATTATGCTCCTCATTTGTGATAGTGCTATACAACTTTTGCAGACAAATGAAAGGCTTGCTTTGTATAAACAAAAACAAACTACAGCTGCTTTTCCTTAATTTCATAATTCTCCTGCATCTACCTGACTGTAAAGACTGCATTCCTTCCCTGGCCTACATCCAGACTATGTATCGTCAATTTTTAGTTTCTCTCTGGTCTTTCACACCTGCTATCACTTCACTGCATGTTCCAACAGCTTATTTGCTGCATATGATCCACATTCCATTGGTTGTATTTTACTTTAATTACTGCTACAGCGCAGTCATTAGGGATCCTCCATTCAGCCACGATCAGGATACACAGTGCAGTGATTATTCCACATCTAGGTTTTCGTTAGCCGTGATCATTTCTGTTAGTAATAGTAAGTCAGTTTAGGTCTAGAGAAGAGAATAAATAAACAATATCAGTATACCTGTGACTGGTAACGGTAACTTTCCGTACATTATAATTAAATGAATACTGCATTAGGGGGTTCTTTTAGGATCATTTCGTATGTTCCTGCCTTACCTTGCCTTATATAAACAAAATTTGCACAATATATACTGCAATATAGCAATATGATGTAACCCAGTAACACTGCAATACATTGTTACACGGTAATACCGTAATACATTACTATATTGCCTCACCTGAACTTACTCAACTCAACTCAAACTTATTTGTAAAGAACGCAATAGTACAAAAATATAAATGACAGCAACAGGTTGCCAGAGAGGGCACACCTATCGATGCTGGCCACCTATGATTATAACTAAATAGGTAACTAATAATCTCACTTAGGAGTTACCTAAGTGAGGGGGTACCAATGTAGATTACTACCTTATGATTTTGCATTGCAAAGTGTGGTATGTGCATCATGTGGATGAACATGATGCGCATTGCACACCTTAACTCGCTCATGCCTTACCTTACCTCACACTACAGTCATAGTGACTGTAGTGTGAGGTACACTACAGTCATGTGCACCTGAACTTACCTCACACTCACACTACGGTCATGTATTGTGTACATGACCGTAGTGTGAGGTAAGGTAAGGTATGTGCGAGGTAAGGTGTGGTATGTGCATCATGTTCCTCCACATGATGCACATACCACACTTTGCAATGCATTTACACATAATCATAAGGTAGTAATCTACATTGGTACCCCTCACGTAAACCTATTTTATCTTCTACTATTCTGCTTCAACTTAGCACCCGAGATGTTATTGTGACCGGAGGATGGTTGGTCGGACATCGTACTGTGTCTAGAACAGAACTAGATGGATCTCACACTGGTGGCGGGCGGGGTATGTTCCTATTGCTGTGCACTGTCACTTCTGTCACAGCTATGATTTACTACTGTAGTTGAGATTGAGCTGCAGTTATGATGATGCACCGATACTTTCAGGTACAACTGGTGCAACTGGTCCTCAGGGTCCAGCAGCCAGTCCTGGTGCTCCAGGCGCTACTGGAGTAGCTGGTGCAGTTGGATTCACTGGAATCGCAGGACTGCGTGGTCCCGACTCAAGGGCACAGCGTGGTGATCCAGGCCCAGCTGGAGCTCCAGGTGTGCAAGGCATCAGTGGACCGGTGGGACTACCAGGTACTCCAGGTGAAGCTGGTCAGCCAGGTCCTCCAGGTGCTGCAGGTAGCGTAGGCAGTAAAGGTGACGCAGGAGAGCAAGGTGTGCAGGGTGTGGTTGGACAAGCTGGTCAGATCGGATCTACAGGCTCTCCAGGAGCTACAGGTGCTACTGGTGGAAGTGGAAACACTGGAGAGTCTGGAGGTCCTGGACTTGGAGGTCAGCTATCTTTGACATCACTTGCAAAGTTTCTGTTACTTAGTTTCTAGTTTATACTGTTTGTTTATTGGTTACACCATAACTGATTAAATTCTTATATTTAAAAAAATGGTATGCTTGTAAAACAGGTTTCTTTTGCTAGGAGTCTACACGGATGAGTGATTAAATTGAATAAGCATGTACAAGTAGTTATCGGTAGTATAGGCAAACGCCAAAACCTATGGAATTCTAAACAAACTATGCTGTCGTGTACCACAGTTTAACTTCTTACATTTGCACTTTGTTTCTGCCACACAGGTTTCACTACTGGCCACTTATTGTCGTCTGAAACTTAATTCGGTCTTTATTATACAAAAGTGGGCTATCAGAGCAATATGCAAATTAAAGCTTTTGACTTTCATATCGGTTTATTTAAAAAAAACTGCATATACTTAATATTGTTGACATTCACAGACTGCAACCTTTCTTTTTTATGTTTAAATTCATATTTCAGTAATTTCTGCCTAATTTAAATAATTACTTTGAAATTAACTCAGCTGTTCATACAGATAGATACTGCCTTCCACTATGGCAATTTCCATATTTCCCATAGGGACTTCTAAATGAACAAAGAGTCTTCGGTTTCCTGGTCCACATTTATTACTACATTATACTGAATTCTGAATGTACTTATGTATTCTATATGTAATTATTCTTTTTCTTTTTTTCCATTTAACATTGTAGCTTTGGCATGTTGTACTTGCAATGCATCATATACAGTATTGATGCTCCAGCGTAAATGGGTTGACTACACTCTACATCAATCTGTTCTGTAATCTAACATCATTTTTGTTTGTTTTCTTTGTATGTATTCGTTACTGATTGATGATATGATAACGACACTCATTTAACGCCTGTTTCCAGGACAACCTGGGTAAGCCGGTACCAAAATGTATCCATTCTGGATTTTATTGGAGCTAAGGATGGTGGAGGTGGTGGTGACAACTGGAGCTACAAGACATGCAAAAGCTACAGTCAAATCGTCACCATCAACAAACCAACACTCAACTTTTATAGGCCGGAGGCCCTTCCTGTCGCCCAACTAACACTGTCAGAGCAAATCATTACTGACTGACGATGTTAAATAAAAAATGTTGATTGATTGTTTGATTTAAAAGGCTGTGCACGTTTATCAATGAAATTGATGCTGGTAATGTTTAGTGACAAGCTTGATGCTAACGAATCACGCTGGCAAAGACGGCGCTTGTCAAATCATTTAGTAGTGACTTAACGAATTAGTTCACTTGCTGACTATTGCAGCTGAACTTAACTGGACTTTCACGTGTAACTTGTAACACCAGTCATTAAGATCCAGCAGCCAGTTGAAAGTTTTGCCAGTTTTCTTTATTTATTGTTGTTGCTACTATTAATTAGATACTGCCTTCCAGCTCATGACAGGACTTTGTTGAAGCTTTTGGAGACAATGCATATTGTCACAGAGGGAACCTGTTAAACTGATGTCACTAGTTACGATATCCGTCTGCAAGTCCATGTGTGTTCGCATCCAGTCCTTAAGTTTTTTTTTATTACCTGACCAATTTAGATAAATATTGGCCATAGTATGCATATAAACATTTTCTGAAGGGATTTTTTATGTTTTAATTTTCTAGAAAATAGCAGATAGATTTGTTTATTTGATTCTTAGCAATGCTAAACCAGTGGCTACAATTGTGTATTCAGTGAATAATTAATAAGTATATTTTCAACGTTACTTATTCACTTATATTCAGATAACTTCATAATGTTGTTTATGGTGGCTTTGTTGTGTTTCACAGTTATATACCAAGTTAACAATGCATGTGGCACTTGCAGGTCAGCAGGGTATTCAGGGTCCCAAAGGAATAATGGGAAACATGGGTTTCACAGGAGCAACTGGTTTCACTGGGCAGATTGGAGTTGTCGGCCAACCTGGTTTAAAGGGATCTCTGGGTGAGCAAGGTCCGTCTGGAAGTCCTGGTAGTGCTGGAGCTGCTGGATTCACCGGTCCCAAAGGATCTGCTGGTTCACAGGGTCCAAGAGGAAACATTGGTTTTAGTGGCCCGCCTGGTGCAACAGGCCAGCCAGGGTTTGTAGGTGGCGCTGGGTTCACAGGAGCAAAAGGTGTTGCAGGAAGCATTGGGCCACAGGGTAGCGTTGGTAGCCCAGGCCAGGGGGGTAATCCAGGTCAGCGTGGGCAACCTGGACAGCCAGGCAGCGCAGGCTTTACAGGATTCACTGGCCAGCCAGGTCAGAATGGCGTGCGAGGTATAACTGGAGCAACTGGAGATACAGGGAACAGTGGAACAGCTGGAGCTACTGGTGCTAGTGGAGCAACTGGCGCTCAAGGTTTGTGTTTATCTGTGTTAACCTGTATGCCTTTGTCTTGTCGTAGTATTAGTAGTGGCAGTCATACACGAGCATGGTATTGAGACAGTGTGTTAGTAGTGGCAGTCATACACAAGCATGGTGTTGTGACAGTGTACACAAGTAGTGGCAGTCGTACACAAGCATGGTGTTGAGACAGTGTGTTAGTAGTGGCAGTCATACACAAGCATGGTGTTGAGACAGTGTGTTAGTAGTGGCAGTCGTACACAAGCATGGTGTTGAGACAGTGTACAAGTAGTGGCAGTCATACACAAGCATGGTGTTGTGACAGTGTACAAGTAGTGACAGTCGTATGCAAGCATGGTGTTGTGACAGTGTACAGGTATGAAGACGACGCAGTCGCCTCACCTGTACTACTACTATTACTTTCTGCTTTCGTTTAACTGCCTATTTTCCCGAGATTACTCCACGTTACTCCACTTCAAACGTAGAACCTTTGGGATCGCTGGTGCGAGATGTCCTTAGGCTTCCTGTCACCTAACCAAAAGTGTGAAAGCACTGAAGGAACGCCAAAGCTCTTTATAGGATCATAGGAAGAAGTTGTAGAGGTATTTGTTAACCATGAAAAAGTAGGATTGTAAGTCAAAATCCACCGAAAGAGGAAAGGACAGAGAGTGCGAGATAAAGAAAGATTAGTGCTCAGATCTGGATCGTCATAGCTCAAGAGTGATAGGTCATGGTATTGTCTGCCGAAGCGTGCGATGGCCAGATATATACGTCACGAAGTTGGAATGTCGAAAGAGGCATATAGCCAAGGGTCGACATTCCAACTGAGTGACATATGTATCTCGCCATCACACCAGACAACAGACCATATATGTTTTTTTCGTACGACCAGCGCGAATAAACTATGCAATAGATGAATAAGCAGTTCTAGCCGTTCAGAGTCCACATATAACACGCAACGAAAACAAAAACTTGCACGTGAGATCGCATGTTGTTTAACTACAACACTGTATTACATATCATCATCTTCATCATCCGTCGTCTGCTGTAGAGCAGGTTTTTACATCCAGTCTTTGTGTCGCCGTCCTTCTGTGTCCTCTGCTTCCGGTTTGAGTGCAACATCATTTGCCAAATCATGTAGCATTTGAATTCTTCTTCTCCCTGTTGTTGGTTTACCGCTCATTCTGCCTTCAGTAATGTCATGCAAAAGTCCGTCATGTCTCAAAACATGGCCAATCCATTGATGTTTCCTTTGCCAAATAGAGTTCAGTATTTGCCTGTCTTCGTTTACTCTCCTGAGAGCTTGTTCATTAGTAACTTTATCAAGCCAGCTGATCTTTTCCGTTCTTCTCCGTATCCACATTTCAAAGGCTTCTAATTTTCTTCTGTCTGAGTCAACGTCCACGTGTCTGCTGCATGCAGTGCTACACTCCAGACCAAGCATTTCATTATTCTCTTCTTTAGTTCCAGATTCATTTTACCTTTAAATAGTTCCTTTTTCTCCACTTTCTTCGCCGTCTCAATACTGCTCTACATACCGGTATTTTTGTATTTTTTTGTGATATTAAGCTACCTAAATGTCTGAATTGGCTGATATGTTCCACTTGTTGTCCTCGTATTAAATAATAATAATAATAAATGTTATCATCTCAAAAAAATTAACTGCTTAAAAATTGACATGTTTTTTGTAAATTTTAGACAAACGTTGTGAAAATGACAACGAAGCGAATAATTTCATTGTACAATTATGGTTACTAAGCAGTGGTCATGTTTAACATTATACATAATTGTGTTCCACAATAAGCATACGTATCGGAGATATGTGCGGTTTACTCGATTTTCACAAATCAGGAAGGACAATTTTCATTGGTCATACGACAAAATCAAAATGTATTAGCAGCATAAGCGTCAAATCTGACAATCATGTCCAAATAGATGGTCATATTGACGTAAAGGTTTATGGAAATTTTTTCACGCAGACAGTGGAATAGGACAGCTTGGATTTTGAAAATTTTGAAAACTTTCTGACTCTACATTAAAAATAATTGTAAACAACAGAAAACATCCTTCAGTTGCTGAACTGTTTACTCTTTTACGAGAAAATGATCACTATCACTCTGTTCAGTGATGATTTCTTGGTTATTCTTGGTTATTTCATAGGCCTATTCATTTCTACGCATGTGAATTACATTGTTAAATTGCCAAGATTTCAGTCACTTAACAAGGATATCACAATGATGTTGATGACTGCAAGTAGAAATACGAATTCTCGTTTCTGTTCATGTGCAAAAAATGGCAAAAAATACGTGCTGTGCTTCTAATAACTGAGTTGCTGAATTTGCAAGTTGCTCAATTCAACAGCAGTGTCTGAATGTAGACAGGAAGCTGAAAAGTTGATTTGTCTGCGTATAGATGGTGAGAAGGTGATTTTTAGCCATTGTCAAGTTGTCAAATTTTCAAACAGTTTATAGGAACTTCATAATGGTGGTGAAACATAATATGCCTTTATGGAGATAAATAAATACAACTTGCATAAATGCAAATAAACACTACCAAAAACATAACATATTCCTTCTTCTCACTGAAATAACCACTTTCATATAGGCAATTTGCATCACATAAAGCAGTGTTGTTGTTAGAAACAGGGAAATGGTAATTTATGCACATATGCAATAAAAACTGCAGCCAAGAGTTACTGAAAATGTCCTCAAATTGGTAAAAGTTTTAACCAGAACAGATTAAACTGAAATCCCTGAATACAGTGTGATGGTGGTCACTATCAAACTTTGGACTGGAAGTAGAGCTGCTACCATTTCTTAAATCGTTGTGCAAACTCACCAAAAATGTCAACAAAGCATTGCCAAGTCGCCAAAATATCAGTCGCTTAGCATGATATCAGAATGATGATGATAGCAGGGACAGCATGACCCCAAAATTGCTGCTTCCTTATATTGGTCAGCGAATTCAAACTTCAAAGGCGTTGACCAAAGTAACAGTAACACGCAGTAAAGATGTGACCATCCTGTGAAGTGAAAACTCAACTGTTGCAGAAAGTCGCCTTCATTAAACGACATAAGTGGCGTGTAATGGGCCGTGTTATGCCATTGCAAGTAGCGTACTTGCAGCTCGTTTACAGAGACAGATTAGTCTGTTATCGCCCACAGCAGAGGTGACTGTGCGATTGTTCATGCCATTTGTCAGTATTTATGCCTACCTGTGCATGAAAAAGATAACTGCAAGTTATCTTGTCACGCACAGGTAGGTACAAACGCAGACAAGTGCAAAGTTGTAGTCGGATGTGGATTAAATTTGCTGCTTTGACAGGATATGGGTCGTGGATAAGGACAAAGTGTTAATTTTGAACATGGTGGGAACGGGCTTAAGAGGAAATTATAATGTTGGACCCTCCTGTACAAGCTTATGCCATTTGACATAGAGCGACAAAATTAGGTGCTAAACCAGTCTCTGAGAAGGGTCGTAGGGTCGACAGGTGCACACACCGGGTCAATATGTTGGTGGTTGCTTTGACATAGAGCGACCAAATTAGGCACTGGCTTGGCTATGTTTATTGAACATAGCCAAACCAACTGCAAACCTTGGAAACATGGTGTCTTTCAGACACCATGTTTCCAAGGTTTGCATGTCTGCTCACTTCCACTTGCGAGCACTACGCCACATTCGAGCGGCGGTTACTGATGACATGGCTAAAACAGTGGCTGTTTCACTTATTCGCTCTCACATCGACTAAGCTAACTCTCTCATTCACGGATCCATTAACGTCAGAAGGTTGCAGTGCGTACAGAACTCAGTTGCCAGCGTGGTATTAAGGGACCGCCCACACCAGTCAACTACTGCTCTTCTGTCTGAATTGCACTGGTTGCCTGTTCAGTCCAGAATCACATTTAAGATAGTCTGCCTAACCTATAAAGTGCTCACC
>Ga0049107_10000505_pt1 | contig 11803 bp, 14 predicted proteins | sample WorMetilPIANOSA1_FD_61187 | JGI IMG/M metagenome (GOLD analysis project Ga0049107, IMG submission 61187) | Marine gutless worms symbiont microbial communities from Max Planck institute for Marine Microbiology, Germany - Olavius ilvae PIANOSA.1 | ecosystem: Host-associated > Annelida > Digestive...
AAATAATACAATAAACCAACACAATCATAAGCTCTCTTTGGCCTGGGCTTTATGGAGATGATCCCCTCGCCACAGTTAGGCTTCCTCAGAGGGGTCTTTCTAGCCAATCATTTGGCAAATAATGACAACTTAACTTGAACAACCAAAAGACAGAACACATACCAACTAAAATTAACAATACACAAAAGGGACCCTAATAAGCAACAATACAATTAAAGCATGCTAAGATATAAAACAAAACTAGACCTGGCCTTGTACGACATCCGGCCAGGAAATGGAGCGGGTCTATTCTTACAACCCCGGACCCCACACGGGGCCCGCAGAAGACAAGCACTGGTTATTATAGCTGCTGCACCTTTCTGGATCCACCAATGGCACAGTCATAAATGCGGGTGCACATTATACAGGTCTGTGAATCTTTTACACTGCAACGTGACAAAATTCCAAAACTTGTGCCGAGCAACATAAATGGCGGCACGTTATATTCAAAGTTGTAAAGTACTCATGTTCAGTGTTAAGTAAGCAGATTTTCAGATTTTCTATGGTTTGATTCCGACTGAGTGACTTGTGGTGTGTTCTAGAAAGTGTACCACTTCACATGTGGGTACGTCCGAGCCATCAAACAAGGGAGTCCATAATGCTAACTGTACACACTTCGCTTCAAATGGTATCAATGTTATCAACTAAATTTTCAAACATGTTTGTCAGAGACAATGCCGGCAAAGAAGAAACAAAAATGGAGAACAGCTGGCACAAATAGTTCCTACCTCAGGTTTTTGCCATCTTCACCACATTCATGGTAAATAGTGTCAGAAAGTGACTCAACAAAAGACTTAAGATGGGCATGCTCGAGTGCTCTCCATATTTCAACATCAGTAAAACTCTCCGACGGGTCAAGGTTGAAACGCAGCGTACCAGAGAACAACACAGGATCCTACAACAAAAACACACAAAGTCTTCCTAACAAAGCATATCTCACAGTCTCAGGCATGTACTAATGCACCACTATCACAAAATTACACACTTAATATGGAGAAGAATGCAGAATGTTATGCAGAATGTACAGCAGAAGACTACTGAACTGAATATGCAAACATTTGAAGCTGCAAATGTCGCAGCTTACCAATGACAATGGCATAAGAGTAGCACAGCACATAAGCTAAAGTAGAATAAAAAGACTTTGTTACAGATAAAAACCGGAGAGTTGAACTGGGCTAAATTTCAGCGAACGCTCCCTAATGACAAAACAACAAACAAACAAACTCGTTTAACGGCCCTTGAAGCCGGTTAACCTGGGTGAACTGGCATCAGAAATGTACAATTCGTATTCAGCTCTCGGCATCACTGTCAATGCTTCTGTCGTTCCAATTCCTTTAATCGTTTTCTTCCATTTACATCCATAGCATCACTCAATTTTATGTGCAAATCATCCATATGCACAACCTCTTATCCACGTTTGCATGGGCATACCTCTTTGTCTGGTTCCTTCAACCTCCAAAGTAACACACTTTTGCATCCAATCATCATCATCCTTTCTAAAAAACACGCCCATACCATCACAATTTATTTCTTTGGACCACTTTTACTATGTCTTCTATTCCTAACTGCTGCCTTAATTCAACCAATGCAAGATAGTTTATCCTTTAATGTCAGATCACGCATCCATCTAATCATTCTCAACTCTGTCCATTCCATAATAATCTCTCTCTCTGTTTTAACGGCCACTTTCCAGGTGGACCTGGGTTAGCCGGTGCCAGAATTTCTCCATTCTGGATTTTATTGGTGCTAAGGATGATGGAGGTGATGGTGAAAACTGGAGATATAAGTCGTGAAGTCGTGCAAAGCTCCAGTCAAAATGTCACCAACCAACAAACCAACACCCAGTTTCTTTACAGGCCAGATGCCCTTCCTGTCGCCCAACCAACAGTGTCAAAGCACTGAACGGAAAGCATTCCATAATAATAATAACAACAACACAAACAGGCTCATGATTCAATGTTTTATCCATTGACTTTGTGTGCATTACAAATTGTTTTAATGATTTTTTTTGTTTATATCAACAATAAAAGCTGAATCTGAGGGCTGGGTCCCTTGAAGGTCTCCAAAAGAACCTTTGGGTTTTTTGGGTTGTTAGTGCAAGGTCTTTTACAGCCCAGATGCCCTTTCTGTCACTGAACCAACAGTGTCAAAGCACTGAAGAGACAAAAGCACTATGCATTGAAAGAACAAAACATTGTATGTCAACCAACGAAGAGAAGGTATTTGTGCATACGATGCTTTCAGTTGCCCATCAATTACCTTACAGAAGAAGCAAGTAAGAAACTGCACAGTTTCTGCACACCTGTGCAATGACTGTCAACTTCTTGCGCAAGACGTGCAGGCCCAAGTGACTTATGTTATAACCATCAATTTCTATGGCTCCAGATGCTGGCTCTAGGATGCGGAACAGTGCTAGTGACACTGATGATTTGCCTGCTCCAGTACGACCAACAATGCCAACCTAGACACAGGCATAGCAGTCGGAAAAATATATATTGTACTATGTCCATTATTCACAGATGTGTCAAATGTCTGTCAAATGTTGTGTGTGAAAGACTTTGGACGTTTCGTTTTGGTATATTTATCACAGGCAGCACGGTAGCGCTGCACTGTGGTAAGGCCCACGTGCAGTCAATGGCAAAGGGCGAATTTTGACCCCCAATGACATCAAAATCCCTGAAATTTTTCAAATCTGAACTTGACATCCATGATTACATCCGGAGTTCTACAGCAGTGCAAATTTTCATTTCAATCCGTTCAGTGTGGCTTCTCCCCAGATAGGTGAAATATTACGGTTTTGTTTGACTTTTTCTAGTTAATAGGTTACTAGGTTATACTGTATTTTTTCTCGGGCACATGCCCAGGTCAAACCCATGGATGGATTTTCACAGTTTATGGCTCATACGACGTGTTTTCACCCAAGGACGGTCCTTTTTTTTTGGGGGGGGGGTTGTGACAATATCAGAATTCATTCGGGGGTAATAGCCCCCAAAACTCCCAAAATGGGCATGAATAGGCAATTTCAAGCCAAACCAGCCGAATATAAAAATTGCAATATCTTGCAAAGTATAAACACGATCAACATGCGATTTTAGGAGGATGTTAGAACCATCAAATACAAGTTATGGGTGGTCTGATATGACGTCATACCTAATCCAAGATGGCACACGGTTGCCATTTTGAAAATCGAAAACGCGCAATAACTCAGCCGCGGATAGTCCATCTTCACCAAATTTTGTGTGTGAAGTAGAAATAAGGGGTAATTTGAACTTTTGACAAATATAGCGAAAATATCATAATCCAAGATGGCGGACGGCCGCCATTTTCAAAATCAAAAATATTCAATAACCCGGCCGCGGATCTTCCGATCTTCACCAAATTTTGCACATGGACGTAGAAATAGGCGCAAATTTGAATTTTTGACAAATATTATGAAAATTTTAAAATAAAGATGGCGGACAGTTGCCATTTTGGAAATGGATAATAAGTGGGCAGTGAATTCGGGAATAAAAACTTACATCAATACAACTGAAGTGGTATAAAAACAGCAAATATTAAATATAAAAAACCTTATTAGTTTTATCAAGCATGTAAGGCCCATGACACCTATAAAACCGCAAATATTTTTTTTTGCTCGTGCAATGGGCTTTGGATATAATAAAAATGTATTATATCTAAGGCCGATTACACTAGTAAAATGATATTTGCAGTTTTATAGGTGTCATGGGCCTTACACGCTTGATAAAACTAATACAGTTTTTTATATATTTAATTTGATGACAGAAATGATTTTATAACCATATTAAATGTTCATATAACATATCTGGATGATGTGCTTTTTCTGTCTGTCATTTTATTACTATTTTATCTGGACAAAGTTACCTGAATTGAAGATGACAATGACGACAATGTGGATTGTGGACAGTCTGAAAGGTATTTCTCTATCGACAATTTGATAACAAGTTTTTGCAGCTGTTCACTGCTTACTTGCATACAAGAATGGAGTTTGCATAAACTACAAAGATCATTTCATGCGATTTGTGCAGCCAACGACATGCATGCTATGACGTGATTACTGCTTGTTGCATCATTGCATGTGTTAGCGTTAGCATGGATTTGTCTATGTGCATTCATCTGCTTCTCTGTTTCTGCATTTTAAACAAATAAACACGTTTATAACATTTGGATAATTTACACATTTACACAAATGGCTATAGATACCAACATATCATTTTTAAGCTAACTTCATAGGTATAGAAAATAGGTCCAAACAAAACATTTACATGCTTATTACGAGATATGTCATGAGCAAAAAACTGGACATTAATGAGTTACATAATTGGTGACCTTTTCACCAGACTGGATGCAGCACGAGATGTTCTTGAGTACAAGCTCCAGGCCTGGTCGGTAACGCACGCTGTAATTCTTGAACTCAATAATGCCATCTGCAGGCCAGTCGCGAGGCAGCGTCACATTGCTGTTACTCCACGCTGCCTTCATTCACAGACAAAACATCAAACTCATTGCATCATTGCGAACACAGAGCAGTATCTGAACTGACAGTACTAAGTTGAAGTATTATCACAAATGGAAAACAACATCTGCCTGGGTCTGAAGAATACAAACAAGCCTTAAGAGTTTCAGGTCCCTGTTGAGTTTGAGAAGTTAACCCTTCAGTGCTTGGACACTGTTGGTTGGGCGATAGGCCAGCCTGTAAAAATAGCTCTTCCTTGGGATATCTTCAGGGACCTGGTGGGAGTGACCTCTGGAAAATAGGCCAGTCAAATAAAAATTCAAAGTAGAAAAGTTGTAGTAGCAGTTGAGTCTGAGAAGAGATACTCAACAAGCGCAGTTTAAATGTTTCCACATTAAATATAAGAAGCATAAACACCAGAATGCAGCAGTGAAAAGGGTTGGGGACAAAAAAAAAAGCTATCTGACAAAAACATGGAAAAAATTCAGCAAAATGCTGACTAACTTCTGACGGCAGCTCAGTGTACTCCTTGATTCTCTCGACGGCAACGATGTATGTTTCCAATTCACAGGATGAGCGAACAGTCATTACAATATTCATGTTTATCTACACAGTTCATAACACCTGCCTTCAGTGCTTTGACATCAGTGGCTGGGCAACGGGAAGTGAAATCAGGCTGTTGCTCCAGCAGGAGCAATCCCAATCACCATGGATGAATGGGATTGCTGGACCACAGTCCAACCCATGGTGATTATCACAAAAATACGCTGTTTGAGCTAAAACAGTTAACTTATACAAGCAGCATTAAAATATGTAACATGCATATTAAGATACTGTAATAAATTTCTAAGGATTGGTATAACCAAAGCAAAAATATACAAAACTGTGAAAAATATTAACTATTTCAATTTCCTAACACTGATGCCAGTTAAACATGAGTTCATGTTTCAGTACCATATTTCTCAAGAACCTAAAGTTAACAAAATTATTTTGCTTTAATATCAGAGAATATCATCATGTATAATCTTCTGTGTACAATATCAAAAAATATATATTGAGAGTTAACAGTATAATGCAATCACTGAAGCACAGTTTTCAGACACCAAGAAAGTGTGAATTAAAATACAACAAAAACAACAGTTTGTTTAATGGCCATTTTCCAGGAAAATCTGGGTAAGCCATTAGAAAATACCTCCATTCTGGATCAGCACCATGTGTCAATTCTGTTGCACACTTGGCTGCCAACACTGGTAGGTAAGCCAAAATGGTAATAAAGTGTATAGAGGGCAGACAAGTACGACAGAGAATTTGCCTAATTTTCTCACAAATTTTATTAATTACAAATAAACATGTTAATTAACTCGCTGATAAAATTTTATAAACAACAACTGCCAGTTGCATGATACTGCCTACCAGCTAGATAAATATTCATTCAGTCATTGTGCACTAGCTACCAGTTTGTTATTCTTTATGAAGTTATGCGACAGCACATCGATAAATTATCATTAAAATGCACCAGAAAGTTCTGGAAAATATCTCTTTACTAAATTCTCTTGGTCCAAACAAGTCAGCTGGTGCCTTGTGCAATCTTCAGAAACCAAGGAAACCCAGACCAAATGTCACCACTCTGCTTCTCCTAGTGTTGACATCTGGTTTTCATTTCCTAGATTTCTCAATGTTGCATTTAGCCAACTACTATTTTCGGTTTTTGTATAACCAGCATGTTAATCCAGAGATTACTCCAGGTTAGGCCAGATTCCCGCTAGGTGCCCAGAGAAGAACCTTTGTGGGTTGCTGGTGTGAGACGTTTTATAGGCAGATGCCCTTCCTATCACTCAGTCAACACTGACAAAGCACTGAAGGGGTAAATTTTGCATTAATTTACAAATAACATTGCACTAATGCTTTAAAAATTACACCAGCACTTTTAGTCTTCTGTACTTCCTGAACACTTCACTATCTTGAACGACTGCAAAGTTACAATGAATAGAAAATGTAGGCAACAGCCAATACATGTTCAATATATGATAAAATGTGGTAACAACCTGCAGAGCAAATGATAAAGATAATCCAACAAGACCAGGACTCAAAGCATCTTTACCCAACACAGCAAATATAGCAGAGAACAAGATGACTAGATCACCAATAAACTCTGCCCACACTCCAATCCACCTGCATGTCAAAAGCAACAACCACCAATAACCGGAGATGCAGTCCACAACTACAATACAATACGGAATACAAATAATTTTGACGTCACATGGACGAACTTCTGCACAGCTGCTGGGACATCATCATCCATGATATACTTGAAAGTGTACTAGACCAATGGCAGAAACATGTTACAGTGATCATTCTGATGTAGGATGGACACACTGAGTCCAACACTCTACCACATGGCCACTAGTATGTCAGATACCCTCCTCTGACCCAACCAACAGTGACAATGTACTGAACAGGTAAATTTTCAGTTAATTCACAAACAAAATTCAACAGATGCATTAAAAATTACATCTTTATCATTAGTCTCCTGTACGTCGAGAACACTCCAGTCATTTTGAATGACTGCAAAATTGTAACGTTAGTTTTTATCAGCCGACCCATTATATAAGTAGCTTTTTTGAAAAAGGTACCTTGTAAACTGAATCAAAGCTAACAATGCATTCTGTACTAATCCAGTTATCATCAATGTAATGGCAATTCTTCAGCTCATTACTTAGTACAGGCAACAGCTTTACATCAGTAATAAAAATGTAACAGGACACAGAGCAACAAACTGTCGACCTGTTGGAAGTGAACGACTCAAACCAGACCCGCTGACTGTTGTCAAGCAGCATGTCCGAATGACTGATAAACCTCTGCTGCTGTCCATATGCACGGATTGAACTCGTTCCATTCAGCGTCTCACTGAAGAATGCGTAGATCGGAGACTTGGTTATTGAATCTATGCGCTTAATCTGACGGGCACAAGCCACGTACACTCGCTGTAAAGTACAGTCAAACATCTAAAATAAAGTACTGAATGCAATAATACCAGAAAAACGCCTTCTAATATTATGAATTTCGAGGGTGCCTACATGAAAAGTGGGACTTTTTGGAGCACGGGAACTGAATGCCCTTCTGGACACCACCACCATGGGTGACAGCAGGGGTCTGTTCACATCTGCTAAGTTACCTATTTTAGCCAACGATGCTAAATACGAGGGTTGTTCCACTAATAAGTTACAAAACGGCGTCATTCTGCTAGTTTTCAAAATATAAAAAATTCCCATATATATGTTTTGTAGGGAATTTAATTCTGAGTACATAGTGAGTTTTATTGATGACGTCACGGTGACGTTATTGATAAACATTAAATATGGTGACGTTGCCGTTAAAAGCATCCCGTAATGAAGAGCACTCTGTTATTCATTTTCTGTGGGCAAAAGGACTTAGGGCAAATGCAATTCACTCTGAGATGCGCCCAGTGATTATCATCTTTTTGGTCCAATGAAGAAAATGCTTGGTGGACAGAAATTTGCGTCTGATACTGAATTGCAATCAACTGATCATCAGTGGCTTAGACAGCAGCCAGCATCGTGTTTTTGCATAAGGCATTCAGAAACTTGTAAAGAGGTGGAATAAATGTATAAATGAATTTGGACGATACGTTGAAAAATGAAACATTAATGTTTGACGTTTAAACAGGTTTGCTTGTTGAACTTGTTCGTTATTCTCGTAACTCACAATGCTGTTTCACACTTGGCGAGTTGTGAGGGAAAAGTGGTGGGCAGAATACTACGCTGGCCGACTGTGTTTTCAGTACAAGTAACGTCACAATAATGACGTCGTGTTCATAAAAAAATTCAGTGAATCTCAAATTAAATTCCCTACAAAATCTTATATTTAGGATTTTGTTTATATTTTGAAAACTAACAGAATGATGCCGTTTTGTAACTTATTCATGGAACGACCCTCGCAAATGCTAAATGAACATTAACTGTAGCTAATCTTAGCTAGAGAGATTTTCTGTCCTTTAGCGTAGAAATTCAACAACAGCAAGTGGGTGATGGCCAGTGTTATAGCATGTGGACTCGGCAGACGAACATATAACACTGTGCACAAACCCACATCACATGATCAGCAACAGCATGTGACGTGCATTTGTGCACAATTTTCAGTATATGTCTACCGAGTCCGCACAATTGTCCTGCTTCTTATGAGTTGTATGGTGATTTTGGCAATTAGGCCAGAATACAGCTGCTAAATACGGCAAGTGTTCAGTAACGCTAAAAAGCTTTGGCTTAATTAGCTGCAAAATTTAGTGCAACCGAACGCATGGCAGGAATCAGGAATGAAAGTCCATTGCTTTAACCACTGAACCACTCATAACCTCCTAGATAAAGTCATATACATTTATCTTTTGATAGAAGAAGATGGTGGATTTTCCAGTTTATAAGATATTAGCAGTGAAGAGGGTTCCAGTACTGAAATGACCATAAAGATCATTCAAGGCCATCATTAATGATAGTTGGTTAGACCACACATGACTAGTAAAACAGGCAACTGAGGTGGGTATGATTGTGAACGGCCAGAAGACAAAAGAAATACTATTCGGCTCAATTCTCAAAGACCTGCCACTGTTCGCCACCCTGAAGGGTACACCTGTGGAACGAGTTACAACATTTAAGCTGTTAGGAGTGCATGTCACGAATGACTTGAATTGGATGCAACATGTCGATCTCGTTGAAGGTCTTATCGAGACTGTACTTCCTAAAGCAGCTTAAATTATCAGGCACTGGACCACAGGACTTGCTGTTTTTCTACGTCACAGCGATACGACAGTGCTAGAATACGCATGCCCAGTGTGGCACTCGAGCCTCACTGTTGCACAGACAAAGGCGCTTGAGTCGTTACAGCACAGATTGATGAAAATAATATTTCCAGACAAAGATTATCTGTTGTCGCTCATCGTCGCCAGCATTGACACGCTCGAGTCACGATGAGAGCAGATGTCTGAGCGGTTCTTCAGATGGAGCGTTTTATGGGAATCGTCCTGCCTACACTACCTGCTCCCAGACAAATGGGACTCAACCATCACAGATAGACTACGTCATGCAAAAACATTTACATCATTCCTCATTAGAACTGAAAAATTTTGCAAGTCATTTATACCATACTGTCTGAATCTTTATGATTAGTACATTTGTTCGGAATAGTAGCCTAGGTCTGGATTATGTACAATATGCAATTTTACACTGTTACTGACACTGGCCATTAGGCCTAGTCTTTGTTTTTTTGCTATCCATTGTGTTAATCCAGCTTCTGGCTGCTAAACCTAATAAACCAATTATTATTATATCTATAGGGAATTACATTAGTACACTATCTCATTTCCAAGACTGGCACATTTGGTGGAAAATTTCATTCCTGTTCAATGTCCCCCACTTTCATCATGATATTTGGTATGAGACAGCTAGAACAATGGTACTAAGTGGTAAAAAGTTTTTTTTTATACGTTTAGCCATTTCAATAAAATAATAATAAATAAAATAATTTAATTAAATAATAGGCAAATGGACTGAACTGTTGTATCACATGCCACACTTGCACACTGTCATGTAATAAAATCTTACCTGAATTACGACAAATATTAAAATCAGTGGGACAGCGACGGAAATGAAGATCGGAGTAGAGTAACTAATGACGATGACTGTCGACATAAGCGGTGCAAATGTGACCAGAAAGTTCTGCGAAAACTGCGGAATGTTCGTGTCCACAATGTCGATGTCCTTCGAGAACCGGTTGACAATTCGTCCGAGAGGAGTTGTGTCAAAGAATGACATCGGACACCGCAATACACTTGATAACAAGCCAGAGTGAAGGTTTCTGGATGCCGTCATGCTGCCATAAGCTATTGCCAGTGCCAGTCCGAACACTGACGCAGCTGAAACAACATTCAACAGTAATTAGACATTAGTATTGTGGTGTATCAGTTGAGTGTCGGAATTGCAATCCTCAAAACTTCAGCAGACTTTGCTGCAGATTAATGCATCTGTTCAATGCTGTTTCTAAATTAACTCAAAGTTTATCCCTTCAGTGTTTTTACTGCTGGCTGAGCAAGAGAAGGGCAACATTTGCAAACGGTCAAGATGGCAGAACTGGACAAAAAGGAGCCGTGGACAAGAAGGAAAATGCTGATTCCACACTGGGAAGACAGAGCTTGCTGTCTTTTCAGACGTGTCTGTCTACATGAAGGATGGCACCAGTCAAACACCCTTCTTCAGAGTTATAAGTGAAAACCTCAACGGCTGTGTCAATGGAGCCCCCGATCTACTTTTGAGCAATGTTGGCTCAGGCAGTTAAGGGGAAGGCAAGGCAGTATGTCTCACGGGCTGAAACTGGTACCACGGGCAAGACTACTGGTCTACTACACATTTGCATGGTGAGCTACCAGGAAAACTTCTAGTTTAGAAGATCAATCACTCTGTGGCACTACACACTCTTAGCGTTACAAGGCAGAATTGACGATGATGACGATGACGATGACAAAACAAATGCACCCTAAGTTGTACTACATGAACGATCACCAAACAGTGGCAAGAATTTCTTACTCTGGCAAGCACCAAGAGCACCGTAGACACCAAGGTAGACGTCGGTTGTGTGCTGGTCACTTGTCCCATTATACAACGGCTGCTGCGTCCACTTACTCAGCCAGATGTTGGTGCTCACTTGAGCCGCCACAAACCCAGCCAGTGAAACAAACGCAATACATGGATACAAAGCCGTCGCCGACTTCAGATAGCTCTTGAGCACCGACAACTTAACCTGCATCAGTACAAATTCATATATTACTCTGTGCCCGGTGGATTAACCAGCCAGTTGTTTCTACAGATTACTGTACCCCAGCCACGTGGCATGCATAAACCTACATGTGTGCATTGTACACAGCACACTTTCCTGCCCGGATTATAAGGTCACTGAAAAGCAGAGATAACAAAATGGAAATAATAATAACATTTATCATTTATCCTTGAATGCATCCTCAAAATTAATGCATCATCTGGTGCAAACAGTGTTTACGAAATTCCTGGCTGGTGCTTCCTAAAGTTAATGTCTATGTCTTTGCTTATTTGGGGACGAGGCCAAGATCTGGGTTCAATTCCCACAGGTCACTGGTGGCAGCCAAAATTGCTCCTGTGCACCAGTAAAAGTCCTGCCTTGGTACCTGGGTCCTTTGGTAGGCATGTACAAGCCCTTGAACAAGGGAGTCAATGACGTTAAATTCGGACGGACAGACAGATGGACATA
>Ga0049107_10000506_pt1 | contig 11799 bp, 4 predicted proteins | sample WorMetilPIANOSA1_FD_61187 | JGI IMG/M metagenome (GOLD analysis project Ga0049107, IMG submission 61187) | Marine gutless worms symbiont microbial communities from Max Planck institute for Marine Microbiology, Germany - Olavius ilvae PIANOSA.1 | ecosystem: Host-associated > Annelida > Digestive...
GCTGGCCCTCCATTACTGAATGGGAGATGTACATCACTGCTCAGGGTTGTCGTCTCCGAAATGACCTATACTGTGTTGAGTGGGACGTTAAACTCTAGTATACCATACCATACCATACCAGTAATTACTAATCACCTATAGTAGTAGTAGTGTTGGTAATAATAATAATATTAATGAAAAAAGCATGTGGAGGATATGCAAACACTGCGCACTGGCTGTAGTAAGGCGGAGCCAAAAATTTCGCCCCACCACAGACCCCTTCCCGGGGGCGTGGGACGACCAAAATTTAAGCAGCTGGAGATGGTCACTACCTTTACCTACAAACCCAGTTTGGTGAGGATTGGTGCATGCAAATTTTGAGTTATTGTGGTAACGGACCCACAGATACAACCACAAACCCACACACAGACAGGACCGATTATTACAATACACTGCTGCAGCTAGCGTGCAGTGTAATAATGCGGTTTTTTGCCTGATGTATTTTTGTCGTCCAAACTACCCATATTAGTGTCTGCTTTATGCTTTAATTTTCTTACTAATTTCTTACTACCTCGAGATTGTCAGGAATATACCTACTAATAATGATAGTTATAATAATACAAATGTTTATGAAGTGCACATTGTCGACAATAGAAGTTGAATATGAGGCTAAGCTGTAGCAGTTGCTAGGTAAGTAAGTAAAATGAACGATTAACGTGTCCGATTATGACAAGTCACTTCACAGGCACGATGAGGATCATCATCGTATTTATTTCAGATTACCAGAAAGGCCACAAAATCCCATTGAACTGGCCACCATAAAACAGCAAAAAGAAATCTGTAAGAACAAAAAATACAAAAAAAGTAAAAAAAGAATGATTTAAATAATATATATAAAAAATATAGAAGAATATGCAGCTAGGCCTAAACAAACAATTAACAACCACATAATATCCACTACCATCCTTCATCCACATCCCACTGGTGACCACTGGCACCTCAGGTTTAACTTGTAACGTTAACAACGTGCGCCTTATAAGTGTTTGTATTATTATCTTTGTTTTTATTACTGATATTATGGTAATAGTCAATTACTGCTGGGTACACAGCTTGATTTCAGCAGTCGAGTTGTAGCATTACCGTTGATCATATGACATATATGTGTAAAAAGTCGTTACTGAATTGTGAATGATTGTTTGGAGGATATGAGGCAAGATTATCGGCACTGTTCATGCTGAATTCTGTACTGCACAGCTATGTGCACACTCAAACGGGCATTTCTTACAGGTGACTGCCAGTTAGTTAAGTTTATCTAGTTAGGTTAATATAGTCTTGGGTTTATTTTCAAGTGTTTCTGTGTGTGTTTTATTTTCACCGGTGCCAGTTTGTTGTGCTGCATTTTTATCGTGTGACGCTATGCGTAAGCGCGGTCTTTGCTGTGGCCCGGTGTCCGTCCTTCCGTCTGTCTGTCCACCCCCTCTCTGTCTGTCTGGCACGTTCTTGCATTCTATCCAGACGGCTGAAGATATCGTCAAACTTCTTTGTCGGCCTGGTAGACCCATGATTCTAGTTTTTTGACCCCCGGCACCCATACCCAATTCCAAGGGGAATCCCTTCAGTGGGGGTGCAAAATACAAGGGGTGGGAAAATTTTGCGATTTTCGACTGAAATCGCCATCTATCTCTAGGTAGGCCCATAACTGCTATGGAATGTTAATAGGAAGTCATGTGTTCTATCGAATGGTGACATTTTCAATGACCTTGATGGACTCCTAACCCAGTTTTTACGGTCACAGCACATTTGAAGTCGAATATCTCAAAAACCTTAGGGACAAAGTTACTACAGAACGCTGATAGGAAACCATATCCAGTCTATCGAATGGTACCATTTTCAATGACGGTTATAAATATCTGACCGCGATTTCAAGGTTGCGATATTTTTCGACATTGAATATCTCAGAAACGATAAGAGATAGAGCCAGTTTTACTATAGAACATCAATAGGAAGTCATATGCGCTCTATTGACCTTGATGGACCCCTAACCCGGTTTACAAGGTCACAGCATTTTTGAAGTCAAATGCCTCAAAAACAGTGTGTATTAGGGACAAAATTACTATAGAACGCTAATAGGAAACTAACCAGTCTATCGAATGGTACCACTTTCAGTGACCTTGATTGACCCTTGACAGGGATTTCAAGATCGCGATATTTTTCGACATTGAATATCTCAGAATCGACAGGAGAGAGCCATAGTTACTATAGAACATCAATAGGAAGTCATATGCACTCTGTCGAATGGTGACATTTTCAATGACCTTCACCGACCCTTAACCTGGTTTTCAAGGTCACAGCATTTTTGAAATTGAATATCTCGGACAAAGTTACTATGGGACACTAATAGGAATCCATACATAACGTATGGAATGGTACCATGTTTGGTGACCTTGATTGACCTCTAAATGCGTCGGTTTGTCGGCGATGGCTGAGTTTCTTGTTGTGTTTATTGTTTGTTTCTATTGGTTTTGCGGGTTTGGTTGTCAGTAGCAGTGTAACTGGAAAGACTAATGATACGACCTACAGTATGTTGACAGGGATGTTAAACCTAGTCGCTGACTTATTAGACTGTTACTCTTGTCCAATGGAGTGGTCGTATCGTAATTGAAGGGCTCCATGAAAGAACCGAACATCTCGATATATTTCTTTTTTCCGCCCATCACTCAGTGGTGTTCTATTTCCAATGTTCTGTTTACTGGTGGAAGGGGAGTGTCAGATTATAGTGTTTTAAAATATTATAAGTTAAATACTAATTATTCGGTTAATATACTAAACGAATGTCTACGTATTCTAATCAACTGCAGCCAGCTCTCCAAAACCTATTACAACGTGTTGTTTGATTCTTCCACCCGAGATTGTCATGTACAACGACGCATATATCGGCAGACGTTCAGAGAATAACATTAAATGTGTCGTGCTTGATGATCTCGGGCGGAAGAACCGAACAACTCGATATATTCTGCCGCGTCACTGGCTTTATAAGTGATTTTCTCAGTTTAACAGTTGCAGAACTTTTTCAGTTCTTTCACGGAACCCTTCAATTGTTCTCTGATTGCCTAATAGCATCTTGCTGTGATGTGATGATAAGCATTTTTTCTAGTTAAAGACTTTAGTTTGAATCAACAGTTTGGTAGTGATCAAGATCTTAGAAGTAGATAGAAAAATGTTACAGGATTGCCTTGCAGCATATCTATAAGTGGATAAATGATAACGGTGAGATTCTTCAAACTGTGGCCATTGGTGGCAACTAAAGCTAAGGAACTGGTTTCTTAATCTTTATTAGTATATTGTTGTGACCATTATGAACCTTAGCTTGTGATACCTTACTAACGTTGTATAAGTGCAAAAACTATGGCCTACCTGTCCAGCAGAAATAAAATGAGACAAGCCATGTATTAGCAGTTTTTTTCGTTATGTTATAAATGGTTTTGCAAGAAAATTAAAAGTGACGCAGGGAGCAGAATGCTAAGCCATTTAGTGGCTGCCCAAACACACTTGAATGTTGGTTCATTTGTATGTCTGAAATTTATCTGCTACTGAAGGTAAGATGTATTTGATTCAGGTTTTGTCGTAAAAAGTCTGATGAATGTTCTCTTGGTGAATGTTTAAAGTCAGATGAATATTCTATTTACAATATGCACTTGATTCAGATTTTATCTATGATCTTGAACTATATCTTTGCTTGAAATATGAATGTTTATCTGAGCAGTGTTTTTTCAACTGAATATTGCACTGCAATTCTAAGTGAAACTTTGTTCAGGACACAGTGTGTGGTATTTATGAGTGCACCCCATGAGGGCAAGGCAGGAACCATTTCCTGGCCGGATGTGTTTAAGGCAACTAAACCAGGCTCTGTCTGCTGTCCTTTTCATCCTTGATTTCTTTTGAGTATGTTTTTTTGGGTCTTTTGTTAGTTAATTGAGTGTTACGAATGGCATTTGGCCTGTGAAAACTTACCTGTAATGCATTAAATGTGCCACGGACCAATCCAGTAAACCTGTCTGTCGAGTGTTTGTTTATGCCGTGTTAGATTAGCAGTAAGCTAATCTGTGGTTAATGCTGTGGTCTCTTGCTCAGACAACCTGGCATGTTCTGTTGCCACTAAGACTTTGTTAGTCACTAAGAAAATGCCAAAAACTGAAAAGGCCGAAGTGCAAATGGTTGTATGTCCAAAAGCTGACCCTAATTACAATTTTTGTTTTAACTAGTGTTTGCATTGTGTTATTTGTGTGTTCTGTCGCTTGGTTGTTCTTGTCAGGTTGTCAGTACCAGTGCAAGTGATTGACTGGAAAGACTCGTCTCCGAAATGGCCTGTAGTGTGTTGATGGGTACGTTAAACCCTACTCACTCACTCACTCACTGACTATAGAGGTCACTCCAGGTTGGTCTGGGTCCCCATTGGTCATCCTTTGATGATTGCTGATGCAAGATATTTTACTGGCCAGATTAAAAATTCACCAAAACACAGCCAATACTTAACTTTTGTCGACGTTTCGGTCTCTACCAGAGACCTTCATCAGAAGAAGAAGCTGGTACTAGTTCTTCCGGTTTTGGCACGACAAAAACTTGAACTTAATGTGCCAAAAAAGCGGTCGTATGCGTGACGGAGTTGACAGCTGCCTTCGTCGCGATTCATGGATTGTGTACCTTCAAGGATCAAGGAGGCCATACACATCCGCCAGGAAGCTGCACGATCCATGAAGCGCGATGAAGGCAGCTGTCAACTCCGTCACGCATACGACCGCTTTCTTGGCAAGTCAAGTTCAAGTTCTCGTCGTGCCAAGAACCGGAAGAACTAGTACCAGCTTCTTCTTCTGATGAAGGTCTCTGATAGAGACCGAAATGTCGACAAAAGTAACAATTGGTTGTTTTGGTGAACTTTTAATGTGAAACGTTTACCAGCCAAATGAATCTGTTTACTGATTTACTGGCCGGATGCCTTTTCTGTCACCCAACCAACAGTGACCTGCATATCTGCAGTGTTCAAAAATCAATAGGCCAAAAGAGCATTCAGTATGTCGGTAGTGTCCTATGGAATGAAATCCCTCAGTTCTTAAAGAATCCCCTGTCAAGGTATACTTTAAAACGTAAACTAAAAGCTCATTTGTTGAATGAACTAGCTGTATTTTGAATATTATGTACCGTGTTTATTACGTTGTGCTCCTTATATTGTATGCACATTATCCTGTTGCACTTGCAGTTGTACGCCTTTTGTTATTTTTTCTCTCTCTTTTTTGTGTTATTCTGTATATTCCATATGCGTGTAATTATACTGTTATAATCATGGGTGGCCAGCATAGATAGGCTTAGGCCTCTCTGGCAACCTGCCATGCATCTGTTGTATTACTGCTGTGTCTCTAGTTTGTGTTATTGGCGAATAAACGTTGAGTTGAATGTCTGAGCACTGATAGAAGCCTAACGTTAACCCCAATCCTAGCCCCTTTTGACTTTTTATCATTTGCACTTGTGCCTTTTGGGTTTTCATATGCATCCAAAAAATTACTGCAAAATCTTGGAGCACGACATTAAATACGTCTTTTATACTCGGAATTGTACTGCCGATATATCAAAACAAAACAATATGTTGTACACACAAGTCTGTTGCTGAGCTATGAATAGTATTACTTTGTATATTATTGTTGTTATTGCGAGTAACTGTGTTGATATTATTTCAGTTGCACTTGTAATGGTAGTTGTTGAATATGCAGTAATTATTATAATTCAGGATCCTGGAATTATGCAGTAATGCATTATGTATAAGTTTGTGCAGATTTGCCTGCCTTCTACATAATTCAGCAATCCATGCATAATTGACGTTATATTTCAATGTTGTTGTACTTAGCACGTATTTATGTGAATTTTTAAAAAGGCATTTCATACAGAACAGATTGTTCGCTGCTTACTTGGTGATATCATAATAGCGTACGTTTGACGTTTGGATCTGTCAACTGTGCGTGTTTAATGTACACCTTGTGCACAGAAAATAAGACTAATGTTAATTTTTGCTATAACGTTAAAATTGTTCACAAATTTCCATCAGATTTGGCAGGAAGCTGCAGCAATAAACGTTGAACAGTGCGTGTTAAAACTGTGCACTTCACCTGGCGTGTGTACACACACTACCTTGTAATGTTACGAGAGACAGAACTGTGACAGAATGCAGTAATTTCACGTAGTTTCAGCAAAACCCACTCAGGATATCATCATCATCATCATGAAAGAATTTATAGTGCGCCTGTCACAGTGTGGACACGAATATAGGTGCATTACATTGTCAATAAAACTAAAATCAGTAGTGAAATAACCGATAAACACAGTCTAAGGCAAAAACAATATTATTTGCCTGAAGTAACTTATGTCTACTCTGTTAATCTGACATTGTCGATGTAATATACACATATTGACGACTGTTTGTTGATGGCGTGACGGCAGACCATGCCGTCATGCAAGTGCGGTACAGCAGTGGTATCACCATCTGACTGCCTGTGTTAAAGCGAGCGGTGAACAAATCCACAAGTTTTTGCTGACAATAACATGAAATTACGACCTTTTATCACAATCTTGATGCTCGTAACTTTACAAGGTAGTGTGCATACATACATTAGGTGACGTGGATAATTTTTACTCCACACTGTTAAACACGTATTGTTAATGCCATGTGGCAAATTTGATGGAAATTTGTTTAGCTTTTAACATTATGGTGAAAAAAACCATTCACATCACTTTTTTGCTGACATGGTGCACATTGTAGTTCACAGTCAGAAGTTCTGTGCACAGATAGTTAAGTGAAACTTAAAACATAAATAACGATTGATTCCTTTATGCTGCAAGAAACCGCAATAATAAATCTAGATAAATTACCCTGTTTGGCAAACTGTCGAGATTTGTTGTTATGAGTTTCTTTGCAGTGCAGAGTAAACTAGACTTTTAAGATTACTTACAGAAAGCGTTTGTGTTGATATTATATTGACAGAGCAGCTATCGGTATAAATGTGCATAATTTGCAATATGATCAGCAAAAGCAGAGCGCATACTTTGCTAAATCTTTGCACATAATTCCAGGATCGCTGGTTATAGCGAGAGTTACAACTGACATTGTTACCGTTTGTTGAAAGTGACGTGCAGTGTAAAGCTGTTGATTTTCCATTGCAGAAGTTGTACAGGGTGGCACAAAAACGACATCTTCGTTGCCTATATTGGAATTATAAAAAAAATTGTGCATACAGCAACACTCACAGCATTCCAGATGTCAAGTACTAAGTTGTTAAAACAAACGTAAAACACTTTGGTGTTAGATAACAGAAAAGATGTCAGTTTTCACGCGATGCAGAGCAGCACTGGAAAAATGGCCGCCAAATTGTCCAGATTTGATGCTGGTGAACTGTCGCATGTGGGGGGGGGGGAGGCAGTGAAACAGTGTATATTGGAAACAGATTGTCCAGGACGTGATTGACCGAGCGGTAAGACAACTTCACAGACGATCATAACTTTCTATCGCAGCTGGCGGTGGCCATGTTGAACGCCATTTTCAGTGGATGATACTTCGTACGCGTAATAGAAACCGTTTTCATTTTTGTGGTGCGGAATATACGTTGCATACGCCGAAATTAAACAGTCTGGGTTTTTGTGCCATCCTGTACTTAATTGACTGTGTGTGCATGTGTGTTTGTGTGTGTTGATTTATTGAGACGTGTTAATCCGCACTGTTTGCACTGGTCATTAAACGTTATTAGTTACGGTGCGTTTGTGTTACTTACGCTGCGTTACTGCAGAGTGTTACTCAGTATAAAGTCTGCTTGATGCGGCTAAGCAGTTGATATACACAAATGCTTGGTGCGAATATTAAATAATTCTTCAGCTTGTGCGTTATCTCAAATATAAACTTAGGCGAATACTGGGCCGGCTGTGTAGGCGGATGTAACTAGAATTGCCCGAAAATATTAATGTCCGACAAATAAAATGTATATGTTGCCTGAAAAAAAAGTTTTTTTTTCACGTCATGCGCCATTTCGCATCATTTGCTTACACAAAGTCATGCCGTGGTGGTCGTGTTGGTATGCAGAGCAGAGCTGTAGGATTCCTGCCTTTCGTAGTGTACCGTTATGTACAGGGGCGTCGCCAAAGCCACCCCCAGTCCCCTCTAAGAAAATACATTATGAGACAAAAACAACTTATTCTATTTACAACATTCACATTGCACATTAAACTGCACTCAGAGCTTCAGTGGAGGAGAAACGCCTTGAATGTCTTACGATGCTACAAATCCACCGATCTGACACCCCTAGCACTGTTGCAGTTATTGACCGATTTGCCACCACTGTGCAGCACGGAGACTTAACTTATTAATATGAACATATGCATGTACCAGTGTACACTGTACAGTACAATAGACAGTTTCTATTACTATTACACTAGTCCAAACGCAGCTGCCCGGAAAATGGATTGTCTAAGTCCCGGAAAACTATGGAATCTGTGGTGTTTCGGCCCCACAGAAAGTAGTAAGTCCTGAAGACTTGTTTTCGTGCCTGTACAAGCCCTATGTCAATACAGCCTACATGTACCACCACCGCTTTGTCCTGTTAAGAAAAATTTCGTCATTTACTACGGCGAAAAGTAACTGTTTGTTTGTAATAAACAGCAACTTCTGTAATGGACTCTTGGTTCAGTTTAAAAAATACAAAACACAACAGCACAAAATTATTGGGTTTTATTATCGCGAAATAATGTATCAGTTATGTATATTATGTTATGTATAAGTATTACATGATTATGAACAGTTTTCTTTATTGCCACATTACACTGTTAAGTACATTAACAGTTGATGCACTCTGCTACACAAGCCTTAAACTGATCAGAATTAAACTTCGGCATTCAATGAACACTTGTTTACAGTTATTGAAGTCAGTGCACGAGTGCAGATTGCATACGATGAAAGCACAGATCTATACTCTTAGCCGTGGTTGTATTTCTTAAAAAAACCATTTCTAAAAAACCCCGCTGAAGACTATAGTGCCGGTATATTCGCACAGTTTGTTCCTTTACGTATTGACAGGAAGAGTCGAACAGTGGTCGACGGATTCTGAGCAAAAATTTTCCGGTCGGATATCGCTTGGTAAACGGAATACGCTAGTCGCTACTAACTGTTGTAAGCAGTACGAGAATTGCCGGGGGAGTCAGCCGGTTCGACCCTGCTAATTAACATCTTCAACCCATTTACCCCCGTAATTTGCGGTTTTTATTTACCTTGTGCGTCAGATATGTGTGGCTCGGTGGCCGAGTGGTTGGGACGCTGGACTTGCGATCAATAGGTCGCGAGTTCGAATCCCAGCCTCTCCGCTATCGAGTGCAACTCTGGGCAAGTTGTTAACACACATGTGCCTCTGTCACCAAGCAGTATAATTTGGTACCAGCCAATGGGTGGTGATGCCTTCCGGCTGGGAAGGTAACCGTAGCTCTGGCGTCGCACTGGCCATACGTCACAGACAATAGTGGTATTACCACCTACGGGCTCATGGCCTTAGGAAGGAAGATGAGCACCCCGCCTAAACTCCAGTAGGAGTATGGCACACTTTACCTTTTTTGTGCGTCAGATATAAGCACAAATCGCGTTATATCAACTGCAGTGCAAGCATTACAGACTTGCTCGTCTTGGGAGCCCGTATACGACTGTTTAGACCTGTCAATAAATCACTGCTATTCGTAATTGTCTGGGAGGGATGTCTTCTCCCGTCGCCGTCAAATTCCCACGTACGACGCCTTCGGTTCTTTCGCTGTTTCCTCATTTTAGCAACCCGACGACTGACCCGCTTCATATTAATCAATAATTCTCACACGCACTGTTGGAAGCAACCCGGACCATAATCCGAATGCTTATTGCTGGATAGTGAATATGGAATGATCCGAGTCAGCATATTACAGCTACCTTGTTACAGGTATGCGCTCTATCGAGTACCCGCCTATTGAGATTTATTCCAATTGCGCGACGGAAGCCGTATAGATAACAGCTAGTCAGATGCTGCTTTCGTTCTTCGTTGTTCGCCCAGTTAATGACAAAACAGTAATAAATCCCTCCAAAACGGCATCAGAGAATAGAAGGCCTATGTGTATATAGCAAAAAGCTGTAGGACTAGCTTAACTTAACTACTAAGATTCGCAAGCTATAAATTCTATCGTCAGCTGTCTCGTATCGCATGCAGTACGTGATCTGGCGCGCCATTATTGCGATGACGTCACGGCAGGTGCGCTGACGTCGATTACTTCTTGTCGAACGTGTGGCTCTCAGTTCCGCCGTGTCCGTAACCTGTAGACAGGCAGCAGTACAGAACACGGCATTGTTAACGGCTGATGTACACACACACAAACACACACACGCATGCAAGTACACACAAGACTACCATTATTATTAGCTTTAGCGCCCAAGGCATCTCCGATACCGAGGACGAGGAAGCAAGAAATTCGTTAAGAAAAATACGCTGGAATGACCGTTAGCCCAGGTGGTCTGCAGACTCATTGTTATTGTTGTTCTTACGCAACATAACGAGCCATGGATCAATCGGATAAAAGTCACGGGGATTAGGCGATTAGGCTCTTGACTGCTGTAATACGTCTATTCGTGTTGAAATATTATATGGAGTAAAAAAAGTAAGACGCCAGGATTCACCTATGTGCTCGTGCAGTCATCGTAATTTGTGTACGTGAGGCAGTAATACACAGAATACGCGTACGTAGGCTTAACCCGTTAATGACCGAAACTGTCCGAGTTTTACATTCAAGGTGAAACGTGGTTAGTTCTGTTGCTAAGGACCTCTGGTGACTGAAATGAAACATTTTTCATTTGAAGATTGAATGGCGTTTTCTCGCATCAGTTTCTTCTAGCGTCCTTTTAAAAGGACGCTGGTTAATGGGTTAACGCTCATTAACCGATGGACTGGCGATGGATTAACTGGACCGACTGGCGGTCAGAAGGTGCACAGCACCAATTCCCCGATGAAGCGCAGAGGGGACAGTGACCACGGAATAACGGTTTTTCTTAGTTTTGCTTTTTGCAGTCGCATCAGCTTTTATTTGTTAGTGATGCGTTATAGTACGCGATTTTGGCAAGTTTCCCCGAAGCAAGAAAGAACTACACAGTATAACCGAAACATACACGAACACTAGTTGATGCAGGCATGATTCAACAAATTATGCTCTTGTTGCTTAAACACTTAAGTGACGGAAACTCCTAAATCCATTTCGATTAATGGCCCATCACTGCGTGAACGTTTATGTATGAATACATGGCTTTGTTGGTGCTGCAGCCAACCTGCCGGCGACAGACAATATCCGGTCGTATAGTACTGTACCCGGTGCACTGTGGACACTGGACATGCATAATGATGTTGGTGTTGACTACGCTTCAATCGTCTGTAGTTTTTTTTACGGTTGTCTGCCTATATGTAGCGGCGTTGCCTGGACACCGGTGTGCGTCCCCCTCCCCACTCTGTCGAATGCTACTCATACCTGCTATGAGATCAGATCATTTATCAACAACAATAAACAGTAATGCACAAGACTAGGCCTATATAGGCTACTGCTACAGAAATGAACGGTCAGACAACATCGACATCTCACACCATCCCCTGGAACGTTTCGTAACATATAAAAAAATATTCAACCTCAGTCATTAGGCGGGGCATTAAGCGATGCTTTTGTCTGACGTCTGACGTCTGTCTGTCGCGTACATCGGGCCTAAGTCAAGTACAGAGAGTCCTAGAAGATCAAAACTGG
>Ga0049107_10000507_pt1 | contig 11798 bp, 7 predicted proteins | sample WorMetilPIANOSA1_FD_61187 | JGI IMG/M metagenome (GOLD analysis project Ga0049107, IMG submission 61187) | Marine gutless worms symbiont microbial communities from Max Planck institute for Marine Microbiology, Germany - Olavius ilvae PIANOSA.1 | ecosystem: Host-associated > Annelida > Digestive...
TTTAGCTAGGCCAGAATTTAGTTGAATTTTAGCCGTTTGCATGTCCACAACTTCAATGGCGATTTTCTCAAATCCACTTTTTGCAACTTACTCAGTTTATGCACACAACGCTTCAATTGAAGGGCTCTGTGAAAGAACCGAATATGTTCCACAACTATGAAACTGAGAAAATCACTGCTAAAGCCAGTGATGTGGCAGAAAACCTGCAATTATATCAAGTTATTCGGTTCTTCCGCCCGAGATCGTATGCACGATGACGCATTTAATGTTATTCTCTGAACGTCTGCCAATATATGCGTCATGCATGACGATCTCGGGTGGAAGAACCGAACAACACGTTATAATAGGTTTTGCAGTCGATTAGAATACGTAGACATTCGCATTCACTCAGTATATTAACCAATAATTAATATTTAACTAATAATATTTTAAAACACTAAAATCTGACACTCCCCTTTCACCAGTAAACAGAACATTAGAAATGGAACACCACTGAGTGATGGGTGGAAAAAAGAAATATATCGAGATGTTCGGTTCTTTCACGGAGCCCTTCAATTACATATGTAAAATAAAATATACAGTTTAAACCATGTTTTTTCAGTGCATTAAAAACTGCAAAAAAAACGAAGGCTGTTAACATTTAAACAGTGCCAAAATCAAAGTGGAATGTTAGCAATTTAGTCCAGAAGTTTTTTAACACACACAAAGTACTAAATAGTAAAATATATGATACACGTATAAAGTCTGCAGCTAACTTAACAACTGAAACACAGCTTAAATCAACAAAATTCTGCTCCCACAAAATATTTCTGGAAGCTAAAAAAAACATAAATGCAAGAGTTCTGCACGTGAAGAGACAAGCTGCGGAACGCCACACTGACAAAGCTGGATCATGTGACGACCTAAACTCTTGCATTCTAGTCATCCACTACATCACCTGAGGAACTTGTCTTAACATCACCAGTGGCTTGATCCAAAGTAGCACTCTCTTCCTGTTCTTGGTTTGGTAGAGGATCAGCTTGTGGAAGCTTTGCCTCCGCAGCTGTGGCATCGTATTCTGCAAGATCAGCGGTGCTCACTTGCTCAAAACTCTCCTCTGACGTTGCGGAAGATGCGTCGTCAGCAGCAGGCGATGAATCTCCACCTTCAGCAGCGAATAAAGGTGCCACAGTCTGCGGCAGATCAAAAGTTGGCGTACCACCGGCCTGAGCATGCTTGAGGTCCAGCTTCAGAAAGTCATGGATTCTATCCACAATCTGGCGACAATCCCTGCACAATGTAGTGGTGACACTGTATCCGATTAAAGAACAAGAGTTACAAATTACATTTAAAAAAATATGAACATACTGAACCAGAGTCAGTACTAATTATGCTTTGGTGAAACTGAAACAAAGTCTGAACAACAAACTCAACTTCCAAGTTAGTACGTAAGTCAGCCATCAGAGTGGAAAAAAGGGGGCAGCAGCATATACTAGCAGAAAAACGATGACACTCACTTAACGGCCATTTTCCAGGACAACACGGATAAGCTGGTACCAGAATGTCTCCATTCTGGACTTTATTGGAGCTAAGGATGATGGAGGTGGTGGTGACAACTGGAGCTATAAGACATACAAAGCTCCAGTCAAACTCACCACTGACAAACCTAAACCCAGCTTTGTACAGGCCGCATGCCCTTCCTGTCGCCCAACCAACAGTGTCAGAGCACCAAAGGGACTAGCAAAGCAGTCATGGAGAAAATCGAACAGTCTGTTAGTTTTATTCGGCAAAAGAATCCGACATCTTGATCACGCGAACGCATCAGAGTACCTTCAGTTCATACAGCATAAGAAATGAATTCTATGAAATTACAGCTGCCTTTTTCATCGCAAGTAGTTCAGGCAACATGTGTGCAATTAAATCACTTATAAAAAAGCTACTGGGCACAGGTAAGTTCTAAACTATGAGGGTCGTTCGATACATAAGTTACAAAACGGCGCCATTCCATTAATTCTTAAAATAGGAAAAATCAGAAATATATGTTTTGTAGGGAATTTAATTTTGAAAATACATAGAAATTTTTTGATGACGTCATTATTGTGATGTCATCTGTTCATAGAACACAGTCTATCTGTGTATTATTTTCTCCACCAGTTTTCTATCATAACTCACAAGTGATAAACAGCACAAGAATGAGAAAAAACGAATAAGCCTAACTGACAGACTTATGTCATATTCTCTGAGTAATCCATAATACAAGTACAGCGATCAGTAGCTGTGTATGTAGCATTTAATGACTCACATTTGGCTAATGTCAGCTGCATAGCCACCCACTGAGATGACTGATGCATTGACTAGGACAACAATGACGTTCAACTTTTCCGATCTATCGTCAATTTTTACTAACGACACGTCTTCAAGGCGAACAGATTCTACACCAGTCAAACACAGTAGCGACAACGTTATCTTGATATATTGTGACAGAAAAGCATACTTCTAATAATATATCATACATAAAATATCAACTAATCAATGTTTTAAGTGCTTTCAATGATCTGACTCTGTCAGCTTTGCATCGGCATCTGGCAGCAATAAGTGCCACTAGAACAATCTGCATGTTTTACAACAAACCTTCAACGGGATGCAGACTAACTCAAGATTACCACGGAAAACAGACAAATTAATAACCAAGAAACTCAGCTGTTACTGAAGCACCGAGTTACTTCACATTATTTATCAAGCTGTAGGCGGGCGGCCGTCACGATATGCCCCGCCCAGGCCTGCAAGTGGTGACACAATATCACGTACGCATGTGGATAGGTCACCATTACTGTATGTCCATGTTGACCTGCCAGTACAACCAACCAAAGCGGCCTGGTGACCATGACCTTTGACCTTGAAAGTGGTGTCCGAGTCACGTGTGACGTGGGCTACCCCTTTGCCAATTTTGGTCTTCCTAGGCCTCTCTGTTGTTGACTTAGGCCTGATGTATGTGACAGACAGACGTCAGACAAAAGCATCACTTAATGCCCCCGCCTCTTAGCGGCAGGGGCATAATAACTGAAGGTAACTGGCAAGGACACAATTCATTAAGACTTCATGCATACTACTACGTCTCAAAAGTGTCACCTAGGTAATCTGTTGTACCAAGAAGAAACTATAAGATATTTTTTTTTGGTACATTACATCCTGAAAGACCTAGCTAACTGAATTTATGCATCATTTTCTAACTCATCTCATGTTTTATTACTTTAATTTCCGATCACTGGGTACAAACTGTTGAAATGATACATTGTACAGTATAAAAGAGCTGAACAGGTGAAAAATTCTGAGGCTGCTAAAAAAATTACACACTGCCGCAGCTGATAAGTGTCCCTGTCTTCCTCCTCGGAATCAATGTAACCATTTGTTTGTTAGTGTACTCTCACGTACAGTAATGACACAGCTAAAGGAGGATGAGGAATGTATGCATTTGGAGGTCAGAGCATCCAGGATACAGGATGTCAAAAACCATAAGTATCAGTTAAAGTGTGTTCAAGCTAAAGAATATTACCTAGGATTACTTAGGCAACACTGTTTTGAGACAAGTAGTGAGTGTGCTACGGTAACTGTGTCTGTATTATTTCCAACATACATGTCGAAAACCATATATAAACTTTTCATACTCCACCTGTATTTTGTCATGCCTCAACTGAGGGCGTGACCCACTGGAATTCTTACCATGGTGTTTGGCACGAGGAAACTAACAGTGACGACAATACTAAGTTCGGAAACATAATATAATGACAAATAGTACATAACTGCATCACAGACAATTGGATATACTGTACCACACTTTTCGATTAACTGAAGTGGGATTTTTCAACGATCTGCCTGATGCCAGACCAACGTTTGACAATTATTCTGACACTAAACACTACTTGAAGATTTTTATGGTACTTCTGTCCATCAACAAAAAAGCCACCAACAGACACAGCAATGGGCAAAAATGCTCCACTCACCAGATCGGTTAAATGAACCAGTACAAATAAATTTCTGTAGAAAGTTCTGTGTCGTCACGTGCAACGTGTTCGACAATTTGTCAAAGACTGCTTCCTAAAAACAGGAACAAACTCAGGAGTCGGTACAACCTTCACTATCATGATTACAGTTATTTATTTCTACAAAATGACATGCAAACAAAAATCCAGAGAGAAATAACAACTAGAAGAGTACTTGTTAGACCGCATACCTCTCACAACAGCCGAGCAATTCTGCAGGAGCCCCCATGGAGTGCTCACTATCTATGCACACTAGCAGTCCCCCGAAAATATGACCTACATCTGTCCACGACCTTTTGAGTTATCCTGAGCATACAAGAACGAAAATACATTAATTACAGTAATGTACTCACAACCTTCTCCGTTGTCATAGGCAAAAAGCAACATTCCACCAACGTGCACAGTATGCAACCAAGTCAGCCTCAGCATCTGTGTACAAAAGTACTGACATTATTATACATTACAGTTCGTGGTTCATCACACGGGATGCTGCATGCCCCTTTCACACGTTAACACTACGGCCTGCCTCATAGCTGGCCCACTGTGTAATCCCAGGGTGGGGTCAGTTAGTTAATGTTGCACTGCTCCCATTGACAGGCATGTGTGAGTGTATGTTGTGCTACCCTCCTCTCGAATGAACTCGTCGGCTCCGCTTGTGAACAGGCCCGATTGAGTGACCTGAGGCAGGGAGTGTAGGCCTAATGGAAAGGGAATGGGGAGTATTGAGCGACGTTGTACCTGAATTATTTATACTGCCCAGCATAAAGTCAGTGTTTTTCTAGGCGTCTAATTGAGACATGCATGGTGACAGGCCGCCCAGCCACTTAACACACCTCGTACCATTGGCCCAGGCCGGACTTAGTGGCATGTGTGGACAGGGCCTATAGGCAGCCTGCCACCGTGCAGCCTGGCACCTTCTGTTATGATTGACAAAGCAGTGGCTAATTACTAAGCGTCACTTAACTCAACATTAGCCATCGGTCACAGATTATACAAGACACCGGCAAACCCTCTTGCCTGCCCGAGAAATTAATCTCAGGACACAAAATCTACCGGCCAACCAGGGAATGGAACCCGGCTCCTGACAGACCATTCCGGTCAGTGTGCACTGTGTCTCAGTCACCTGAGCCACCAAGACAGGCTATTATATGTTACATATTGTTGTATAATGGAAAACAAACTGGTAGCATATATACTCACCTCCCAGACATCAAGATACCAGGCTCCAGCAGCAAATGCACACGTGATGTACACAAGTTTCCACAGACAACAGTCTACACGACATGGAACTTGCAATGTACTGTACTTGTAGAACTTATTTTTAACCAAACAGCAAAACTGACAACTGAATATTATTATCAATTATTATTAATTTGTTTAGTTTATTTTGGCCATCCTGCCAATATTAAATCATTAAGAGTAAACAACGATAATAAAAATAAGCCTTCATTGCAGAAAAATAATTAAGAAAATGCTCTGCATAATGAATAAAAAAATTATAACCATACAAAACTGCAGTTTTCTACACGTGTTAATGGCGACGTGCAGAAAGTGAGACATCTTAAACAGCAAAAATCAATGTCAACGTGCTGCTCAAGTAATATCACTGTTCATGAGTTTTGCTGTTTTAGGTGCATCACAGACATCATCAGTCAGTACTATAAATTTCAAGGCATACTGGCTTTTGTTGGTTGTCAGTTGGTCACATCATTCGCGATCTTTTCAAGAGGAAAACAAGGTGCCTATTGGTTGCTAATGTAATCTCGTGGGTACTGACTGTAGCAATATGTCTAAAGTGTGGTAGGATATTACGTCTGTGTTTAGAAGCTATGATGTTCAGGATATTGTGTGCCAAAAATTATGAACATCGGTTCAACTGTTTAAGTTATACAAGAAAAACTATACAACATTATTTTGGGGGCACACGGCATATTGAGTCTACTGCATACAGTGAAATACTCACATGGCGAAAACGTACGTCACCAACATGCAATTTCAGCATATTACTCTTTAAACCATGAAAGACCACTATACACGTATGACATGGAGGTAATATGGGCATACTGCCTAATCTATACAGCACTATAAATGTTTCTGCGTTAGTGAAAAACTGTTTTACCTGATGCATACAGGGCAGCTGCAAGACCACTCGCAATAAAAGCTACAACAACATAAATAATGACACCAGATGTTAATACCACTTCATTCTCACCCAGTGTAGTCACACAAATGCATTTGCAGTGTAAAAACTTATAACTTCAACAACTGTTTATAAGAAATATGCATATTCAGCCAGCTTCACAGAAACTGTTCAGACCCAAGAGAGGAATATTCATACACAGCAATTACATAAGTAAACAGGAACTGGAAACAACCGAGTATTAAAATCAAACACTCAGTCAAATACTCAGCCTAACAGTTCAGGAAACACCGATGATAAACAATATGATAGTGGACACAGCACTGAATATCTAACTGATTTAACTGAAAATGGAAATGGTCGTATGACTCTGACTTCACAGAGTGACACAGGTATAAAGATCAGCAAAAGCGCTTGTGAGCCTTGAATATACTATTCACACCAATCAATCAACTATACTGTGTCCACAAAAAGAGTAAGACAAACGTTTTCTGACTATAACTTTAAAATTTGTTAAAGAATTTCCATCAAAATTCGCATATAGCATTAGCAATTCATGCTTAACAGTGTGGCATAAAAATTATCCACTTCACATAATGTATCTATGCACAGTAAAAGGTAAAGGTAAAGGAAGCGGATTTATATAGTGCCTTTATTGAAGTACCTTACACTCAAGGCGCTCAGGTACGGATCACACAGTGTTACCTGCAAACTACACCATATCTGCCTCTACCTCATAAGCATTCACCAGGTGGCCCATCCCAGACTAAGGTTGCGGACATCTAATTGCAGCCTACTACTCATTTATCTACCCCGAAAGGATGAAAGGCTGAGTTGGAATGGTAATTTGGTAAAGTTATGAGAGTCAATATTGTGACAAGAAAATAGTATAATTTCACATTATTGTTAGCAAGAACTTGAGGATTAATACAAAAACAATGTTCTGTCTGCTCTCAGCTCATTATTAAGTAGCAGCCATGGCTCGGTGGTTAAGGTGGTGGACTTGCGACTAGCGAGCCTCGGTTCAGTTCCCACTGCTACCCAAAGTACCCATACGAGTTATTTGTGGCAGCAGGAAGGGCATCTGGCCAAAGCTGCTCCCATGCACCAGTAAAAGTCCTATCTTGGTACACTGCTACCTTGGTATGCACGTCCCAGCCCTTGAACAAGGCAGTCAATGACGTTCAATTCAGACGATGGACGTCTAAGCACATCATTTGTTTACATTGTTACCATGAACGTTCGAAGTGTTCACCATTCACTTTAACACACACCATCAGATGGTGACAACATTGCTGTACTGCACATGCATGACAGTATGGTCTGGCATCACCCTATCAATAAACAGTCGTGAATATTGTGAACATTACATTGGCAATGTCAATTTAACAAATAGACAGAATGCCTATCTCTGACACTTAATTCAGGCCAATAAAATTGTTTTTGTCTTAGATCTTGAGTTTTGGCTGAAAGTTACGTGAAATTACAGTATTTTGTCACAATTCTGTCTGTTGTAGCAAGGTAGTGTGTGTACACATGTCAGGTGAAGTGGATAGTTTTAATACACACTATTCAGCAGTGAATGCTGCAGCTGCCTGCCAAATTTGATGGAAATTTGTGAACAACTTTTAAAGTTATAGCAAAGAAACTTCTGGCTTACTTTTTTGTGGACATGGTGTACATATACTTATGCACAAAGTAGGCATGTAAAGGTAGCCATGGATAAAAGAAATTCTTTTGATCGCTCATCAGCGTCATGGATCTTCTCAAGTTAGTTCTAAAAAAGTTACAACCACTTTACATCAACGCATGTGAAAGTGGTTCTGATACTATTTGATTACGTTACTGCAAGTGTACCAATTAATGTCTCAAGCGTCTGCCGGTATGCCCCCCTCCCGCCTTTCACTAACTCAAAAAAAACTACTACAAATCAGTTTGCTGCACAGCAGTGTTTGTCGACAGTCGATCTGGCTACAGTGAGTCACTTCTCTTTTGGATTAAACTCGGATATAAACTGAGTTTGGGTTTAAAACCGAGTTTTTTAAATCCAAAGATAAAGTGATGATCGACTTCACAATCTCCAAATACATTCGCTGTCTTTTATCTGCTTTCCATGTCTGAGTGAGATGACAGCTAATTTACATTATGGTTTGATTGGTTTGTTGGTGTTAAATGGCACTTTCAGCACAAATAAGCTATATCGCGCTATAGGAGTATGAAATATCATGTAGAGTCGGGGGACAACACACACAATCATAAAACGCTGAAACAATACACTAAACCAAGAAAATCATAAACACTCTTCGGCCTGGGCTTTGTAAAAAGACCTTCCCCTCACCATGGTTAGACTTCCTCAGAAGAGTCCTTCTAGCCAATCACTTGGCAATTACTGACAACTAACCAGAACAACCAAAAGACAGAACACATACCAACTTAAACTAACAATACAAAAAGTAGCCCTAATAAGCAACAACACAATGAAAAACTATACTAAGACAAAAATAGACAGAGCCTAGTTCAGTCGCCTTTTACAACATCCAGCCAGGAAATGGAGCGGGCCTGTTCATGCAACCCCGGAGACCACACAGGGTTAATTAAGGTCGATGTTAGTGGGAGAAAGAAATGCAAAAGTTTATTTATTTATTTAATTAAAATGCAAAGGGCATATGGTTAATTTAATGGGTATAAGTTATTATTAATTTGTTTAGTGCCACAAATACTCCAATATCAGTCTGGTTTTAAACTGAAATTTTAAAACTCAGTTTAAGCAAAGAAAATAAAGTGACCCAACATATCTCACTCTATTTTCTTTGCTTAACTATATGAGATATGTACTTATGCAGAGTGCTTTTAGGCAGCATACAAAGCTGATACACACCGAGGCAAATAGCCCATGAACGTGATGATGGTTGACAGCATACAACAAGCTTTTCATCACCATATTCCTTTATTCTCATCAACGAGGCCATTATCTACATGAAAAAACATAGTGTATGTTAATTAGTGCATGAACAGCATAAACAAAATCCAGTGTACATTCAGAGAACATGTGCAAAAATGTCTCATGATCTCTAAAATAATTACTTGAAAACGTGACTATCAAGTTCACCTCAGTAATACGTTGCCCATGATTAATCAAGAAGGAAAAAGGGGACAAAACAGCTCAAAGAATATGCTTTCAAATCATTGCTAAATACATGCTGAAATGTGAAATTGGCCAATTTTTGACCCAAATGCAATGACTGAATTACACCCATACTGGCACGTGAATGATTTGTGTGCTGATTCGTAGATAGTTATATCTTCCGTGAAATTCACAGAAAATAACGACTCCAAATTCACTAGTTTCCAGGAAAATAACTTTAGGATTAGGGTCACGGTTAGGTTTAGGGTTCATATTAGAGTTTGGGTTTAGGCTTAGGGTTGAGATTAGGATTAGCCTTAGGGTTATATTCATGAAAAAGCAAATTGCCATATACACTGTGTTTCATGAAAAAAACGTCCCGGTACTTAGTTGCCCATAACATTGGCAAATGTTGACCGATTTTCAAAAAATTTTCACCCTCAGACTCAGCAGTGATTGTGTAATGAAATGATCATTAAAGATTCCATCACATCTTAAATGCGTCGATACACTACCTTGTGAAATGTAAATGTCAGGAAACTACCGACAATCTGAAACAAATGTCTCCTTTAACAATAAATTTTAACTTAATTTATTAGTTAATAATGTTTTTGCTAATTTTTATCACGGTGAATATTAAAACTGTCCTCCTATAGCTCGAATGCAGGCATGGAGATGTCTGCGCCACTGATCAATGCCATCGTCAATAATGCTCTGTTACACTCCAACTCATGCATCAAACAGACGCCACTCAAATCATTCACATCCTGCACTTTTTGTGGTAGACTTGCTGCCCCAGATTTTTAGTTAAATGTATCGAGGCCAGGGATGTTCAGTGGCCAGAAGTCTGGAAGTTTTACGGGTCTGTTACATTACTGCACTTTCGGACTAGAAGCAGCGAATGATGCACAGAATGTCAGGGTAGACACAGCTCGCGGAAAAGATAACCATCAACAGAATATATCAAAAATGATAATGTGATATTGCAGTGTATATAACCAAATCGCTTCAGATGTCTGAAGATACAATAATCCTGTTTATAAGCTCATGACGAACAAACTGCAACTGGTGTTAATTAACGTGCTAATTAGATCAATTTTTGAACACTGAAGTTTTATAAGGTAGTGTATTGACACGTTTAAGGTGTGATGGGATCTTTAATGATCATTAATGATCGTTTCATTACACAATCAATGCTGAGTCCAAGGGTGACAAAATTTTGACATAAAATCAGTCAACATTTGCCAAAGTTATAGGCAATTAAGTACCTCGTCGTATTTTATGAAACACGGTGTATATTCCGTGAATTTTCACGGAAGATAACACGTTGCCTGATTCATCAGCAACATTCAGATACATTAAGAAATCCCAGCACAAATTGTGATCGTCCTTCATCTATGACAGCTGCACACCAAGACTGACTTACTGTGTTGAATACATACAGGAGACAAAGACAGTGAATGATAAACTTCATGTTTGGTTCAATAGTGCTAAGATTTAAGCAGTGACTGCAATATGTGACGACGTATTGTGTTCTAGCCTCCTTGTGCAAAGAGTCGGTGCATATAGAGGCCAGAAGAGGAATCAATCACATCAAACAGTCATCACCAAGTCCAATAGTAACTGCGAGTCAGTGCATTATAGAATATAGACGCTGGAGAAAATCAATCTGCAGACGTTATAAAAAGCTTTAGTTTAAATGTGATCAACATGTGTGCATCATGTGTTTAAGACCTGCAGCTTCTACAGGTCAAGCATTAAACCCGGCCTGGCCCGGCCCAGAAAAATCCAGCCGCCACAGCCTAATTACCAGCCCAGTCCGGCCAGCAGGCAGCAACCAGCAGCAAAGGGGCAGAAGCCTAAAACCCAGCCCATCCGGGAGTCCGACAGCGCGGCGTCACAGCGGCGCCTTTGAAGTGACGACCATCGACGCCAATGCTTGCAGTTTGCCTGCCAAGGTGCTATTTTACGTGAGAATTCATGTACAGTTGTGTGGCGTTTTTTGCTGTCTTGCATGAAAATTCAAAATGTTCAAAATGTTTATGTGGCATATTCAATATTTAGGATAAGGTTACGATTTGCAAACGAATTTTGCACTTCATTTACTGTGGTAGGCCTAGATGGCATGTTTGGTGCGTGTTCAGGGCAACGGTGCATGCTGACATGATTACATAATAACCCACGCTGGTCGCCTTTGATCAGCGTAAAGTAAACATTTGTGGTCATCGTCACCGGCTTTTCACATCTTCCTGGCCGCGCCGGGTTTTAGGGCCGGCCAGGACGGTATTAAGGCTAGTGGGCCGGGCCGGGTTTAAGGCTTAACCACTTCTATAGTGGTCTGTCGCTCAGACAGCATCCTATGGCATTTTAATGGCGTCCTGCCATTAGACAGACCTAGGGAATTCATTCCCGGACCCCTTTATTCATTCCCGGGAATCCGGGAATGTAAATTTTTATTCCCGGGAATCCCGGGCGCCCGGGAATGATATTTACCGCATTACTACTACCGCGAACA
>Ga0049107_10000508_pt1 | contig 11791 bp, 8 predicted proteins | sample WorMetilPIANOSA1_FD_61187 | JGI IMG/M metagenome (GOLD analysis project Ga0049107, IMG submission 61187) | Marine gutless worms symbiont microbial communities from Max Planck institute for Marine Microbiology, Germany - Olavius ilvae PIANOSA.1 | ecosystem: Host-associated > Annelida > Digestive...
TTTGGACATATTGCCCGCAGCTCACCACAAGAGGACCACCACCGTGCTGTCGCTGCGGTGATCCGGGGGCTGCCTCCAGATTGGAAGCGACCGCCAGGAAGACCCAGCCACACCTGGCTTTGTGCAGTGGAGGCAGACCTTGGCCAACAGAACATTGGCCTTGCATCTGCCTGGAGGAAGGCAGCTATTCGTGACGACTGGCGGCACATTGTGGACACAGCAATGCTCCAGCGGAGTATGCTATAAAAGAAGAAAAGAATCACTTTAGACAGTAGCGTCGATCCATCGCAAACTTTAGCCACGGGTCCGAGCCCGAGTGTTGGAAGAATATCCATCACCATTTGGTAAATTGGTTCAGACCTGTATATGCCTAATGTTTAACAAATAAATTGACTCTCTCTCTCTCCATTTTAGCGGCCTTTTTCCAGGTGAACCTGGGTTAGCCAGTGTTCATAGAAGAAAATAAATTGACGAAAGAGAATAAACAGATTAGAGTACTGTCCAAGTTTCGATCATTACTGGTCTATTCACCAGAATCATTGGCTGTGTCTGTCTGTTACTTGACTCACAGCAAACGAATGGTATTCGAGTACACTAATCCTCATCAGACAGTAGTTAAGAATCGTGTGCATTTAAAATTACAACATTTTCTGGTATTAAATTTCAAATCATTAAGAGTTTTTATGCTTACCTAGCCAGTTAATGCTGCTGTAAGACGTGACATCTGCCAAAGAGGTATTCGCTGAGCAGACTATTTCACATTTCCATGGGCTAAATTTTGATTGCATCACATGTAACAACGTATTTAACTGTACCAATAAATTTTTTGACCGTTATTTGCCTATTCATCATACAACTTCTATGATGCTGCGATCTGTATTAAGGCCGTTTACTTTTGGGATCCGCACTGTTAAGCATTCCTCAGTCAAAATTTTTCTAAGTTCGAAAATTTTGATCATTTTTGACTTTGTTGCCCCGAAAGTGGGTAAACCCTAATCACATTATAACGAATGCCCACTAGGAACCTAAGTTACTGACAGTAGAACACTTTAAGCCATTAAGTGCTTGAAACTGTTGAGTATTTTCTTCTGTAAAGGCACGCAAGAAATTGCTGGGTGGAAAAATTTAAAAAGTACACGAGGTGTACATTTCACCATATTGCTGGCTAGCCCCTGTCCGGCCAAATTTTATAAAATTTTGCATACGAGGTCAAGTCACCAACGAGTGTCAAATTTTTAGTCAATCGCTTCAGGGAGTACGGAGTTCTGACACGCCAAAATTGCCATTTCCCATCAACTTCCTGTGTCGCCCTTACAATAGCCTATGCACTGCCGTGCGACACTGTGATATGGCAGCTCTGCAGTAAATGACAGCCTGGCAACAAGCATTTCCTCAGAACTGCTTTATATTGCAACTGACAAATGCACATTTTATGATTAATAGTGGCACAACAGTCAGCAGGTGCCAAGCAACACCGACAGCCATTAGCAGGTCAACAAGTTGATTTAAAGTAACAGCAAATAAACAAATAACAGAATCTTATCACTGCATGAACGGCAACGACAACGCTGGCACTGAACGCACAATAATTCATTCCAGAACAATACATGAAACAGTTAAACATCCGCATAACAACCAAGCATCATCAACACTCACAGGCTAACACAGTTGTGTCATACCAACAGTCTACTAAACTGACTTAGGCAAACAGGCTCTACTCTTGCCAACATATTTGTCACTTTATAAAAAAAGTACACATTTACATGCACACTAGGTTTAATATTCTATTGTTCCTGTTTCTGTTTGCCATTTAGGCTTCATAGCAAATTAATGTGCTCATACAATGTAGAAGCAAAGGTGCTACAATATGTACTGAGAGAAGCTGCTTGTGTAGTGCACAACCAATCACAAGAAGTAGAAAGGATAAAGATGTGCACACTGCGGTGCCAGCATAACATATGAGTAAGAGTTATAGTGCTATTGTGGCAGATTTCCAGCAATCAACAACAGCCATCCTCGAGCTGACTACAGTAATTAAAGTGCATATGACACTGTAACTTTGCAGTATTGAATCAGAACAGTAAGCACAGCCAGTTGGTTTTTCTTGGAAATGCAATTTTAAGTCTGATACAGGATACAATAAAAATGTCTCAAAACTCGAAGCAGCTACACAATACTACAAGTTCTAATGCACATAAAAAGTGAAACATAAGATGTACAGGTATGGTATAGTAGAGTTTAACGTCCCACTCGACACAGTATAGGTCATTTCGGAGACGACATAAGATGTACAATGGAAACAATACAATTTGGTTTCTTCTGTTGCATTTGTGTGGCTAAAGGCAATAAAATGTGCAAAAAAAGACAACTTTGTGGCCTGTATCTGATATTTGCTGTTGATAAACCGATCTGTCCTTCTGCTGGGTATTGACAGCTTTCTTAAATATCCCCTCCCCCCCCCAAAAAAAATTGACAGTTTACATTTTAACAATCTTTTGAAGACCTTGTGAAATCATGCTAGTTTTGCACAGCTCATCAAAAGAAACGACTGAATGAAGAAAGACAATATCTTTTAGTTTGTGTGCCACTGAAATGTTGGTAATGAAAAGTTTATGACAAAAATTCACATTCTCACTATATGTGAATCTCCAAATTCTACAAAACTGTTTTTAAGTTCTTCAGAAATAAATCCACGATTTGCACACAAGCCGACTGCTGGTCATACAATGTTACAGCTTTTCAATAATCATTCAAAAATTGAAACTTTTAAGCAAGTCACAAAGAAAGCAATACACTTACCTAAAATCCTAAAAACATGGTTACAAAGCATCTCAGCCTTGATCCTTCTAACAAATGTGCTCTTAAAAGTTGCACAAAATATTGAAGTACACAGGAAAGTACATTGTTTGAAGCAAAAACGTTTCTTTATCTTTGTTTAACTATATCTATTAGGGCAGCCTGGCACAGGCGGGGTGAATTACAGTCTAGACTTAAGAGAAATCCTGCTGTGAAACACTGTAAAACAAGCTGTGCCGGAGGCCGCCACAATATGCCCCCGTTCCTGCAAGTTGACCTTAGACCTACTGACCCTGAAAGCAGTGTCTGAGTCAAGTATGACGGGGGCTTCCTCTGTGCCAATTTTAGTCTCCCTAGGCCTCTCTTGTTAATAGCCAAAACAGCGAAATCACATGTATATATTCCTCAAAATGTCGACATTATACCGATGTCGAGTTTTAACGTCATAACAGGTGTTGTTTTTCACCTCAGATATAAAAACGATGACGCCTTTTATGTACAATACAAATGTCGCTGTATTTTATTATTGTCTGCTATCTATGAATAGCATTATAATATTGTCAACTTAATTTTTGTAAGTTGCTGCCACTTAGCGAATACAAATAAAAATGAGTACAATCATTGTTGTTACTTGTATTCGCTAGGTGGCAGGCAGCTGAGCCAAAAATGTCGAACCGAACGGCTTAGTGACCTTGACCTTAGACCTTCTGATCTTGAAAGTGGTGTCCGAGTCACGTATGACGTGGGCTACCTTGCTGTGCCAATTGTAGTCCTCCTAGGCTTCTCTGTTCTCGACTTAGGCCTGATCTATGCGACAGACGTCAGACAAAAGCATAGGTTAATGCCCCGCCCGCTATTAGGGGTGGGGACATATATAATATGCACAACGATATACTTGCTCACATATATAAATATGAAAATATAAAAATTATAATCAAATCTGTTGACAAACAATTTTGAAATGATAATTTAGGAGGAAATTATGCATGCCGATAATACATCATTCATATAATGAACGCTAAAACATGCATGCACATTGTTGGCAAAATTCTCACAGCAAATGGCATCATAAAAGAACATAGAAAGACGAGCATGAAACTGTGCCATTGTAGAATTCTGCTGCCGCAGTCCGCAGCAGTCACAATGATACCTCTATCAGGCTTCTTCAGCAGCAATGCAGAAGTGACGGTGGTGAGGAACGCCGGGGTACCTGGCTGGCTGCGCTGACGACCAACCAGCACCTCAATGCCAGATATTGGGGACCTCATGAACGCTGATCACGTCCAAGTTAGCAGAGAATGATGAACATGAAACCATATGGAATGATAAACAGGAGTAGAACAGAGGAGGAGAATTATGACAGCCAGGCAGGCATATAGCGAACACCAGTTAGCAGTTGCTGTCATCAAGTAAGAGTAATTACAAGCAGACATATAGCGCTACGCTGTTACATTCTTATTCACCTCCAGCAGTGATAAAACTTTTAATACTGAAAGCAGCAGCTGCAGCTGTAGCAATAATTTTTCTGCTTTCACATAACCGGCCTCCGTGTCTACAGTCATCACGGCTTGGACCAGGTCTCCACAAAGTCTACCCAGAAATGCTTTTGGGAATTGCCACAACAAGATGTCCAGTGGTCAGATGTGATTACTGATGCCCAACCAAATGAGTTAACACAACAGTAACAATAATAACAATGGTTATCAAATGTTGACATCATCGCTGTAATCACGATCATTTCAATACTGTTCGTATTTATACTTGCCTTCTATTCATCCAAAATGTTCCACAAGACTTTTTCAGCTTTTGTTTAACCGTTCTATTGTTCCATGGTCACCAATAGTTATGCTGGCTCCGCCACACATCTTTCCAGAGAACCTTTGGGATTAGTGGAGTGAGACTTTTATACAGACTGGATATTCCGGACATCCTTCCTGATGGCAAACCATTGCTGAGCAATACCAGTCAGAAGTACAATACAAACAATAACATGCTCACTGTCAGCATATCACATCATTTCGTTTCAGAAATTAGCGGTGCTTATTCAGCCCTGCAGGCACAGACTGCCGAGGGGTCCATACGCCATCCCCAAAAATGTACTCAGCTAACACTGAGAGTTAAGAAGTTTCTGGCTATCTATGAGCTTTAACTGATGAATCTCTCTCTAGACTCCCTACCCTACAGCAACACTTGTCATATCTTCTGGGTCTAATATAAATTTCCCCCATATGTCTTTGTGTATTGCGGTGAAGTAAGGGTACTCCCATTAGAAGTGTCGGGATGTTTCCACTCCTGCTAACAGTAACTACATATATATCCCAGGATACTTAGGTGCCAGTTCATACTGGCCTGCCACATGCAGACATCCTGTTATAACTGACGATCTAACCTCTACTACTCTATTCTACTACAGATTTTAGTCAGAGCATTGTGATATCATAGCAGTACATTTACTGATCTGGCAAAAGCTGTGCTTGTACACAGCTCTGAGCAAGATCAAGCAGGTGCTGAGAGAGAAATGCAAAAAAAACAGCAAAATTTAAACCAATGTAATGCACTGTTATTTATCTGCTGTCACCAGTTACATATACATTGTTGCCCACATGGCGACATTTCAATTACTCGATTATCTCAAAGTTGCAATCTAAAATTAGATCAAACTGGGCGTGGCATTTCCGTTGCAGTTGGAGACACAAGACTACAGCTGTTTGCATTACTATACAATTGTGTCCTCTCGATCTGAATCTAAATCAAATTAAACAGACCATGGATAGCATTTTTCCCTTCAGTGCTTTGACACTGTTGGTTGGGCAACAGGAAGGGCATCCGGCCTGTAAAAATGCCGTGTTGGTTTGTTGGTGGTGACATTATGACTGGAGCTTTGCACATCTTATAGCTCCAGTTTTTACCACCACCTCCATTATACTTAGCTCCAATAAAATCCAGAATGGAGACATTCTGGTACCGGCTAACCCAGGTCCACCTAGAAAATGACCATTAAAATGGGAGATAAAGATCATGGACAGCTACACTGCAGATGCTTGCATGATTATGCAATTGTGTCATCTCGACCTGAAACTAAATGAAATTATGAAATTTAACCACAGACCATGGGCAGCATTATATGGCTACAGTGACACAACATCATAGCTCACCAGATCATGTCCCTGTTTCTTCAACGAACTCTAGCAACGAAGATGGCAACTATAAGATCAAAACGTTGCAGCAGTTATTACAGCAATGAGTGCAGTAAATGTTACACAAATACCTTGTGAAGACTGAGACGATTCTGAAGTAGTTACAGTTGACGTGTCGTTTACTGTTGTGCATTTGGCAAAATTACGATTTGTTGGCACCAGCAATGAACTGTACGATATATCCTGTTGCAAAACATAACTTACACATACGTAACAGTCCGAGTACACTCAGGACAGTAATGCTACAGACACTTACCTTCAGACTAGACAGCTGCATGTGGACCAGTATTGAACACAATCCCCACCCATCCACATCACTTACAAACCCATCCCCCAACTCTATCTGTCACATGCTACCCCTATTGCTGCCCCCTCCCCATGAGTTGTGTCCCATCCCTACCCATCCCCATGACTGTACCTCAGCATTACGCATTACAATTTGCAGAAACAGTGATTGGTAAATGCGTCAAAATGTAGATAGCAAAATATAACGGTGAAAGTGAAACTGTGCAAGAAGTCCAGAATGGAGACATTCTGGTACCATCTAAGGTCCACCTGGAAAACAGCCGTTAAAACAGAGAGAGAAACAAGAAGATTAGCTACTGCAGATCGTGCTTGACCCCTAGGTCAACTCAGCCTTCTACCCTCCGTGGGACAGTAAATGAGTATCAGCTTTCAGGCTGAGTAATAATAATAAATGGCGATGGTGGCTGTAGATGATAGCAGCCTACAGGTGGACTCACAGCCCAAGTCAGGTGGCTTGGTCTGAGGGTCGGCAACCACTTGGCACTGTTCTACATTCATCAAATGAACCAAATGAACTCTCGGAATGACCTCGTGGTGATGATGACAGCACTATAAATATCATCCTGGGTATGATTATTATTATTATTCAGCATTTGATGTCGACCATGTGAAAAATTTCCTCACATCTAGTTTGATCACCATGCAAAATTTGGTAGTTGCTTCTCATACTGTGTGCACGCACGTAGGAAGTCCTAAACATTTAGGGGACGCTGACCCCCACCTCTTGCGACAGAGGCGTGGCTCACGCCCTAGAAACACGCTACTCCCATATGTGTTACTCTAGGTCAAACCGTCTGTGCATAGGTAGGATCTCAAAAAGTTGGGACACTGGGGCCCTGCCCCCTTGGAATGGGGTTGCAGATGACCCCTAGAAACACGCTCGTGCCTCATGTGTTACCTTACCAAATGTCGTTGCTCTAGGTCAAACCGTTTGGGCATATGTAGGGCGGTCCGAAAACATTTTGGAGACACTGGGCCCTTGGAATCTGGACGTGGCCTGCTGACCTCCTAGTAATATTCTTCTCCCTCACCTGTGTTACCGTACCAAATTTGGTCATTCTAAGTCAAACTGTATGAGCGTAATTATGGACATTTGCCAAAAAAATTTGACCCTCACATCCCGCCCTTCAAGGTCACTGGAACGACACCAATCAATCAGCCACCTCTGACTTCCTCTTTTGTTTGATAGTAACTACGAGCCTATCTCATACTGTTTTCAAGATAGATAGCAATGTTTGCAAAAATTTTCCCACCCCCGTACATTTAATGCTACCCACTAACGGGTTCCCATTGGAATTTTGTTACGGCAGTACGACCCAAAAACTAGAATGACAATCCAATCAGACGGTGGATTTAATGGCCTGAATGACCAGATGAGTCATCTGGTCACTCAGACCATGAAATCCACCGTTGCATTGGATTAACATCAAGCGTCACGTGCAAACTGTCTAACATCTGGTGGCAACCCAAGCTCAGTCTCTACTGAATTAAGGCTGTACAATGTTTATGTTGTATCAGTGCTACTGTATGGCTGCGAGACGTGGGTGCTACTACAAACAGATGAGCGGTGACTTGAGGCATTTCACATGACGAATCCCTGATATATGATGGTACCAATTCATCACCAACTCCACAGTATTGGACCAGACCAAAGAAGAGAGCATCTTTTCTCGCATCTGAAAACGGCGCTTGGCAGTGTTCGGCCACATCCATTGACTTCCGGAACAAGCTCCAGCCCACGCTGCCCTGCGTCTGGCTGCTGATACCCGATCTGGTCGCAAGCCTGACAACAGACAACAATGGAGACGCACGAGAGGAAGACCACGCAACAACACACGGATCCAACAAGTCGAAGTTCACTCTGGACTTTCGGCTGATGCTGCATGGGACACTGCTGGTGATCGTTGTCGGTGGGGCCTAACGAGACCCCTGCTGGTTATACGTTCATGATGACGATGATGATTAACAACAAGTAAGCCAGTATGCCTGCAGTCCTGGAATAAGTCTACTGTTAACTAAAACTCTCTGCTTCTTTCCTTACAGTGGCCACAAACATTGCTGTACTCATTACAACTATCTGCAAAGGCTCAGTTGGCCTGTGTGACTGGTTACATAGCAAGACGGTATACCAGCGAGATGGCTACCACCCATCCCACTAATGACCACGCACAATCATCAAGGTCAATGCATTAGCTATAAGCCAATCTGCTAGATCATAAAACAGAGCATACATTATCTGTGTGTAACATAACAAGTGGGTGTGGATGTGTTGACGACGGTTTTGATACCAGAGACTCGGCAGTTGTGGCAGCTTCAGAGGTCAAAACATGCGGTGTTGATTCGAACACATTTGTGGACGGTGCTCTCACACGCAGCCCTGGGTGTTCTCTGCACAGTTAATGAAAACATCAAGTTGGATAAAATGCAGACACAGATAGACACACACACAAAGCTTTTTTCAGCCTATTTTCCACCTTCATCACAGCTTAGACCAGATCTCCAAAAGGTCATCATAGCAATCGCTATATCAGGAGTTTTATACTCCATATGCCATACCTAATGCTCAATAAACAGTCGTGAGTTGGATAAAATGCCAACACAGGTATGCACATATGAGAATTGCCAATAAAAATGTCAAAACACCGACAGTTTTTGTCTAAATATGCTACACAATCTTACGTACCAGATTTGGCTTTTATAACAATATAAGATCATTTGTGTAGCTAAGAGCAAAAGGCAGCTATAATGGTTATTTAGCAAAAATGACCTTTTAGACCATCTAATAGATTTTTGATGCTTTGTCAAATGGTACAATCAGTTTTGCTGTATACTGTATAATTATTGACTTATTTTATGCCGAATTATAGCAGACTAGTGCATATTATAACATTTAATGCAGTTTTAACTTAACAGTGTTAACAACCTGCAGATCTTGACTGATTGGTCCACAAATTATTTTCCTAGCATGCATATATAGCCCAAAAATTGCAGTGAAAAGTTTCAAAATTTTCATATGCGATTTCTTGAAAGCCGACATAGCTGCTTTTATGTCCCAGGTACACATTTATAAGCAACTAAAATACATATGTCACAAAGAAACAGCAGAAAGTCTACCTGATGTTTTTGCTGTATGCAACAGATGAGTAGATGACAAAAGGAGATTTTCTTCCTGCAGTTACCACTACATACCTGATTTAATACACAATACTCTTTTAATTTTACATCAAGAAAACATTCAGCTTTTAACTTTTTATCACATTAAAACATGGGTTGCAATAACCCAATCACATAAATCCAACATTCTACTAACTGTGATAATCAGCAAAATCTACGCTGGACTGGAGTGTGTTAATGTGAATGGTTTTGCTGCATGTCGCCGAAATACACGAAGGGTGGGAAAATGTGCAATTTTCTACACAAATCACCATTTCAATCAATCAGTTAATCAATTTATAACGTGCCATAGTACAGAGGTGCATGCTACAATCTCACCATCGCATACTGAAAAGGAATGTCTTAAGTAGGTTCTTGAAAACGTTAACAGATGGAGCAGTCCGACAGCTCAGTGGAAGAGAGTTCCAGAGTCTTGTTGCTGCGACAGAAAAATGAACAGCAGCTATGCTAATGGCACTATAGTAATAGTACACTAATGGGAAACCATACCTAAAGTATTGAATGGTACCATATTTAGTGACCTAGACTGACCTCTAAATACGTCACGCGGGTTTGTCAGCATCAGCTGAGCTTCTTGTTGAAACTTAGTTCACTTTTGGTTAGCATTTCACAAAAACTGCAGTTTTTTTTATTGGTTGGTTATAAAAAGCTGTGCTTCTTGGGTTTGGTTCCGAAACTGTCATCACACATACATGGCACAAACTGTACCGTTTACAGTCTGCCGACTTTTTCCGATGCCTTTGTGCAGTCATGGACACTTTTCTCACTTCTGACGATTTCTGACAAGAGTTTTCAGAACTCAGAGAACTTGATGATGAATGAACAGGATTCTGTGCATGCATTAGGCCTAGTGCTGCAAATAAAGAACACCACAATAAGCAATTCAATGTCAAAAAAATAACCATTAAAAGTTTCACATGTGATTAACAGTGGATTAATTGATCAAGGCTTCAAATGACTGACAACTTTCCTAAAAACAGAAGTCCCATCTAACAGCTAGTCAGCAGAGGAAAAAGGCTTATACAAACTAAAAGTAGTAGCAAATAAGTAAAAGATCAAATGTTAACATTAAGGAAAATTTTAAAAATGCCTGACTACTAACAATTAAACCATCACAGTCAGTACTTTCTGTAATCACCAGAAGTTAGGCTGAAACCCCAAATTCTGTTTAAGACATCTTCAATGTGATTGCTGGAGCAACATTTTGAGATGCTAGATGTTCTTTCCATTGCTTAGGCAATTGACATCCAAGCCATGAAGGAAAAATTAATGACTACTATTAATAATGTTAAAGTTTAACAAATACATATAACACAAAATTCAGCAGTTACAGAGAAAACTGTCCATTCTATCAAACATCATCATTCTTCAGTCTCATAACACCTGCTTTCCAGGTCTGTGACCTCTGTACCCAAAATCGTAACACAGCATGGTGTCTTTCAGGCATCAAGTATACCGGTACCAAATTTGATTACCAAATTGCCATAGCTTCAATCACCTTTGACTTATCCCATGGAAAGACACCGTAAAGGAAGACACAGATAGACTGATGGCCGATGACACTGTACCAGCACTCCACTAAACAGGTAACTGGGCATAAGCAAAGAAAGCCAACCATCAAATAACAATAACGCAAACAATTACGAACCTGATGGCAAATCTGATGCTATTAAAATGTCTGCATTATTAGAACCAGATGCTTCATCATCAGGAACAGAAACTGGAGGAAATAACCGTCGTTTCCAGGACGACCTGATTCAGTCACCATATACCAACTTTGCTGACTTTTGTTTTTCTTATATTTTAACTAAATAGAAGTACACCAGTACTTCTATATAGTTAAAATACAATAAAAACAAAAGTCAGCAAAGTTAGCAAAGCCAAAACATAACTTAGCCATTATTTACATAAATATTACATTCAACAATTGAAGCGTTGCGTGCATAAACTGAGTAAGTCGCAAAAAGTGGATTTGAGTAAATCGCAGTTGAAGTTGTGGACATGCAAACGGCTAAAACTCAACTAAATTCTGGCCTAACTAAATATATTTTATATGGTTCGGCGTAGTTCTACACAAAGAATAATCTGCCACTATCTCTTAACTTTCATAATGTAATATATCTTTATTTAATCGATAAAATGTAATATAAATACTTATTGCTGCCAAAATAATCAAAGTCCCGCCTGGCGATGTTCACGATGAATCGTATAAGTAGAGTTACGCTCGTTTTACGGCTCGTTATGAGCACGGTAAGCCAGCGGTTTGTGGGTGCATGAACTAGGTATGTTTATTTACCTCGTACTTGCCCTACTGCAAG
>Ga0049107_10000509_pt1 | contig 11777 bp, 5 predicted proteins | sample WorMetilPIANOSA1_FD_61187 | JGI IMG/M metagenome (GOLD analysis project Ga0049107, IMG submission 61187) | Marine gutless worms symbiont microbial communities from Max Planck institute for Marine Microbiology, Germany - Olavius ilvae PIANOSA.1 | ecosystem: Host-associated > Annelida > Digestive...
ATTCCAAGCACGCACAACTCTGTAACTGAAGAAATTATATCTGGCGGCAGATTTACAACCAGGCAAGTAAAGTTTATATCGATGTCCTCTTCGTGCATCATCTACACGTACAGTGAAGAAATCCGAAGGATTTATGTCAATCAGACCGAATATAAGTTTATATGCAAAAATCAAGTCGGCCCGAATACGCCTAAGTTCTAGGCTAGACACGATCCGTTCCATGGCCGGATATCGTAAACAGCAACTAAACCAGGCTGTCATCTATCTTATCGTACGTTTCTTTTCAGTGTGTTTTCCGATGTTCTCTTCTCTACGGCGAGTTATTGTTGCGTCCATTTTGTATTTTTTTCTGTACTGTGTCCCAGGGACCAGAACAACAGTTAAGGGACAGTGTCCCTTAACTGTTGTTCTGGTCTAATCGTCAGTTGCCAAAAACTGATTGGTAAAGACTCCTGTGAGGAAACAGCTAACGAGTCGAGTCGAGGAGATTATCTCCACAAAGACCAGGTTGAAAAATAGAAACTAGTTTGTATTATAATTTGTCGTCTCCCCTATCCCTAAATTACATATACCAATTTAACCTACCGCTGCATGATATTGCATATTTGTGCAGTGCCGTTAAACACCAACCAACCGACCGACCAACGTGAAGCCTAGATGCTATTTAACTCTAGTTGCCAGCTCTGTGACACGGTGTGTAGGCGGAGGTAGCGAGTTCCAGCTGCGCCGTCAGGCCGGCATCCGTCTCGGCGTCGACTTGCCCGACTACATTCCGCTGCCGTCGACGGACGCGCGCCCGCCCAATTGCTGTGACGTTCTGTACACCACGTCCGGCGGAGTACACAACGTCACTGATGACCCGCCGGCGGACACGTCCAGCCCAGAGGACAGCGGCGGCGGCGGAGCGGGCCGTGGACACCGCGGCGGACGTCTGGCAATGACTGCAGAGATACTGCGCCAGCTGGAGCTGATCGCCAGGAAGATGGAGACGACAGGACGCCAGTCGGACATCGCGGCCGAGTGGCGACAGGCGGCCGTCGTCATCGACCGCTGTCTGTTTCGCATCTTTCTCGCAACCACCGTCCTCAGCTCACTAGTCGCTCTGATTCTCGTTCCTCTCTGCTCACCGTCCTCAGCTCACTAATCGCTCTGGTTCTCGTTCCTCTCTGCTCATACCCACGCTAGACCGACTATTTACTTACTTATTATGCCCCGCCCCTAATAGGCGGGGCATTAAGCGATGATGTTGTCTGACGTCTGTCTGTCTATCGCGTACATCGGGCCTAAGTCGAGAACATAGACTAGACCATAGGAAGACCAAAATTGGCACAGAGGTAGCCCACGTCACACGTGACTCGACACCACTTTCAAGGTCAAAAGGTGGTCAAGGTCACCAGGCCGCTTTGCTCACCACCGTGTTGGCGCGTCAGGCGGCTGCAGCGGTCAGCGTGGGAACGTGTTGGCCGTGAGAAACTGCTGCTACGTTGCCGTCTGCTCGGCGGCGCAAGGCGCGGCGCCCACGGGGGGAGGAGTCGAGGAGAGGGCGGGGCATATCAAGGCGGCCGCCCGCCTACAACTTGTTTACAATGACGTTGTACACTTATGTACAATACGATAAAAGCAATAAAAACAAGTTGTATGCGTGGCGACACAATATGTCTCCGCCCCCTGCAAGTTGACAATATCTTCGCATTTATTCGCCAGGTGGCACCTGTTCCGGCATGTTGGCTCTTTAAGACATCCGCAACAAGTTGACCTTTTGACTTTGAAAGTGGTGTCCGAATCATGTGACGTGGGCTACCTCTGTGCCAATTTTAGTCTTCCTAGGCCTCTCTGTTCTCGAGTTAGGCCTGATATACGCGACAGACAGACAGACGTCAGACAAAAGCATCGCTTAGCCATAATTAAGCAGAAGCCAAGTAGTTTACAATATACGACTAATTTCACTCCAAGTCAACATAATCGAACATTCATTACAACCAACATTATCTGTCAAAAATAATTGGACAACGGCTTGCTCTACTAACGAGGGTCGTTAATCACAGTTGACCCTTAACAATTTCCCTACAGTGACTCTGCCAACAATGCCCCGCCACCATAGGGCAAAGGCATTGAACGATGATGCCCGTCTGACGTCTGTCTGCATGACGTCTAACGTCTGTCTGTCGCGTACATCGGACCTAAGTCGAGAACAGAGGCCTAGGAAGACTAAAATTGGCACGAGGTAGCCCACGTCACATTTGTGACTCAGACACCACTTTCAAGGACCAAGGTCAAAGGTCAACTTGCATGGGGCGGGGGCATATTGTGGCGGCCTCCCGCACAGCTTGTTACTGTTAGGTGAAAAAGTAAGCGAGTCTATCGTACGAGGCTCATCTCGGTTTCAGTGGTCTTGAGTCGGCAGTGAGCAGACATTCAATGTTATGGGCAGTAGACCACAATCCTCCTGCGATCATCCATATCTCCATGACTCATTTACAAAGAACCTCCCTCATTTACCGACTCGCAAGGATGGAAGTTTGAGTTAGCCGCGTGGTCGGTTACATATACCAATACCAAGACGTTGCTCATCCCCGGGCTCCATGCACGTAGAGCAACTTCGCTGATAAAGAGATCGGCGCGATACTGCTACGTTAAATATTTTGAATTTAGAGGGGAAAACATGCATATGCCTATATGCCTAGTGAATTAGTGTAATTCTTGACACTTTACACCGATATTTGTAAACTTATTATGCCCCGCCCCCATAGCCGGGGCATTAATCGATGATGCGCCTCTGACATTTGTCGCTTACATCGAGCCTAAGTCGAGAACAGAGAGGCCTAGGAAGGCTAAAATTGGCACAGAGGTAGCCCACGTCACAGGTGACTCGGACATCACTTTCAAGGTCAAAAGGTAAACTTGCAGGGGGCGGGGGCATACTGTGGCGGCCTCCCGCACAGCTTGTTACCTTTGACCTTTCGACTTCTAAATGAGGTCACGGGTCACCCTTCCCGCCAATTTTCGGCTTAACGCCCTTCCATTCTAGACTTAAAGAGTCAGGCACGGGATACAGATGGACAGACGACGGCCAACAGGTCTTATGCCTCCGGCGCATAATAACAACAGAAACTGCGTGTAATCCGCGAGATGAATGTAATGACTTTTGTTACTTGATTACTCACGGCTGTATTCCAGTTTATTGGGTGCAGGCGTAGCAATACATTCCATGTTCCCAATAATTAAAAGTATTATTACTGGGATTATTTAGTACGGTTAGGAGTTAAAAGGTTAAAAGCAGTAACAGGTAGTCCGCTACCGTATAGTTTATGGCGCCCAATAAGCTGCAAGCGTCCCCGTTATTAGGTAGGCTTAATCTGTTCCAACTCTTGCTCCTCACATATGAGAAATTGACACATCACCATTTTCCGACAGGTCGAGCAAGTAAGCATACTCCAATATTGCAAAGTAAGACTATCACGAAGATTTAAAGACCAACAACTTGCGTTGTTTCAAGATATTTTCTGACAAAATCTGAAAACATCGTTTAGAATTTATCCCGAGTCCTGCTGACTTATTGTAAATACGAATATTTCGCTGTAGAACGTGTCTACTTTGTGGACACAGCGTATGAACCTTTAGTGGCATCAGCAAGGGCGTCTGGCGTTTTGAGAATAAGACTTCTCTAGGTGTGTTTTGGTTTTCAGCACCGTCTGTCTGGAACTCGCTATCGCTGCCTCAAACAGTTCTCATCAGCGATTCAGTCTGTCCTCTGAAGTTAAACGTATGGCACTATATTATTATTATGGAGAAAACTGCTCAAATGGTGGAGAATAAAGTCTCAGTTCACAGCTGAACCCTGAAATAACGACGTAAAGGGCTTTGCACTTTCAACAATAGAATTTTTTTTACTATTTAGCTACTGTTATTAATAGCCAAAGCTCAGTTGAATAAATGAAGATTATGTTAATATTCCAAAATCATGTACAGCACATGAAGACAGAACACACTGCAGTATCACCACTGTCCAAACATTCCCATAACATCCCTAGTCACTGGTCACCAACTGCTGGTGTACGAGCATGCACGGATACAGGTGATGTGACATGCGGGTTTTGTTAACAATAGCTAGAATTTTTTATTCAATATATGAAAAAACATTAATATAACTGTTTATATAAATGTATTCACAATACAAAATCAATGTCTTAGTTTTTATGCCTAAACACCCAGAAATGAAAGTAGTAACATGCATATTCCAAAACAGCAAAATTAATCCCCGACACTTCGCTGACTTCTGTACCAATTTTCCTGGCATTTCCAGGTTTCTGTAGTTTCCCTGACGAGTGGTCACCCTGCACATGGTATGACACAGTAATACGAAGTCCACACGCTTTCATATCGTTTGCTCATATCTTTAACGCACTGATGCACATTTCTGCCATATTGCCCAGTTACGATTTATCTCTTAAACTGCGTGTGCACAAACATTTTATGAGGACAGAAGCCTGTCAACTCAAAAGAGCATCATCACAATGTTACTAATACACAACAGCAAGTGAATGTATTAGTCATATTATACACAACGCATCAAGTCACTAACGGAACTACACTAGATATAGCGTATTAATGCAAAAGGTATACTTAGACACCCAATAACAAAACCACAAAAATAGTTTCACTTTCAATCCTAACTGGTGTGGGGTACTATCTCAAACGGCAACAAGTAGGAAACCTGACAACAGAAAACAGCAATTAACAAAAAGTAATCAAAAACAAAGATATCATTAAAGCTACAGAGCAACTACCAACATACATATCCAATACTTCCACCACACAGAAATCAGTAAATACTCTTATCAATTACACTAATATGGAGATTAATAGTGATACATAGAGACACTACAGACAAAAGAACTGTGTGATACAAGGCAGCGAGACTTGGCCAATGATTAAGGAGCAACAGGTAACGTTAGACAGAACTGCAGAGAGTATGCTTTGATGGGCGTCGTGCGGTTTTAAACTGAAAGAAAGGAAAAGAAATGCACTGTAGAAATTATAGAACTGTTGGGACTGGCAGCAGTCAGTTTGGTTATCAAAAAGGGTAGACTAAGTTGGTTTGGAATGTGACATGTTGTATTTTAATTTTGATGTTGACTGGGTGAACTGCTGCATGATGACAGAGGTTAACAGAACATTGCAGAGGGGTCATACGCAGATGACTTTATAGGACGGTATCAAGGAAGGCCATCTTGGAGCTGTTCCAAGATAACGCACAGTCTCAGAATAAGTGCAGAAGGAAAATTACCGAAGACAACTAGCTAATACAGGTCACCTGGAAAAAATGGCTGTTAAAATGGTGCATCTGCCACCCCACGGGGTTCCTTGTGCATGGGGTGCTCATAATCTAATCCTTTTGACCTGCGCTGACAGGCTGTTGACCATCAACACTTGGTCCAAATGTGACTACAACTGTCTGTCAGTTATCCTGCAGGCACACAAACAAACCCATAAACCAACAGCAACGAAAAAACAACTTTCTCCACTGACAAAGGTAAAAATCCACATACACACACCGACACAGAACTGAACGGCTTATTTCCTAAAAATGTTATGTCCATACTTTTGGAAAACAATATTTTTCAAAAATATCAACTTAACGGAAATAAGCCATTAATAATATTTTCCAAAAATATGGACATAACAGCCTTTTGAAGTAAACCTTTCAATTGCATGCAGAAAAAGAAGACATGACAGCTGGTGTGCATGTAGTATGGGACAAGAATGGGTGATATGAATGCAGCTCCTGTGTGTTGTGTGGCTCACTAGGCTGTCATTACAAATCAGTGTTCAGTTAAACCCAGCAGACAGCATGCTGGGTAAAAACATGACCAATGACAGCTGGGTATGGATAAACAAGCATAAATTTGGATAATGTTGAGAACATATAACGAGTGAGGCACTGTTATTATTCAAACCAGCAAACAACAGAATACAATGTGCAAAGTATTAACAACTAAATTTTTAACGGTCATCGTTTTTCAAATTAACAATCAGTAATCAACGTTTATAGTTAAATAAATAGTTCAACAAAAACTGCAGGTGTCATGGGACCATGGAGTGACCACTGCTATTCACCAACACTGTAAACTGTTTTCTTATCACTCACCAGATATACATGTATGCACAAAACCATTTCTGTAAGCAAAGCCAACTGAATAAAGTGATATATAATTAACAGAATCTAAATGATCACAAATCATAATCCTCATCACAGAATGAAAATTAATTACTGATTAACAGTTACTCCACATGTCTAGCGTTAGTCCTTGTGTCAATCCCTACATTGTAGTACTTGATGGCCAACTATAGTTATCTTAACAGCTAATCTCAAGCTGATATTTAAAAGGCTACTCTGGAAACAAGGTCACTTAGCAGAGCGCATACCCTGACAACAATGAAGCAGCCCTGAACATGGTGATCTTGGGTGCATAGGGTTGTTGAATACCCTGGAGAAACCTTCCTTGCACATCATATTCAACTTCTAAGGGTGACAATCTGTGCACTATTACCTGTTTGTATTATTACTTTGCTCAACTAGACAAGTTAAGTAATCATGCCAAATTTGACAGGTGTACCGGTAAGTCAAACAGTGAGAGTATACAACAGTAGGCCTACAACAGTAGACCGTAGGTAACCGTCCCCAGTTGGTGTGCAAAATTAACTGATTTGTCAAAGTATCAATCCAGAAATTTTTGTTCCAATCCATCCACAGGTTTTTGAGTTAACTCATTCAAAGACAGATGAAGAGACATACAGAAGGCAAAGATCACATTATTCCCTTCACCGTCAGGATAACATCATCACACTTATCATTCATATGCATCACTAACAGGAACGTAGAAAAGACAGATTCACACAATGCAGAAAACCCACATGAACTAATTCATTCCACTACACACTGCACAGCATATTCTATGAAACCATCAACACAAAATATTAATTTCTATTATGCAAATAAAGTTCGCAGTAACTGAAACTGGCAATTTATCTTTGGTTTCGTCATTCAACAACGTGGATATTATGCTACGAACTAGTGTGTACCATGGACGGCAGAAAAGTTATCCTCTAAAATTATCTGCTGTTTTTTTAAATTCTCAGCAATATTTACTTTCCATGTTTCTGGTTTTTGGTTTGTTTTTTTGCAATTACTTGGAATTTTCTTGCGATATTTTACTTGGCCATGACTGACAACAACTAGCCAGTGTCCGCTCATGATTTTTCGGCAAAGTCAACAACTTCTTGGTGTGACAACTTGGTTATTTTCATGGGCTTAAAAATGTCTGCACCAATAAACTACAGTTACTTTAACAAAACTCCAAAGACAAACTGTTAATTTCAAACAATGCATAAACAGGCTTCAGAGTGAGGGCAATAATGGCTGCGTATCCCCTCAAAAACGGAAAGTAGATCGGTCGGTCAAATGATCAGTCGGCATGTCAATCAGACTGCTACTGAACCAAAACAGTGAAGCACCAGCATTTTGGTGGAGGCAGTCTCAGGCATGCACTGAATACCACGACAAAGTTATTAACTGTCACAAGTAATGCCAACATTACTATTAACACTTTGTTAATAATAACCAACTTTAAATGCCACCATGTGACAACTAAGAAGGTTCTTCAATAGCGTCATCAATTTCTTGGCCCATGCAATTTATAAATGTACAGAATGCAGAATAACATAATTGCTATGCTACAAGTACTGGCCATGTGGACTACACAAAAATGGGACAAAATCTGACTGCATGCACAAATCGACATCAGTATTGCTGCAAATTAAAGTGTCTAACAGAGAGGAAATCTAACGGGGTGTGACCATACTCATTAAAGTGTCCGAGAGAGGGGAATCTAATGGGTGTGACCATACTCATTAAAGTGTCTGAGAGAGAGGAAATCTAATGGGTGTGACCATACTCAAGCACCATATCGCTAATGTAATTTCTTCACTTTCTCTGTCTGACGTCTGAGTTCGGTTTGGTGTCCACCGCATTCCTGCACATAAAGCAACAGTGATGACATGCAGCATTTCAGTGCCAATTACTACTGGTTCACTCTCTCCGTTTTAACGGCCATTTTCCAGATGGATCAGGGTTAACCGGTACCAGAACATCTCTATTCTGGATTTTATTGAAGCTAAGGATAATGGAGGTGGTGATGACAACTGGAGCTAAAAGACGTGCAATGCGCCAGTCAAATCGTCACCACCAACAAACCAACACCCAGCTTTGTTACAGACCGGATGCCATTCCTATCACCCACTATAGGTCACTGTTGAAATAAAACAGCAGCCGTGGTTCAGTTGTTAATGATTGGACATACAGCCAGCGAATCCAAACCCGAGTTCAATTCCCACTGATACCCATGTGAGTCTTGTATGGCGTAAGGAAGGGTGTCTGGCCACAATCACTCCCATACACCAGAAAAGTCCCAGTTTACACTTGGGCACATCCGAGCTTTTCTAATGAGGGACTGCAAGACATTATAAGGTCTCTTAACTGTTGAAATGCCAATGATCTGAGGAAATGCAGTGAGGCCTTTTTAACGTCCTGGTAACTCTTGTCATTTGTGAAGACATGGGATATGCCCTCGTGCAGTGCCTAAGTCAACTCAGCTTTCTACCCTCTGTGGGACGGTAAATGAGTATCAGCTTTCGGACTGAGTAATAATAATAAATGGTGATGGTGGCTGTAGACGATAGCTGCCTAAAACATGCGGACTCACGGCCCAAGTCAGGTGGCTTAGTCTTGGTCCGAGGGTTGGCAGTTCATCACCAGATGAACTGAGTGAACTCTCGCAATGACCTCGGTCATGATGACAGCACTATAGATATCGTCCTGGGTATTATTATTATTATTATTAAACTACACAGTCAAGCTTTCTGGTGAAATAAATACGCAGTCTGACTGTTCAATGAAAACACCGACCCTATGAACAAATGCTGCAGTACAGTTCTAGCTCATTGATGCTCAAGGCTGCAGAAGATTGCAATGCCAATGTCATCAATCATTCACCAAACTGCTGCTATGCCAACCCCGGGCAGCCTCTCTGCATCAAGACTCGTCTCCGAAATGACCTATACTGTGTCGAGTGGGACGTTAAACTCTAGTATACCATACCATACCATCTGCATCAAGACCACTAGCTGGATGATTGGTTATGTTAACGCTCACTGGCTGTGTTGGCAAAAAGTCACCGTATTATGACTGATGTCTGTGACAGAATAAACAACTATCACTTATCAATGCTCAAAAATGACGTCGTTTATTTTTATCACTGCATTAAATGAATGGATACAGTAAAAAAGTTGATACCAAAGAATTTCCTGTTTTAAGTGCTGCACAATTAAATCATTCATTAAATAATTAACAAGTTGTAGGTGGACGGCCGCCACAATATGCCCCCGCCCCTCTCCTCCCCTCGTGGGCGACGAAGCGCCGCCGAGCAGATGGCAACATAACAGCAGTTTCCCACGGCCAACACGTTCCCACGCCCACCACTGCAGCCGCCTGATGTGCCAACACAGCGTTGAGCAAAACAAAGTGGCCTGGTGACCTTGACCTTTTGATCATGAAAGTGGCGTCCCAGTCACGTGTGACATGGGCCAACTTGTGCTCTGTGCCAATTTTGGTCTTCCTAGGCCTCTCTGTTCTCGACTGAGGCCCGATGTACGTGACAGACAGAACAGACATCAGACAGACAGACTTCAGAGAGCATCATCGCTTAATTCCCCCGCCTATTAGGGGTGGGGCATAACAATGCATAAAGTGCATACTAGTAAAATGATATTGTGTTCACATTTCAGAAGGCAGCTAGTTGAGTCCGTCTGTGCTTTGTAATTACGGTAGTTTTCTGTCTAATTTCTACCCCATGTTACTGCTAATGACTGGTGTGACGATCTCAGTTACTGTGCTTTGTAATTACGGTAGTTTTCTGTCTAATTTCTACCCCATGTTACTGCTAATGACTGGTGTGACGATCTCAGTTACTGTTATTTTTGACAATGAGCCTCACGTTACATTCTCCAACTGCAGTAATGTTTCAGCATCAGAACTGACATCTTATGATGTCTTATCTTATGTTTCCCTTCAGTGCTTTCACGCTGTTGGTTGGGTGACAGGAAGGGCATCTGACCTGTAAAAAAGTTGTATGTTGGTGGTGACAATATGACTGGAGCTTTGCACGTCTTATAGCTCCAGTTGTAACCACCACTTCCATTATCCTTAGCTCCAATTATTTTTATTATTATTAATGACATTTATGTAGCCCAAATTCGAAAATTCAGCAAATGTGCTATCAGCAGTTAAACAGAAAAAGTCTTCAACCGTTTTCTGAACACTATGTAATGTAAATGTAACTGGCTAACCCAGGTGCACCTGTAAAAATGGCCGTTAAAACAGAAAGACAGGAGACAGACAACTGATATCTTATGCTATATGAGGCAACGAACTGAACGATTCTTAGTATGTAACTGTGCATTGTGTATCGAGGCATGTTGTATTGCGTACTTTTGGTGCAATTTTCATAATAATACAAATCAGACTACAAAGGCACTCATTCTCGGCTCAGGAGTGATGGATTTAACTATAAATGTACGACTTCGTGACTTCTACAAATAGACACTGCTCATGTACAGCCTAGTCACTTAAATGCTTATCCATTTCAACAACACATGGGTGGCCCATAGTGCACAAAAACCACCAGCAATAACTGTATGAGTGATAACGAAGGATGGCGTGCATGCCTCATAATCTGCACTCGTGATCTAGAGCAGATTAAACAATGACCGTGCACTGTTGGTGTATGCCAATCAGTTTCAGTCAACTCAGCTGCACGTCGGGTCAACGTACACTCATACATAGTGCATAAACAACATAACAGTGTGTCCTGTTGACTTTTGACCCCGCATGTACCGGCGTTATCAACATCAGGCCCACTATTCACACGCACAACTCTCTCACGATGGCACAATAAAACTGGGCCAATTAATGTCCTGCAATGTACATACTTGGAAAAGAAACAAACTCTGTTAGACATATCAAGTACACCCCCCACTGTCTCAGTTTGCTGTAACAACAGTACATTCTGAGAATTCAACTTATCTGGAGTGACCTGTTAATAGTCAACGGGTGATTTTCATCATGCATTAACATGCAATGCATGCAGAGCACGATATTATGACATTTCTACCTGTCTGTCCGTCTATCCAATGCCGGCAATGTGCCTAAACAAATGGACATATCATCACACTTTTTGACATTCTGGTAGGGGCATCATTCTAGTTTTTGAGCTCCAGCAACGTTACAAAATTCCAAGCAGAACCCCCTCGGCGATGGCATTAAAAGCATAATGTGGGGAAATTTCACAATTATCGCTTTTTATCTTGGAAACAGTACACTGGTACCGGCATCAGAGGGCTGATGAGAGGCATGGCAACCGTCCCTCGAGGTAACCAGGAGCTATCAGTGGTCAGAGACAAAGTTGGTAGATCCCAGGTAAGCTTGGGGTGAGCAAGTCCTCGGAATGTGATATTTTTAGGGGTGCGGACATTAACGATTAATTAATCAATTAATCGTTAAAAAATTGTTCAATTAATTTTTCTTTAATCAATTAAAATTTGAATAAAATTTTGGACTTCTTAACATCACTTTCAATTGCAATTTTGCATAGGACATGTCGTCAAGATTTGTACTTTTGTACTGCTTGTATAGTGTTAGTTTTGCAATTTGCACTTTGTAT
>Ga0049107_10000510_pt1 | contig 11770 bp, 12 predicted proteins | sample WorMetilPIANOSA1_FD_61187 | JGI IMG/M metagenome (GOLD analysis project Ga0049107, IMG submission 61187) | Marine gutless worms symbiont microbial communities from Max Planck institute for Marine Microbiology, Germany - Olavius ilvae PIANOSA.1 | ecosystem: Host-associated > Annelida > Digestive...
TCACCTTCTTTTTTATTTTTGCAGTTTTAGTTGTGTGACATCCCTATAGTCGACCTTACACGTCGTTGTAAACCTTTAGTTTTTGCCTTTTGTAAGTAGTACAAATGACGGCGTGACAGCAGTAGTGGAATTAACTTCTTTGCAAACAGGGTTATTCACTCCACTACAGAGGTCATGTTTTCACCTCGTTTGTCTGTTAGCAGAATTATGACAACTGATTTTCACAAATTTCGGTAGACAGGTGGCGTCACGGATCCTACAGATTTTGGTGGTAATGTGGATCACATTACATTAGGGTAAGGGTTAGGGTATGGTTAACGTTATGGTTCACGTTGCTCATCACACCGGCAGGACTGCGTTACAGTTAAGTGAGGGTCTAGTCAACCTCACAACACTGGGTATGTCTTACTCAGTGTTTGTTTAATTAATAGTAATTAAGGGGGACTGTTGAACCTTGGTGTAGGTAGGTGCTCTATTGAGTGCCCTTCTAGTTATTAATTTTGCTAGTTTGTCTAATTTAAAAGCACAAACAGACATATCAACCCAATCACATAACCTCCTCCATTGTTGGAAATAAAATATAAACACGTACTTCATTAAGAAAATCTGTACTAATATACAAAAATGGCTGTTAAAGTAACTTGCGTGTTTGTTTGTTTGTTACCAATAAACTTGGCTCCCTTACAGTCCACCACCACACAGGATACACATTCTGAATCAACATAATTCCAGGAGTGGTTTGGTAAATAATTCATTCACATTAACTGTATTTTGAGAAATTCCTCTTTGACATAAGTCACGAAGCAAACAATTGCAGGTTCATTTTCAGCCATGGTATAAAAGGAGATAAAAGCAGAAATTGAAACAGAAAATAAGTAACACTTAAATAACTGGGGAAAAATGTAGTTTGATTTTGGACATTAATATATATGTTGAGAATAGTCTGTGGCATTTACGGCTAGTAAATAAATAGCAGTAGATAAGTAGGTAACCATGTAGTTAGTTCGATGTAGTTTGTCACAAACGTGTGAGATGACGCAGTCAATATTGTCATTACAGCTGCATTCACACAGACCACACCAGTAGAGGACTGTACTGCCACTGCTGCCTGCTTCTGACTGATAGCAGTGTATATGCCGAAGACCTGTGCACATACAGTACACAGTACACAGCTTTGCAGAGTCTTGAGTGCACAGCATATTGTATATATTCCTGTGCTGTGCTGTGCTGGCCTTCTATCTGAAGGTTTGGAGTGCTTCCTCCTGAGGTCCTCACTTAGTTGGCTCTTACGACATCAGCAGAGCAGAGTATTCTTACTGCCTCCCGGGTCCAACACGGGGTATACAAGGCAAATGGCTAGCAAATAATAATAATAATAATAAACCGACATTTCATTGATTTCAAAACGCTCAATTAACAGATTAACTGTCACAAAGGCGCGCACGGTAACTACACCGGAAGTCTGGAACAAAACAGTTTTCAACAATTGTCTAAAGTCACTTAGAGATAAGTCCAGGTTGCACAGAGGAGCCGGCATGTCATTTCAGGCAGTCGGACCAGAAGAACTGAAGGAACGCAGTCCAAAGCTGGCAGTGCAGGACCGTGGTACCAGCAGTTTGTTTGCGTCAGCTGAACGTAACAGAGGACAGCTAGGAACGGAGGTCAGTAACATGCAGAAGCACGACAGGTAGTCGGCTGCCAGACCGTGCAGACACTTGTATGTCAGCAGACATAACTTGAAATGAACGTGACACGCTGCCGGAAACTCAACCAGTGGAGTGTGTCATGCATGGCTGCTGACACTGGAGCACGACCAGGCAGGCCGAGCACAAGTCGAGCGGCCGCACGTAAAACTGACTGTAGACATGACATTTGGACAGTAGGTTGACCAGCAAACAGACTGTTGCAGTAGTCTAGATGGCTGTGAATCATTGCTTGAACTAGAGCGTGAGCAGCATCCATGGTCAGAGATTGTCGAACAAGTCGTAGCTGACGCAGATAGTAGAAGCACACGCTGGTGATATGGCTGACATGTGCTGACAACGACAGATTACTGTCAACGATAACTCTGAGATCCCGGATGGACTGAGAAGGCTGTATTACAGTGCTGAATAGACGGATCAGACTGGTAGAAAGCAGGTTAGTGCGACGTGGTGAGCTGAGCCAGATGAGTTCCGTCTTAGTTGGATTAAGACGAAGACGATTACTGGCCATCCAGCAACGAACCTGTTCAATGCAAGTTGTCATACGGGCGACCAGTTCCTGGGTGTCAGCTGCAACAAAAGCATCAGACAGGACTTTAAGCATAGCAGTCTCTTGGAATGACAGCGTTTATAGGCTGACTGCAGACCCGGTAACAGATTGAACTGCTGAAGGCAGACGTTCAGCTGATTTAGCACAATACATTAAAGCAGCTTGGAAATGAACGTCAGGTTGGATATTGGAGGTAGTTGTTAGCGTCAGATGGATCAAGTGTCGACTTCTTCAAAGCAGGCGTGACAACGGCACATTTCAATGATGAAGTGAAAATGCCGTCACGAAACGATGCATTGAAGAGCAGGATGATGAATGGAGATAGCTCGTTAACAAACTGTCTCGTTAACGAGCTGTCTCCATTCATCATCCTGCTTTTCAGAGCAGGATGATGAATGGAGACAGCTCGTTAACAAACTGCTTAACCAGCCACGTCGGCGCAGGGTCCAACTCACAGTTCTTGTTGGCCGCTTGTGTGATGAGATGCTGAACCGTGGCGACGTCGACGGGGTTAAAGCCATGAATGGTATTGGCGTGCGTTTATACACATATTCGACGTGCAGGTCTGCAGGTCGAAGATGTGCGGCGGAGGCAAAGCTGTGTTGATGCACAAATATCATTGACCTTAGAAGAAAATGCCTTTGAAAAAGACTCAGCGCTGAGCCCATCGACAGTCGCGGATGACTTCTCATGGCGTAAGACCGAATTCAGGTTCGTCCAAAGCTTGATGGGTTTGCCACGGCAGTCAGCGATCTTGGCTTCCCACTACTGGTTCATTTCCGGGAGCTGTTTACGTCGCACCTCGCCAACCCACGCACGGCGGTCAGAAGCTGAACGAGTACGGCGATATCGACGCTCAAAGGTCCTTGCACGACGCTTGGCACAGCACAGTCGCTGTCAAACCAAGGCGTCGTCGGCTGATGACGTCGTCTCACTACGCGCCGTGGTACGTGCTTGTCAAGCAGCGTCGACAGAGTATCATCATCATAGATCTGCTGCAAGCAGTCAGCAGACATGTCATCCAACTCCGAAATCAGCATACACAGACGACTGTTGAGAAGATCCAGCCGGAAACGGTCAGCGTCGAAACCCTTCCACGTATGAGTGTTGACATCAACGTAGCGTAGCGGAGGTCGTGGCAGCGGCAGTTGAAACAAAACGAGCGAATGATCTGAATATTCATCACTTGGTCGAACGTCGACTACGGGCAACGCCAAGTCAGCCCTAGTGATAACGGCGGCAAGAGTATGACCATCTCTGTGAGTCGGCACAGACAACAACTGGCTGAGGCCGAATGTGTCTAACAGTTCAGCGAGCCGTCTCATATCTATCATTGACAACATCGAGGTGAATGTTAAGGTCACTCACCGGTCACGACGACAGGGCAGATGTAGTTAGCTAACTGCTCTAGTACAGCAGTCTGCTCAGAGTAGAACTGACAGGTGACAGCATCGCCACCAGGACGGTAGATGACAATGACGACAAATGTTAAACTAGAGCATGACATAGAAGCTCCAATCACCTCAAAAGTAGTCGGTGAGATGCCGAACGACAGTCTCTTCGTAGAAATGCTGTCCTTATACAGCAGGACAACACCGCCACCACGCTGTTTCCGTAGTCCAACTGAACTGCTAGATTGCGCAGCGTGGAGACTTTGGTAGCCAGTATGTCGTACCAAATGCACCGCCAGATCATCATCTTTCTCATGCCAAGACTCAGTCAGAGCAAATACATCCAGGTCATAGCACAACAGAACATCGGCCAGTACAGCAGATTTATTCCGAATGGAGTATGCATTAAGAGTGGCAAGTTTGAGCTGATGAATGAGGAGATGATCAGTGTGGTCGGGTGAGGTAGCGGTAGTGGACAGTGGTCGCGACTTGGGCGAGTGTAGGGTCGCAGCACGTGCACAGCGTGGCCGCCACAGACGGAATGTAAACACACGCTTACGTACGGTACACAGCGAGGTATACTAGGCGCAGCTGGCTTGTACGACAGCAGCTGGTCACGTGAGTAAACAATCATGTGCTGCGGTCGATAACTTTGACGGAAAAATGCTATCAATACAGCTTCTTTGAACAAAAACCGGACGTTCAATCAAGCGCTTGACACGTTACTATCTATGTTAACAGCAATTTCGAACTAACAGTTGGCTGAAAACGACGAAAAACATCAAATTAAACTCGCACAGTCGCCGCGACAACACGCCCGCAGGCACACGTAACGTCAAACTACTACTATCTGCGACAATGTTAAACATATATGGTATCACACTCCTCTGAAGACCTGGAACCATTCAGCAATTATTCCACCTACTCTAACTGCGGCTTTTAGTCCCTGACACAATCTGCAAAGCACCTGCATAAGGTGTGGTGGAAATCTCATGTTTAACCACAACTAATTATATCTGATGCAACCAAATGCTTTACGGAAATCTACGAAGCACAAATACAGAGGTTGGTTGTGTTCCTGTGCTTTTTTATGAAATCTGGTGTTGAGTGCCACATCCCGATCTAATATCAGCCTGTTCTGCTGTTCGTATCCTACTTCTGACTCCACCTTATTGTAAATATGCCGCAAGATTACTTTCAGTAAGATCGTGCTTACGTGCGATACTAAAGCTATTGTCTTGTGATTACTTCAGACGGTTCTGTCGCCTGTTTTGGGACGGGTAAAAATATGGACTCTGTCCATTCCTCTGGCCAGCGCCTGTAGGCCACACTTCAGTGCAAATCCTGCGCATCAGACTGACATCAGAGTCACAAGCTGCCTTGTGTAGCTCCGCTGTTATTCCGTCAGGTCCAGGCACCTCTCCAGCAGTGACATTTCAGTAACAATAACGATTACTGAAACAAAAATATTTTTGACCGTCGTTAACGGAAATGAAAACGACGTTGATTTTCAAAATGACAATAATATAAAAATAAAAATGATGTCTTACAAAAATTATAAAAACGAGAATGTTTTAAAGAAAATTAAAAAAATTACGTAAATGGTCATCATCACGTAGAATACCTTTAATTCGTGCTCGTATAACAGTGATATTTTACCGGTAGGATGCCGCGAAGCGGCAAACTGCCTGTATTAAATTTACTCACAGGCCAAAAATCAGGTTTTTCGCCCCACAGGGGCGACTCGTTGCACCGATTCACGTCAAACTTGGCAGGGCCAACGGGCACGTGGGTCCGCTTGGCTGTGCAAAATTTCACATCAATTTCCCCAGGGGGGTGGGAATGTGGCCCCAAAATATCAAAAATTTCCACTTTTTGGTAAAGAGTCGCCCCGCAGGGGCGACTCCCTTGACCTATTTTGAAAATTTTAAGGGCTTTTATACGCCTAACTATCCTACATTAGTGTTTCAAATTTCATGTGATTCGCACCACAGGTTAGGGAGTTATTGCTGAGAAACCGCGCGTCGGTAAATTAGGCCAAATTTTTCCGTGCACCCTGTAGGAAAAACTATGCGTTGGATCAAAAAATGGATAACTCCTTTTTTGATGGGCACGATGAGCTCTATCACCATGCAAAGTTTGGGGATCGCTGAATGCGCGCCGGCTGTAGGTGCGAAAATGTGGTGTTTGATTTTGTTGTTTTTTTTGTTTGTCACGCTCCGAGTCCGGATCACCGTGCGTTCGAGGGTGCATAGTTCGAACAAGCATTGCGTTGCCGTTTATTGTACGATTTCGACGCGGTTTGCAGCGTTTATTTCGGAAGGGATTGCACTTTTAGAAGCACTACATAGTTCTCATTTTCGACGCTAGGTGGCGCCACAATTTTCGCGAAATTGTGGTCAAAAATTGCGAAAATCCAAAAAATCGGCGGAAAAGTTCGTGCGCACCACTTCGTGTAGATAGATAGCTGAGGGTTTTGAAAAAAATTCTACTACAGTAGTTTAGCGCCGAGACTGTAGATGTGCACCTATATAATTTATTTCCGCACGTCGCTACATAGCGCTGATAGCAAGTGTCAAATTTTGCATCGGTGGTCCAAAAACGGCTCGGAATGTACAGGGTGCGCCAATAAAAAACAATCCCCTAGAAAAAAATCTATATCTCCGGAATTGTAGCAGATTTTTTCACCAGATTTATGCTGTTTACAAAGGAGGATTAAGGCTATGTATCCAGCAAATTGCATTTAAATATTTGGCTTGATTCCAAAATTATGACTATTTGAACTTAAAAATGCATTTTTCTAAGTAAACACGTAATTAAATTGTGATTCTGACATAAAAATTACATCGCTGATATTTCAGTCTCACACACATATTTACTTACTATTCACGTGTTAATATTCTTTGAAATATGACGTCATTTTCGCCGTTACTGCAGGACATTGTAATATTAATGAGACAATGTTATGGTCGTTTGTTAATGTTTTTTTATGATGGGTAAATTGAGTAATGAAGACAAAATGCGTATTCAAACACTTCGCGAGCAAGGACTTTGGGCTAAAATGTTAAGAGCAAGTTATCCTGACAAAAACTGGAGCTTGAGCACGTTGCAGACGATTTGCTGTCGGGTCGATGAGACGGGATCAGCTGTGACGCGACGTGCGGGTAGCGGTAGGCCGTGGTCTGCACGTACCGCTGAAAAGAATGCAGAGGTTGGCGAGTTGATCTGTTCACAGGTCCTCCTGCAGTGACGTCGAAAATTACGTCATATTTCAAAGAATATTAAACACGTGAATAGTAAGTAAATATGTGTGTGAGACTTAAATATCAGCGATATAATTTTTATGTCAGAATCACAATTCAATTACGTGTTTACTTAGAAAAATGCACTTTTAAGTTCAAATAGGTATAATTTTGGAATTAAGCCAAATATTTAAATGCAATTTGCTGGATACATGGCCTAAATCCTCCTCTGTAAATAACATAAATCTGGTGAAAAAAAATCTGCTAAAATTCCGGAGATATAGAATTTTTTCTAGGGGATTGTTTTTTATTGGCACACCCTGTACAACTTTGTGCGCACCAAAAGTAATACAGGAAGTAAATTTTCCAAAATCTTTATTGAGCATTTGTATACAAGATGGATTGTAGTTGTGCACCAATATTGCGGTTTTTCTCTGTGGCGTCAGATGGCGCCACAACCGAGCGCCAAATTTAGAACCACGTTTTTTGGTCAATTTCGTACCAGTTTCAGGATGGTTAGCGTCGCCAATTATGCATCAATTTGAAAACTGTTTTCTACGTCCCCCCTAAACGTTTCGCAGATCGGTTTGTAGATGGTGCCACAAGATTCGCAAAATTGTGGTCGAAATTTAAGAAAACGTTAACAATCGGATGCAGAGTTTGCGGGAAATAGCCTACTACGCATGGTAATTATTGACATAGTAATTAACACCCTTCTTGGTAGAGTGATCCGACATCCTGCCGGTATGCATTGTCTAGGCTTAGAAATAGCACCACAGAATGTCACAACGGACTACAGTCTGTGTAGTAAGACTGGCCAGTACTCAGAACACAAATCCTGATTTGTTTGCTTGGGGTTTAACGGGACTTTCAGCACAAATAGGCTATATCACGCCATAACAGTAGAAAAATAAGTCACGTAGAGGCAGGAGACAACAGAAATACATAATAAAACAATGAAGCAATAAAATAAACCAAGAAAATCATGCGCGCTCTTCGGCCTGGTTTTATGGAGATGATCCCCTTGCCACGGTTAGGCTTCCTCAGAGGAGTCTTTCTAGCCAATCACTTTGCAAGTACTGATAGCAAAGTACGTAGCACACTGTACTGTTTCTGCTGCTGCCAGTTGTCCAGTGTGTCTATAGGAGTAGCGATTCTGCTGCTACGGATTCTGGTGATAGGGTTGTACGTGTTCAACAGTCTCTTTAGATCAGATTCTACAGAAAGTCGAGCATGTAACCGTCGATAAATGCATGAGAGAGTTCGATTATACAGGCACGAATTAACAGTAGTCCTCACGATAATAATCATACATGTTATTTTTCGTTTTCTTTAAAAAGTTCTCGTTTTGTAAGTCTTGTAAGACATAAATTATTATTTTATATTATTTTCGTTTTGAAAATCAACATCGTTTTCGTTTCCGTTAACGATGATCAAAATGTTTAATCATTTAATGTTAATGTTTACCAGTAATCGTTACCGTTACTAAAATATCACTGCTGCTGTGTCACTGAGTGATCACCTCATGGATGATGAACATGATGAACTGCTGGAATTCAATCCACGTTTCAATCAGGGACGTGTGCAACACAGAAGTGCTACAAGAAATCGTGCCAAGTTTTTGGAGCGCTCCTCAGTTGGACACGTTTGCTCGCGCTGGAGCGCTCCCGATTTTTGGATCGTCTCAAAGATCGTGCCTATTTGTTTTGGCGTGTGAAGTCAAGGAGGATGTAACGGTTACAATTTTGTTTTCATTTAGACACAAACCATGCTCCCGCTGTCAGGCCAGCGACAATTCTAGACCATCTATTTGGTCTCCCGTCTAGACTGACTGAAATCTCGGCCGTCTCAGCTCTCACAAATTCCCGCAATTACACATCATTTGCCAGGGCCAATCAGAACCAGACACGGGTAAACAAAACTCTCCCCCATTGGCTACAGAGCTCAAACCATGTACGTGTAAATCAAGTTTAGTGCGGGCATGAACTATCCAGTTATTGTAGCCAAAGTATCGAAATGGCCAAACTGAAAATAGATATCGTTTTCGGGTACCCTGAATCATCACATACATTTACTATTTAGCATGCCACATTATGCACAGCGTGCTACTAACTATCATCCGATGTCTCTCTGTCCGTCTGGCATACTTGTGTATTGTCTCGAAATGGCTAAAGATACCATCAGACTTTTTCTCGGCCTGGTAGCTCCACCATTCTTTTGAGCCAAATGCTATTACGACATTCCAAGAGCAACACTCTGAATGAGGGCCTGAAATACGGGCTGCCCGGCTGCATGGGAAAAACTGCAGTCTTCAGTCAATATTTTGCTATATCTTGGCAACGATGCAAGACAGGCCGAAGGTTACCATGGATCACTAATAGGAAGTCTACAGATATCCAATCAGTCCAGATCATTTTCCATGACCTGGAGTGACCTTCAAAGGTGAAATGCAAAGAGCCCAATTTTTCCGGGAGATCTCCAAACGTATGCTCGTACCATTTAACCAACAGCGATAAAATTCAGCATGGCATGTTCTTATGTGGTCTGCCATGCCCCCATGCTAAGAAGCAGGGCCCCACTGCACCAAATTTTTTTGGGACTCCTAATTATGCCCACATTGTTTGACCTAGAAAACCACATTCAGGGTGTCAACACAATTGACCTCTCACTCACGGCACTCACACTCATAGGTGCACACTCATAAGACTCACTCATAAAAAATTCTCCTCCCCATGATGGGTCATCCTGCCAAATTTGGTGTTGACATCAAACATACTGGCAGATGATGAGTATCTACCTTTCTCAAAAATTAAAATTTGACAACATGAAGTCGTAAAAATACGTCTATCTCAGCTGTATGGCAAAATACCAGTACTCGCTTAAACTGGCAAGAAATAATAGATGTAAATACACCATGGCCACTATAGACAACACCATAATTGACTCAACATCAGAAATTTCTAATAACATGTCTTTACTGGCCATGCATGCATAATCGTAATTACAACATGCATACATACAAATATAAGACAGATAAGTTGCAAATGAAAAAGATCAGTACACAACCATACCAATCAGAGGCTGTGAGCACATAGATATTGCACTAGCAACGGCTGTCTCATGGTCCATTATAATTTATCTCAGCTGTCACTTTGACCTGTGCACATACATTGTGAGTTAATGCCAACTAATACAAATGCTCTAATGATGACAAGTCTTTACAGCAATTGAGACACGATTGAGAGGCTGCTGTTCATAGACTGTCACGGTCAGATCTCTACCTCTAACATTCTAGGTTGCAATGAGGACCTACATCATGTTCGTTACCTTCTATGCTTCACGATACCTTTTGTGTTTGTTCTTGTGTTGTATAACTTCATTCTCATTCACCTGTACATTTAATGGGGTTTTCTCATAACCGAATGTCTCATGGGATTAATTCTGTGTAATGATGATGTTAATGATAACAACTGACAATGGAGCTTACAGCAAAAATGCTGACCAGCTACGTAGTGTAAAACAGACAAAATGACAAATTAACATGTAACTAGAAGTGTTAAAATCCTCTAACAGTATTTGCACAGCATCAAAGTTTTAAGCTTCTTCTTCTTCTTCTTCTTCTTCTTCTTCTTTGTGCGACACTATGCATAAGCACGGTCTTCAGTGTCATCCGGTGTCTGTCTGACTGTCCACACGGCTGAAGATATCGTCAAACTTCTTGCCCCATCTGCTGATACCCAATTCCAAGCAGAACCCCTTCAGCGGGGACGACACAGTTCGAGAATGGTATACTAGGGTTTAACGTGCCACTCGACACAGTATAGGTCATTTCGGAGACGGGACAGTTCGAGAAAAGACGCTAACAGTGCACTTAGCGAAGTGATAAATAGCGTCAGAGCACCAAACTGATTCGTGCGTTTCTTCGTTACAGTTAACTTGCTCGATATAGTACGTAACGTTTGGCGACGTCGTCATTATGCGACTGATGTTATGCGCGTACACACTATTTATAGTGTCTGTGTGCAAACAAACCACAATTTTTTCCAGTTTCGTGACGTTTTTTCAACATGCATACATACAATGTTCAAATAGCATCGTGCAAAATATACAGTATGTACAAAAACGAGAGACTCCATTACGTGACGCTTAGTGTTATACGTCATAGTCATGTATGTACAACGCTCGATACGAGACATAGAAAACACGTATAAACACACGTTGACCGTCATCAAAACGTTTCCATATGTACAAAACAGATGCAGAGTGACTCAAACAATGCGGTGATGATCATATGGTAACGTGTTAATTCCATCTTCGAGAATGATACGCTTATCGTCGAACACATTGAGGCACAACTTCGACATCTGTATGGTATTGTGAGGACGTGGTTAGTGGACTTGAATGTGCTAAATTGTGCCACGGTGGTGAGTTTTTCTCGTTTCAATATTGTCAGAAAGTCTCTGTGGCGGACGTTCTTTTCCACGTAATGTCTTTTGATACCTATACCTTTTTTCTGTGACTTTTCCCCACAGTCCAAGCTGTACATTTTAGCACGGAGTCCCACAAAATCCTTAGGTGCGACAGACCCCATTTCCGACTTGACCTTGTGGTTAGCCATGGAATACAACAGGATGTTCTTTTTCAAAATTACTGGTGTTGTACTCATCCATACATACTATTGTATCGCGCATGAGTGGGCTGCGGACGTGTTTATTCTAGCTCTCGTTTTATTCTATTTTTTTCACAGTTTTTCGTAATAGTTCGTCGTTAATTTTAGTACCATCTAACGGACACAGACTTGCTCGTTCTCACTGACGATCTTCCGCAATATTCTATACTTCTGCGTAACCGTTACAAGTGGATCTTAATCTACATTTTGTCGAC
>Ga0049107_10000511_pt1 | contig 11764 bp, 7 predicted proteins | sample WorMetilPIANOSA1_FD_61187 | JGI IMG/M metagenome (GOLD analysis project Ga0049107, IMG submission 61187) | Marine gutless worms symbiont microbial communities from Max Planck institute for Marine Microbiology, Germany - Olavius ilvae PIANOSA.1 | ecosystem: Host-associated > Annelida > Digestive...
GTCTGCACCGATTGACGTGAAATTTTGCACAGCCAAGCGGACCCAGGTGCCCGTCGGTACTGCAAAGTTTGACCTGAATCGGTGCAACGAGTCGCCCCTGCGGGGCGAAAAACCTGATTTGTGGCCTGTGAGTAAAAACAATACCGGCAGTTTGCCGCTTCGCGGCATCCTGCCGGTAACAAAAATGGTTTATGTTAACATAAAGACAGGAATGAACAGCGAAGTCAGCAAACCTTCACGACGAAGAAGAGGCACACGACTAGAGTCGAGCTGAGTCACTGACGATCGTCGTTCTTCCAGCACTGGTGGCAGGTTGCGATGAACTGTGTACTCCAACAGTGCATCAAGCAACCAGAAACAGTCTGTACATAACCACACATTTTACTTACTTACATACTGTATTGAATTAAAAACTGAGTAGTAGCAAGAATTTTATAAGCTAGTTGTCCTTTCTGATGCCTGACCAACAGTATCAAAGCACAAAATGCATAAGTACTTGGTACTGAGAAATATTTTTTCAATAAATTACTCATGCTACACAGAACAGGCTACCCACTCTATTCTGAAAACAATATTCAAGGGCTTTTCAATGACTTTCAAGAAACTTTTCTTACAATTTTTAAGGACCATCGACTTATGATTCCACAGAACTGCACAAAGTGATTTATCAAACAGTAACTTCAAGAACTTCAAAAATCAACAATATACTTCATACCAAAAAAACTATTTCAACAGCAATATGGCCATGTCAATAGCAACAAGACTTAGTGCACAGCAAATCACAGTTTTGAGGATGTTTCAGGCCTTGAAAACTGGAAAAACTAAAGGATTTTCAAGGACTGTGGGCATCGTGCCAAACATTTTAATTTTGTCCAACAAAGTGAGTGAGTAAGTTTTAACGTCCCTATCAACACATTATAGGTCATTTCACAGATGAGTCTTTCCAGTCAATTACTTGCATTGGTACTGACTGACAACCTATCAAGAACAACCAAGAGACAACACACAAAATAACAACATAAAAAGAGGCCCTAGTTAACAGTACAACACACATACGCAAAAGAAACCTAGGCTAAGTGACAGGACAGACAGAGCCTGGTTTAGTCACCTTGTACGACATCTGGCCAGGAAACAGAGTGGGTCTATTCTTACTACCCCGCACGGGGCTGTCCAACAAAGAATATACAGTACAGCCACCTTTTTGCAAGTGACTGTTGTCCAAGCAGTTGGAGTCGCCATACAATGCAACACGACCCCCGCTGACTTCGGCACCAGATTCCAACACTGTTCGCACCTGATGCAGGCCTAGTATTGGCACCTGTGTAGCAGCCGCTGTGTTTCCCGTTATCACCTCATGCCCTTGATTCTTCAGATCTTCACGTATGATCACTCCATCAACTGGAAACTTTGAGATGCTTGTGCCCGACGCATAGTACACTTGAAGACAATACCACAGAGCGATTGATAAGTTCAAACTAATTCAAAAATTATGTGCTAATCAAGCAACACTTGCACTTGTAAATTACGCTGACATTATATATGCCAGTAGCCAATGCCAACAACAACACTTATTTAAGTCATTTTCCAAAACAATCCGGGTAATCTGGTACCAGAATGACACCATTAGAGCACGGATGTTGGTGATAACTGGAGCTATAAGACATGCAAAGCTCCAGTTAAATTGTCACCATCAACACACCAACACCCAACTTTTACTGGCCGGATAACCCTTCTTTTGCCCATAAACAGTATCAGACCACTGAAGGGAGAATTTATCACACTCCACGTATTTGCTCATCCCGAGCTCACCTCAAGGTCTTCCATCCCTGTCTTGACCAATCAGGAGCCCTTACTGGTACTGGGTGGAATGTTGCCAAGCCTCTCGTCAGCCCTCTGATGCCATAGTCAACAAGTGGAAAGAAAAACCACTATAAAACTTCGGTAGCTAGAATCAAGTCCACATACTTCTGTAAAACCAACAGTGGCCAGAGATGTAATTCATAACAGTTTATTCAGGAAATGACTACATATGTACCACAACAAGCTGTAGGCGGGCGGTCGCCACGATATGCCTCCACCCCTGCAAGTTGACAATATCTTCGTATTTATTTGCCAGGTGGCACCTATTCCGACATGTTGGCTATTTAAGACATCAGCAACAAGCTGACTTTGACCTTGAAACCGGTGTCCAAGTCACATGTGACGTGGGCTACCTCTGTGCCAATTTTAGTCTTCCTAGGCCTCTCTGTTCTCGAGTTAGGCCAAATGTACGCGACAGACAGATGTCAGACAGACAGATGTCAGACCAAAGCAGCGCTTAATGCCTCCACCCTATGGGGGTGGAGGCATAATAAATGAAGTAGTGTAATGTGAGAAGTCTACTATACAATTGATCACTACTCACTATCATGAGATCCAATTTTGAAGTCACCTTCATAAACATGATCACTGCAACATCACACACATTTGAAACATCGAGTGAAAAATGCTTAGATACATAAAAACTCTATTTGCTCTCTCAAAATCCAAAAATAGACCGGCTGACAACAACACTTGATTATCGACTGGTACCAGGTATTCCAGGAAAAACTCGTGTTGGAGTGAAACCATTCTGGATTTCACTGCAGCAAGAGACAATGGTGGCAAAGGTGGTGTCAACCAGAACTCCAAGACGAGCACAACTCCATCATTCGCATATAAACTTATTTTTTACAGTCCAGATGGCTTTCCTAGTACTCAATCAAGAGTCAAAGCACTTAAGGCATAAATAGTTTGAATGTCAGTGCAGGAAAAAAGAATATACAAGACAAGACTCAGTAAAATAAGTACCCCAAATATGGTAATCTGGGTCTTGGATCATATCCATTTAATCATTATGCATCTGTCCACATCATTCTGAGTTATCCTGCATACTGACATATAGACTGACACACACATACACAATTTGTGGACTTGACTGCATGTCCTCTTAGTCAGAAATAAATATAACAGGCAATATGCACATATGGAAAATGTAGTCTTATTTTTCACAAGTTTTCACCATTCACAAACCACAGTCCACAATAACAAAAATATGTCTCCCAAAGCAAAAACCTAACAACAGATATTGCAGTAGGTCCCTTGATGCACAGAATAGAATACTGTACTGAATATGCTACTAGTATTAATTAAACTGGCCAGAAACCTGACAAAATTACTGATTAGCAGAGACTGCATCTCTCTCAGGTTTAATGGACATTTCCAGGTGGACCTAGGTTAGTTGGTACCAAAATGCCTCCTTTCTGGATTCTATTGGAGCAAGGATGATGGAGGTAGTGACAACTGTAGCTGATGTGTAAAGCTCCAGTCAAACTGTCACCACCAACAAACCAACACTAAAGTTTTAACAGGTTGGATGGACTTCCTGTTGCCCAACCAACAGTGTCAAAGCAGTGAAGGGAATATTAGCAGATATTGCATATAGGAACACAATCTGTCACATGACTCTGACCTGAATGCCATATTCAGTGGAGATATTAGATCGTTGAGAGCTGGAATATTGGCACCACCAGTATCAGGCATCCACCACTGTCTGCAAATGTATTGTATTACAATCAGATATACCATTGTGAACATTATCGTAGTAGTAATAAAACAAGACAAATTAATGCATTGCAGTAACAGCAAATGTAAGACTAAATTTTAATGCAATCCACCAGCTGAAGTGTATATTGACTTACATTTGAATGATTTTACTTACAAAATACAATCTCAACTGTAGTAACTTCACGGATAAAACCAGCTGACATATCCAATAAAATAATATTACAGTCATATTATTGTTGTTATTGTTATTACTGATCAATAATTCCACACCATTTGGTATTATGATAACATATAAAAATGACTTCATAAAACTACAAAACAGATGTACACACACACACACACACATGCACACAATAACAGAATTACACTCACCGTGTATTTTCATCATAGAACTTGACTTTCTCCATGACACTCACATTGTACCAATCAGCAAAGACAATGAGTGAAAGGCCATTGTCGATATCACGCTTTAACTTCATTATTTCTTCAGGAAAATATTCTTCCTCTGGATCAACAAGCAGCAGAGTGCCTGCCAGCAAACACACTTGACATCAGTCTCCCAATGATGAATGACGACATCTTAAAACATTGTAAGCAAACACATCTCAATATGTAACAATGTTTCACAACATCTCCGCACAGTTCAAATACTTAAAAGTTTCAGTACACTGCAATTTCTCAGCCATCGGCTTAATAAATATAAGAATCAGAATAAAAAAAATTACCATACTGCGAGGCATCAAAACATGTAAATGGTGCACCTGAAAAATCAAACAAGAAAATAAAAATCACATTAAGTAGCCATACTGTACTGTGCTATCATTCATACTAAAATGACTACTACATATCAATATGACTATAAAAATTCTATACCAAATTAATGGTAATTTGCATTATCAACCATTATAGTCTTACTGACACTTATCAGAATAACTGCAGTCAACTAGACACATACTACAGTGACTGAACACAGTAAGAATTCAAAAAGAGAGAACAATGACATAAGGCTCATATTTAACACTGATATTACATGCTATCAAGCATCACCATAAAACTTACCAAGTACTTCAATGAAGTATCCATTAGCACGAAGATGTAAGTACATATCTCGGAAATTAGTGTGGATGTGATCACCATTCCTGCAGCAAATTATGTACAACATGAAAAAAGTGCTCAGAGAGACACAAACACTGCGCGCTGGCTGTAGTAAGGTGGAGCCAAAAATTTTCACCCCGCCGCAGACTCCCTTCCCGGGGGCTCAGGACGGCCAAAATTTAATCAGCTGGAGATGGTCACTACCTTTACCTACAAACCCAGTTTGGTGAAGATTGATGCACGCAATTTCAAGTTATAGTGGTAACAGACCCACAAACAAACAAACCCACAGACAGGACCGATTACAATACACTGCACCGCAGCTAGCACGCAGTGTAACAACTCGTGCAATAAAACTGCTGATATTATCTCACAGCAGTATTTGCTGCAATCCAATGTGCAAACACTGAAAACCACACTACAACCAGTATTACTGTGATAAAACTTCTTCTGTATCATTCAATTTTTTATAAACACAGTTTTAATCTAGATGCACTACTGCTATCATGCTATGACAATGAATGGTATACATATCTTCAAAACAATATTTAAATTTCTCTATACATGAACATGACAATTAACTATACTCTGTGTCGCCCTAAAAAAACTAGGCTACTTTATTTTTGCAACATCTTGGTGTCTGTTGACCGACTTCAACCATTTTGTCACTGCCGTATCTTAATATTGCATTGCTGCACTATCTGACAAAAACAATGCAATAAATAAGAACATATCTTCTGCATATTACAATAAAGTATGGAGTATTTGAGTAAGCCTGTCATGTATAACAAATCATACAGTTACTGAGAGTTTATATGCTGTGTTTGAAATGAGCCCTTTGCACGAACGCATGCTCGACGTCTTTTACATCACTGGTCAACAGCTGTGTCTGCAATGTTCTGGTCAGGACTCCATCAGATCTGAATCAGCTGCTGTTTGTCGGGAGCCATGTTCCTGCATCGTCGCCCATATATGAGAGTCAACGTGGTAGAGGTATGGGCAGTTTGGGAGGCCACAGATCCAGTGACATCTCTACATGCAGCAGTTTGACAGTTTCACAACCAAGATGTGCACATTCACTATCCTGCTGAATTTTAACAGGTCACACTAAATGCATTTAAATGGGACCAAGTTGACGTCATTTCCCCCAAAATGAATAAATACAATATAGACTGCACTGGTAAAAACAGTGTGAAAATCTGTCAACAGACATTGCAACAATAAAAGGGGCTTAGTATTTTGGGGGGAGGATGCAGTGTACCTATCGATTAAATATATTTTGGTTAACATCATTATGTTAGTAGTGATACTATGCAAATGTTAAACATAGCATTTACCATAGTAACTGTAGGGTTAACTTCACTGCACGTCAGAATAACAAAGTGCTATGTACATGATGAATACCAACCAGTCTAAAGGATCATTCTTCATGCGAAGGTTGTCACGAGGAAAGTAGCCGGGAGGATAGCGAAGATTGTGATACTGGTCCCACAGCAGGCGTTTATTACGAGGTGGAGTTGGAATAACTTTCACTTTGACAAGAAGCTTCACCGACGTTACACGAGGTTCTATCTCACCGTCCTACACAGTACATTCAGTGCCTGTTAACTGGCGGCACATCTTGAAGTTGTCAATCTCTTAGAATGTTACCATTTTTTGGATAACCTAGTCAAAACTACCATTACCAGCAAGGCAGTGTGGGCTGGCTTCCCAGGATCATGGCCACGGTCTACTCACACGGTAAAAGACCTGGCAATAGCATCGAATCTCGTGGTGTAACAAATTTTTTTTTGTAATTTTCTCAGCAACTGCTAAGTGTGCAATCATTAAGATGCTGTTAAAGCTGTACACAAGCACATATCATCAGGTAAACAGATGTGTATGATATCAAGATGGTCTGAACAGAAACAGCTGTCCTAAAATCAGTGGATAGAAAGAAGCAGAAAGATTCTTCTATTCTCTTTATATATATATATATATATATCCCAGCAGGAGCGGCCATGACTCAATGGTTAAGGCACTGAACTTTCTTTAGTGATCCTTCGTCTGAGTCCTGCTAGCACCAGTATCAGTAACTGGTAGCATCAGAAGGGCATATGAACAAAATTGCTTCAGTGCACCATGCCAGCATATCCCAGCCCTAACAAGAGGAAGTGCACATCATTAAAACTACATATTTTAGTCTGATGAGTCAAGTGGTGATATGCATAATTGTTTGTTTGCTTGGGGTTTAACGGCACTTTCAGCACAAATAGGCTATATCGTGCCATAATAGTAGGATAATATATCATGTAGGGGCAGGAGACAACACAAATACATAATAAAACAATGAAGCAATACAATGAACCAAGAAAATCATGCGCACTCTTCGGCCTGGGCTTTCTGGAGTCGATCCCCTCGCCACGATTAGGCTTCCTCAGAGGAGTCTTTCAAGCCAATCACTTGGCAAGTACTGATAACTCAACCAGAACAACCAAAAGACAGAACACATAACAACGAAAACTAACAATACATAAAAAGGGGCCCTAATAAACATCAATACAATAAAACATGCTATGATATGCGACAGACAGAGCTAGACCTGGTTTAGTCGCCTTGTACGACATCCAGCCAGGAAACGGAGCGGGTCAATTCTTACAACCCTGGAGCCCGCACAGGGCATGATATGCATAAAAGTTTGTTATGTGATTATCTCATTAACCAAAATCTCACAGAGAAATAGCTATTTAAAGAATGAAGTAATAACACGACGTCCACATTTTATGCAGACACACAAGAGTTCAACACGGCATCTGTAAAACTTACCCCTGGTGGTGACTCAATGGTCATGGTGATCTGACCTTGGGCAATGCCTTCCCAGTTGGCAGCACGCTTGGCAACAGAGATCGACACGGCAACATAACCAGACCAAGGCCACAGCACCGAGGAATGGTGCAGAGCGACCTCTATGTGTCCACCAAATTGTGGTGTGTACGGTTCCCATAACAGCTAACAGTAACAATGTTCCACAGCACTTAGTTAACAGCCACTTATAACCACATCAGTCAGAATAACAGTCACTACAGTACAGCATATATTTTTGTGATGATATTTACACAAAACCTTTATCTCTGAAACCTTAACACAATGCAACACATGAACAGATATGATTTACAATGTAACAACAAAAGAGGAATGACACAGCAGTACTACTAATATTTGCATGTCTTTAGGGCCACAGAGAAATAATTTAGAGGTGCTAGCACCAGATCAGTGTAAATATTACTGAAATGCTACATTAAACACCAACACACAGTACAATGCTTTACATTAATGATATCAAGAATGGCATTTGCTGTGCTTTATCCGTCTTTTGGTTGGAGAGTAATACAGGTGCATGCTTGACAACAACCAATAATGACAATATCATCATTAAAATCATGATCTCTTGTTACTCAGCACTGTCATATTACTGTTTGACATTAATATCAGTGCAACCCATTTAAATGCCTTGTTTGAGGACAGACACTTTTAGGTTATTACCGTAGTCATAAAGACCTCTACATGCATGCCATGGCAATAACACATTTAACAGCAGTAAAGAACAAATGTATAGTACCTTGTCACGGAATTTGCCAGTTACACCCATGCTGTTCAATATAGTTACCTGCAAAACACAACATTATGATTTACATTACATTCTGGTACACTATACTTGTACTTCCTTTGGTGTTTGACAACTCTGAACTTTGACCATTTACAGTCATTCAAATAAAGAAAGCGATGGCAGCATATCATGATGGCAGCAAAGCATTTTGGGTATGGTATATTTCCAGGATGAACAAAGTAACCCACGAGAGAGCTGTGCTGCCAAGTTTGAAGACATCATAAATAAAACAATACAGTGTTATTTGAATAATACGATAGTAATGGCAACCAAAAAGCTTCCGCAGAATCAGGTACAGCACAGCAGAACTGAAGACATCAGCTGAGATAAGGTACAGGTGGCAGCCAAAGACAGCATGTGTGATGACGCAGGATGAATCAAATTCCAAACTCCTATAGTGCTACTATATGTATTATGAATTCTCAAATCACAAGTGAATATTGCTATAAAAACAGCCCCAAACATATAATGAACATAAGAACAGTGTTGTGGAAGTTACATTTATAATATGATAAGAACATTGATGTTAAAAATGTAATGTAAAACTAACTTAAGCCAAACACCTTTTGACTTTCAGTTTCTGTTTAACCAGCCTATTTTTCTGGAGATACTCCAAGGTTGTGCTAGTTCCCCAAAATAGTACCTCTGAGGATTGCTGTTGCAATATTGTTACAGGCCGAATGCATTTCTTGTCACCGAACAGTGTAAAAGCAATGAAGGGATTAACTTCCACAAAACATAATGCAAATTTGCAAACAAATACTTACTTCTGCAGTCTACTTTCTTAAAACCCCAACAACAAAACTGCCAACCCTAACACAAATTACAGAGTACAAAACTTGCAATATTTAACTGATTGGTACAGGACAGCCAGAACTGAATTAAGAAAAGCACTCACATTAACGATGGTCGGCATGCCACCGTAGTAGATAGGCTGTGAGCAGTATGGCCACATGTAGGGACATTCAGTCAGATCAATGTAGGTGGGGTGCAGTGTGACAGTCGGCCGATGTGACCGCAGTGCCTGGAATGCACGCACCAAATCCAACTTGCCTTGACCTTGCTCGAACATGTTGACGTCTGGCAGTCGTTGAGCCGACACCAGCAGAGCCTGCTTCATTGCTGCTGGATTGACGCTATTGACACCACTCTGAACAGTGCTGCAGCCATTCACATGCAAAACTGACCAACCCAGTGTAAATTCAGTCTAAAAACTTTACTCTTCCCAATTTTCCAATGTTCAGCATGAGTTAGACCGGGTTTCCAGAGCAGTGAAGACAGAGAAAATGCAGCATATCACCAAAAAACTATAAGTGAGTGAGCGAGTAGTTTCGTAACAGCACTTCAGCACATATAAGGCCATTCAATGCCATTCATACCGTAGTATATACGAGATATGTAATAGAAGAATAAACAATTAATACAGATTAGAGATGCTGTTAAAAGCAGGATAAGATCAATGCTACATCGCTACTATAAAAAGATATCAAAAACATTACAATTTGTTGTAAAAGTGAGTTTTTTTGATAAAATCAAGGACGTTACGTACATCAACAGTACTGAACAATTCCTCCAAAGAGGAAGTACCAAAATATTTAGTGCATGTATCGTTAAAATCAGTACATTCAACAAGGATGTACTTGACAGCAAGTGGGCACTGACAAGTTGTGCACTCAGGTTGGTCTGCACCTGACAACAGATAAGAATGTGTGCATTGCTTACGACCAATCCTAAGTCTATTAATAAATACTTCATCCCAATGAGACAGGGACGATTTCTGTTGATAGCCACCGATGGTTGGCCTGATAGCTTGTTTCCTGTGCAGCTGTTCTAAAACTGTTGCCATTTTTTAAAAAATCAGCTTAGTAACACAAGGAATAAGATCAGTAGCTGGTATTTTCATAGGGGTGACATACAAAGAGATGCAGACTTCGTTGCCCTGTCTGCTGGTTCACTACCAGAAATACACACGATTTTGGGATCCAGCACAGAACTATTGTTTTACCATTTTTAAAGAGCATGGAATAGTTCATCATCATCATAAACCTTTAGATAAGGTACAGTTCAATTTTGAAGCTGCTAATTGCTTGAAGACTCGACATGGAATCGGAGATTACAAAATTTTTCTCCTTCGAACAGCGATCAACGTCTATGGCGAGCAGAAGAGCGTACAGCTCAGCCCTGAAGATGCTTGCAGTGTTTGGCAGTCGAACACACTTGGTTTTATTTCTGTGAACAACAGGTGCACCTACTCTGTCACCAGTTTTAGAACCATCTGTGTAGATGTGATAGAAATTTTTGCAGCTGTCACAGTTCATATAACTGTTAACAAATAAGTATCACAGATTAGACGTAGTTAATAAGCTTGTTTCTTTCCCAGGCAATGTTGCTTTGGGAATGAGGCACAATGTGACTGCAATGTGACTGTAGTCCATGCACAGAGACAACTGCTATTAACAACACTATGTTCAGTGTTAATTAACAAGAGACAACAGTGTAAACATCGTCAGTCAAGGTCACCTGAGTAGTAAAGTGATTGCACCGGCAACAACAGGAGATGCAACGCTCGTCCCAGACAATGACTTGCAGCCACCACTGCACCACCAACACAAACAAACAGCAAACGTTGTTCTTAAATGCAACTCGTACACTTCTAAGCTTACAACTGTTATTTGTAAAATTTATAAATCGCATTGCTGTAAATTAGATATCATAAACATTGCCAAACTGTGCAATACATACTTTAGAGCTGAGCCTCGAACAGATGAACCATATGTGACAATATCTGGCTTCACACGGCCATATCCACCAGGAAGTTCCTGGCACAAATATGCAGTAACTATATACAATGACACTGTAGGCACTACAGTTATTACACATCAACCGGCTTTCACATCAGTCCAACGTCATTATGTGCCATCAAAATCACTTCGCACAAGTGTAAAATGTTCGGAGAGCAATGTTTACAGTCTCTGTCACTAAAGCATTGGCAAAGATATGTGCCAAACACATACCTGGTGTTCCAATAATAACTGCCTCCTTCTACAGCCAAGACTTGGTAACATCATAACAAAACTTTTGCTATATAGCAATAGCCTAATCCAAGTTTCAGTAATATACAAAGAACCAGACTGGTTCATTAACACTGACTCTCAGAATAATCACAGTTGAATTTGAATTACTACTGATAATACACCAGTGAGCAACTGTGACTGACTTATCAGTGACAGTGACTATTCAAAATGTCCCCCTTGGCCTAAATGCAAGTACAGAGATGTCTGCACCACTGCTCACTGGCACTGTTAATAATTCGTTGCATGCTGCGCATTCATAGCATGATACTAGCTGAGACCACTACCATATCAGCAGTTAACAACTAATAGCTATTACTGACTGAAACAATTGGTTGTTCAAAACTGTATGTCTATTCAAACAGTG
>Ga0049107_10000512_pt1 | contig 11761 bp, 10 predicted proteins | sample WorMetilPIANOSA1_FD_61187 | JGI IMG/M metagenome (GOLD analysis project Ga0049107, IMG submission 61187) | Marine gutless worms symbiont microbial communities from Max Planck institute for Marine Microbiology, Germany - Olavius ilvae PIANOSA.1 | ecosystem: Host-associated > Annelida > Digestive...
TGAAACTGAGAAAATCACTCGTAAAGCCAGTGACGCGGCAGAATATATCGAGTTGTTCGGTTCTTTCACCCGAGATCGTCATGCACGACGCATTTAATGTTACTCTCTGAACGTCTGCCGATATATGCGTCGTCATGCATGACGATCTCGGGTGAAAGAACCGAATAACACCTTGTAATAGGTTTCGGAGAGCTGGCTGCAGTCAATTAGAATACGTAGACATTCGTTTAGTATATTAACCGTTGTATAACCAAATTTAACTAATAATATTTTAAAACACTAAAATCTGACACTCCCCTTCCACCAGTAAACAGAACAGCGGAAACAGAACACGATTGAGTGATGGGCGGAAAAAGAAATATATCAATATTCGGTTCTTTCACAGAGCCCTTCAATTCTTACGGAAGTTTATCGAGACATTAGCCGTTTAATCAAAATTACTCACTTTTTGCACTGCCTATGCGGCATCAGTTAATAGGAGAGGTCAGCATATTTATAATCTTCTGGTGTCAAGTTTCCTCAGGATACTGTATACCAAAAATCATTCATATCAGATCCCCCCCCCCGAGTTATTTAAAAGTTAGACCAACTTGGGCTAGTTGTTCCTCCAAAAGTTAGAAAAAAAAGATTACCAATAAAACCCATCTCGTGACTGGGCATTCATTATATGCCCTGCCAGCAGGCTAATTACCGATATGAAACGTTTAACGGGTGCTCAAATTCTGCTAACAATTGACAGGCAGCCACGAACCACAATAAGAATATGAAAAAGACAAAAGCATATTAAGACATTGGAAATAAATGCACTAGTAGTAGTGCTAGTATTTTAGCGACCGAAATGAAATGTAACGGGCAACTACACAATAAAACCAACAAATTAACACATATCACACAGGTAAGCAGCATCAACATTATCAAATGGCACATACAGTATATGTGCCATTTGATAATGTCATACAGCTCTATAAAAAAATCATTAATGTTTGTAAATGACACAGCACTGAACTGTGATCAAATATAATCACTAAAGGGACAAAACCAAATTACAGGCTCTTCTGTTTGTATCATTCCACTGGGGCATAACGTTTGATCCCTAGGTATATGACTACATCTTCCCGTTTCTACAGTATTAATCTGGTGGCACAAACTCGACTCCACTCCCTTTGTGCCTGTCGTGCCAAATTTGTGGGCAACTTTGTGGTTTAGTCCAGTTTCCTCACAACATGGTATACCAAAAACATCAATCATCATCATCATCATCTCTGGCTTGCAGCACTACGAGTGCGTAGCGCCATTGGTTGCCAACAGCCTCCAGAGTGGTCGGTTCTGGCCAGGTCAACTGCTTCGGTCCGTGACAGCCCGTGGGAGTCGAGGTCTTTCTGCACCGTCTTCATCCAGGTCATCCACGGTCGTCCCGGTGGTCTCTTCCAATACACAGAAGGCGAGGAAGTCAAGATCTGCATAGCATCTATATTGTCGTCCATTCGGGTGATATGACCGAATAGGTTTAGGGTTAGATGCTGTGCCTGGATAATTTCCGTAAGTAATGCATACTGAAAATGAGAAGATCTCACTAACATTGTTAACAGCCTTTCACAAAACTGGAAGTCACAGAGACACTGGACGGCTCACCTTGAAAAATAGTTCTTCCTCCGCATTAACGAATGTCAGTGTATCTTGCTGTCCACTCCTGTTCTTCTTTTTGCCTTTCCTCGGTGACCTTGCAACCTTGTATGTTTTTGAGATAAGAAGGAAGTAGCTGAAATCATATTTCATCTCCTTGGACTTTGCTTTCTCCATCTCTTTGCTGAAACATGCAGACAGTTACCGGTGCAAATGCTGCAATAAAACTGTAGGTATGTATCATATTAGGTGCACTAGTAGGCTGTGTGGCAGAGTGCTGGATTTGTGATCGCGAGGTCGCGGGTTCGAATCTCACCTGCGGCTACTGTGCACCAACACCAACTCAGCATGACATCTCTCTGGTGTCAGAGTAATGAGTACCAGTGAAAGCTGGGAGCAAATGGGCATACCACGTGATAAACCAGTCCTGTATCTGTGGTCTCGCAGCTTCGGCTGGTGTCTGGCTGAGGGCTAATGAAATGGAGATCAGCGCCGCCCTGTGGGCCCATGAGGCTCGGGAAGGACTTTATCTTTTTTATACATCAACTGGAAATCTGCTTCCGTCAAAATCACACCACCATGTGGCGAGACTTGACGACCACACGCCAGCCCACCGCGCATTATCACATGTCGCAGCAGAAAGAACTGGCCCCCCGCTTTGGTCCTGGTTGGCAGCGACGGCCAGGACACCCGCGCCATTCATGGATCCAGCAGATCGGCGATGGTACACCCTTCAGCATTCGTGCTGAATGGTCGAAGGCTCGTCGTCGTGGCCACTCTGGGTTGACGCAACGGAACTCTGCTGTCTACGCGATCTTATGCCTGCAAGCGAAATATAGTATTCAACTTGGGTGAGATGAGTTGTTTCAACCAACATAATGCAGTTGAATTTGAACAGCATTTCATTTGCACACGTAAGGGCGTTCACGTTTGTTTTATCATTAGTCCTGGCAAAATGATATTTGCAGTTTTAGAGCTATGACTGTCGCCCTTATAGTGAGTTTTAAACTGATAAGTTTTTAACATTTATACCAGTATATTCCAACTGAATGAGATAGGACAGACAGATTCAAGGCCTTTAGGTCATTCCAGGATCTTGTCTTTCTTCACGAACTTTCCATGCCTTGAAAAATTAAATAAGATTTGAGGAATGGTAGGTACGATGGTATAAGCAGCGTGGACTACTGAGAATACATCAATGAACAGCTGACCTCAGTGCATCGAATGATGGAGGCGAGATCTGCGGAGGAAGGTTAATGATGCGCTCGTTGACAATGTATCCGACATGCTGGTCTTCAGAGGCAAAAATTGCATCAAACTTGCCCAGGAGTGACGGTGCACTGCACTCGCAGTGCCTGCGCAGCATCGCTACCAACTGCTTCACAAAGTCGAGCCCCTGACAACAAAATAAACAAACTTACAAAACAAACTTACAAAACATTGAATATACTCAACATATAAATTACTGCCAGTGCTAGGTGCTTCTGTTATGAAATTTGCTTACTTTAATTCTGCACAACAGGTGCTTTTATAATCTATTCTTTACTGTAGTTCTTAAAAATGACCAGAGGAGCAGTCAATGGTCAAGACACTGCACTTCACCTATCAAGTTCAACTGTGGGGTGGAGCCTCAGAACCTCACTGGCAGCTATGATTCACTGATGGCATCAGCACTCAGCAGTGTTCCTTCAGTTAACTGTAACTGAAACTAAAACAGCAAAATAACTGAACAATAACAAAGTTAACTGCAACTTTAATAGTAACTGAAAAAATAAACCAGTTAATAACAGAAAAAGTGAATAACTGAAAAAAACGTTGGCTATGGTAAAATTTTACGTACTGGTAGGCTATCCTACATGTCATTACTGATCATCTGAAGTCGCAATTCGTTATTTGTTTACTTACTTGCATACAAGGACGTACAACATCAAGTGCAGCGGCTAGCTCCAGCTCTGTCAACACTGAACATGTGGCATACTTGGCAGGCTGCAAGTCATAACATGAACAATGGACTCGACTTTTTGGTGTCATAGGAACCCAAATTCCCTCCTACTTGCTCCACTTGCCCATGGCCTGTTGTTTGCCCCAGGTTCTCAGGCATATGTCAAATGGGTTTTCTCAGTGTGTGGAATTTGATGAGTGGGAAGAAGAACCGGCTGACGAAGAAGCTAGAGAACCGGGCATTTCTTAAAGTGAACTACAAATATTATGCATGAACAGTGCTATGAATCACTTTCTTGCTGCTGCAGAGAAAGAACTTGAACGTGAAAATGGACGTTTTCAAGTTTTGTGCTCGTAAGAAGTGGAAAGTGTGTCGTTACTAAAGTTTGTGTATCTTTGTTAAAAAGCCCATAATAACTAACTATAACTGAAATATCTTATAACTGTAATAGTAACTGAAAAAATTAAATGTAACTGAAAAATTTGAAAATTATATAACTATAACTACAACTGAAACTGAAATATCACAACTGAAATAACACTGGGCATCAGGAAGGGCATCCAGCCACAACTGTTCCTCTCCAAAAAGTCCCATTGTATACATGGGCCTGTCCAATTCGCCAGAACAAGAGAAAGCATGTTAAAAACCTCTCAAAATGACCATGTATACTTGTCAATCATATATAAAAACTATATGAAACGTTCGAACATAACATTGTGGACTCTTTGCTCAAGGGCTCCGATGTGCCTACTGCGGTGCATGGCAGCATCAATCAGTACTGTACAAAATGTAACATTGTTTGTTCTCATACTGTAAAGCACAAAGTATATCAAAAGCACAAAGTAATACATATAGGTACGATGCAATGTTCGTATGTCATGTATGATATGCATAACAGGGAATGAGATGCAAATGTTACTTTGTTATGTGTCAAATTGATGACTGAGATTACGCCAAGAACACTTTCTTGGTCGTCATCGTCTTCATCATCATCTTCATCCTCTGCAAACTCTGCTTGCTAACAACACAAACACATTGAAAAATTACGATCTTTTGTCAATATGTTTAAATCGAACAGAACTCTGCTTGCTGAAACCGATATTAACACGTTTGGTTCTAATACATGAACTCAATGAAAGCGACTTGAAAAATTTACTCCATTAAATAACTAAATTAAGTCTAATATTTAAAGTACAATAAAATTGACAATTTGGCAAACACAAGCTTTAACTTGACATTAATTTTGGCATTATTGGCTGGGTAACAGAAAGGGCAACCGGTATGTAAAAATAATCCTGATTCATCAATTCCAAAAGGCTGTCCTTTGGAAGTCCTTGAGGGACCTGGCCTAACCTGGAGTAATCTATGGAAAAAAGTCTGGTTAAACAGAATTCCTGCTAAGGCAAGGGTGTGGGGACACAGATTAAGTGTCACGGCAATTACTGGCAGGTGTTGTCTGGGCAGGTGATGCTGTCATATCCTTTCTCCACTCTGCAAGTCTACTAAAGTGGTGCAACTTATTCATACAGTACAGTGCGACTTATGTGATTTTTGTCAGACAGATTTTATTGGGATGTGACTTATACTCTGGAGCAACCTATAGGCAGAAAATGTGTTCACATGGACAAAGTAAGTAAAGTAAGTAAGTTCACTCCTCAATAGTTCTTGGACAAAATGCATCCCCTGTATCAGGACTGCAAGTTTAGGTTAAAAATTCTGTGTGAAATAGTCAAGATTTTCTGGTAATCTATAATGGCGATGTTGCAATTAAACATGTTAAACTAAGGTTTTAGGGATAAGACCCAATGCAGAATAAAGCAGACAAGATGGATGGGATCAGTTTTTGCCAATTTTATGCTAATGCCGTTTATGAAAAATCCCGTATGATTTTTTTATTATAACTTTTGTCTTGTGGACTACGAGGTACCACACAAGAGACATTGTACAGCCCATTATTCTGACAGTAAGTACCAAAAATCACAAACAGCCTTCAGACAGCCTTCAAATATTTACAACGTTCATATTGCGTACACTCACCAACCTTAATGACACTGCCGATGTAGTTGTGCGACATAATGTAGTCAGCAATGTCACTAATGGAAACGTTTGCTTTCAGGAACAACTATTAACAATACAAGCAACTGATCACAGTAACATCACTGGACTCAAAACATCATAAACTGTCACGACCTGTGATGATAAGACACAATTGAGTCAAGGCGCATGTGGCAGAATTATCTGTCCCATTATGCAGTGGTTACAACTATGATTTGACTGCAATTCGACTGTCTTTCGATTTGATGCACATTCAACACACTTTCTACTGCTTATCAATGGTCATTAAGTTCACAGTGATGTAACCTGATAGCCAGAGTCATGCTGATCTATTTATTTGTTTAGGCCGCAGAGCACTGATTGCAGCATGGTATGGTATACTAGTAGAGTTTAACGTCCCACTCGACACAGTATCGGATCATTTCGGAGACGGGGGCCCTGAGCAGTGATGTACATCTCCCATTCAGTAATGGAAGGCCAGCAACATAATAACCCCCTTAACCCGCGTTGCTTTTGTTTAAAACAGCCCAAAAGGGATGGAACTAGTTCCTAACCCACATTATAGTGGAGGTAGCTAAAGCTCTAGGAGGCTCATTTAAATTAGTTATGCTAGCGCAAAGAACTGTAAGGGAGATGACTCAACTGCTCAAGAGCCCACACACAAGGCAGTGTGTAGTGTGTACGGCCATGACACAGGTCATCGGTCAAATCGCAGCTGAATCAAAGTAGGATTGCAGTGGAACGACAGTTGATTTGAAGTTGAATCGTAGTTGTAACCACCGCATTAACTTGCCTACTGTTCAGGTATTAATTCAAAATTAAAAACTGAAAAAATGACCTGAAAAATTTACTCAATTAAGTGATGTAATCTATCACTCAACCAACACAATCAACTATATCCAATTTTTTTATCCATTATCCAGTTTAGTTACAAATTATAGAAGCATGGAAAAAAAACATTACAAAATCACATAATCACAAAGTGATAAAACAAATGTAACGTTTGTCTGCACAGTGAGACCAACTTAGACCAATCTATATGTAATAGATCAGACCAATTAGCCAGAAGACATCATCATTTTTTTGGCAAAATTTTCCAAATATGTACAGAAAAACATGTTAATTTGCTTATTGTTTATTTTCTCACGAAAACTGCAACATAATCACAAATCTGTCATCTTGCACAATAAGAGCCTGATAACACTAATATCTTGACTTGTGATGTACATATCTCCGTGCCCCATTCAAAAATCTGAAAACTTTTGAACACAGATCATCACATCTTGCAATAGCAAATGCAAAACTACTTTATAAACACAATAATTAGTACAAAAGTATTTGCCAAACAATATGTTAATCCTAATCACAACAGGTGTAACTTAATTATCCACACTGGTGATCCAGTACAGCAGTGTGGATATCTTATTTTGCGGAATATAAGCTGCGACTTTTTAAAATGTATTTTTCTGTGGCTTATATTCCGATACGGCTTATATATCAATTTTTCACGGGAACAAAGGTTGCCAAATGTTGCTGCTTGAGACCCCAAAATGTGACTGCAGTATTAAGCTCTTTATAGCATAAGCAAGCAATTATTTCTGTATAAAAAACAAATGTACTGCCATTTTCTTGCCACTTATCCTTTTCATGTAATAAGTAACTAAATACCAAGTGGCCTAGTTAAAGTAATGTGAATGCTAGAATTGCCACCACAAAACGCCAAGCATTTCTCCTTCATCTTGAGTAACGTGACAGTAACATCACACTCATTCACTCACTAGTCGACCTTCCTTGATGAGGGTTGGCGACAGCAGATGACCACTCTGATATCTTTCTTCTCCATTGTTCATTGTACCAATCTCCCTGTGACATCTCCCTTAGCTGAATGTATTCGCAGCCACTCCACTCTTCAATGTCGTGTATCCACTGTCTTCTCGGTCTGCCTTGATGCCGTGACCCTTCCATGATTCCATCTAGGACTGTAAGTGCCAACTGTCCTGCACTTCCCCGAGTAATGTGGCCAAAATATTGTAGTTTCAGCTTTGCTTCTTCCCATTAACTCTCTTTCTAGGCCCAATTCTATTAATATTGAATCGTTTGTACGGTGTTCTTGACATGAAATGCTAAGCATTTTTCTCCAACACCACATTTCAAAAGCTTCTATTCTGTTTCTGTCCAATTTCTTCAAAGTCCATCCCTCCACTCCATATTGGAATACTGCCCACACCATTGACTTCATCACTTTGACTTTTGTTGCAGTTTTTATATTTCTGTCTTTCCAGATACTGGCCAGTACAAAAGCCTTTTGTCTAGCCAATGCTATGCGTCTTTTAATTTCTTTTGAACAATGTCCATCTGCTGACTTGTATGATCCCAGGAATTTAAAGTCATGCACTTGCTCCAGTGATTCTCCTTCATGGTCCACTTGCACTGAAATATTGTCTTGTCTGCTGACCACCATTGTTTTGGACTTCTGTGCATTGATATACATGTTGTAGCGTGCACTTTCTTGTATCAGATCTTTGAAAAATTTCGTGATTCTTTCTTGTGTACTCGCAAGTAATGTTGTGTCATCTGCATATCTCAAATTTGTTATTCGTCTTCCACCAATCACCATCCCTTCATAGTTCTCCTCTACTGTCCTCATAATGCGCTCTACATATAGGTTGAACTCTGTCGGTGAGACGTTGCAGCCCTGTCTTGTGCCCTGTCCTATAGGGAACCATGCTGTCAGCTGTCCATTCCATCTCACTGCTGCTTCTTGATTGTCCTGCTACTAATTCCACTAAATGTCGTCGGTAAGCTTTTGCATTTTTTTTCGTGCTCAGGCCCACAGTTTGAGGTCAAAACTTGTATTATATTCGAGACTTTATGTTACATAGGCCAACGCTGAAATTAAACGGTGGGCTGGAGGATGGAGCAGTACGAACCAGATGCAACCCAGTGTATGTGTAATTATCCAGGAATGTTCATTCTCATCAGCTTCCACCCAGCTTTACCAATAATTAAAGAGTTTGGCCTAATCAACGACAGGTGTTAACAATTTAGGACGACCATTGAACATCAGCGTGCCCATTGCCCGCACTCTAGGCAATCAATAGCATAGGCCTGTCAATAACTACAGGTGTGTCTCGCTGTATGAAATGACATTTGACTTGCTTACGGTAAACTATAGTAGTGCAAGTAGCATGACGACGCCGACAAATTCACAAAAAAGCTATACAGCAGAGCTCAAACTACGTGCCATGGACTACGCCAAGGAGCATGGGAACCAGGCCGCTGGGCTACATTTTCAGATTGATGAAAGCATTATTCATCGATGGGTGAAGGCTGCAGATGCATATTATTACACCCCGTAGGTGTGGCTTATAGTCTGGTGTGGCTTAAGTAATGATTTTCCACAAATTTTGCTATAAATAGGGTGGTGCGGCTTCTAGTACAGTGCATCTAATAGTCCAAAAAATACAGTACCGGTAGTAGTAATCATCAACAGTCTGTCAAAGCCTATTAATTTTGGGTTCAAAAGGTGAGGGGCACAGGGTCCACTAGCCTGCATATTTTTGGACTGTTGCCGATCCCATGATGAAGAGCCATTACCATTGCCAATATTTATCATCCCCACAGATCTGCATCTCCACAGAGTGCACATTCTCACTCTAGTTTAACAGACTGTAATAACGTCATTAACGCAGTCTACCTGCTGCAGAAGGTTTCGTATTCCAGGACCATCAATGTCTTCTGCAGTTCTGGCAACAAAATCAACCTGAACTTTCTGTAAATATACATAAACACTCACACATCATAACAGTTACACATTTAGTCAATTTATCCACCTTATTTCATTAACTTACTACACAAAAATACTTACGATCACTTGGTGAACCTGTCCAAGTCACATATGATCTATATGACATTTTAGTAAACAAATCAATCAACACATGGAACGGACTCGACACATACATGGAACAGTTTCACGTTTTATAATTCACATTCACCATGCTCCCCCAACCAACAACCACCAGCACCGCAGATTCATGTCGACAATGTGAGCCTTATCAATGTTTGTATTATTATTATTACTGCTGCTGCTACTACTACCACCAAGACTTCACACTCATTGCAAACATTGTGTCAGTCAAGCCACTACTCCACTGGACAGGCCTCGTTCAATAAGTTATCTGAGCACATTGCTGTGCAGTATTTCAGATACATGTATTGCAAATACATTATTTAAAATACATCGACACATTTTGTATTTCAAATAAAATTGCAACATTTGTATTTTGTATTTGAAATACTTTTAAACTGTGTTTTGTATTTTACAAACTACTGCCAAAGTACAAAATACATTATTAGACCATTTTGTGTGTGAGCCGTCTACATAAAATTCCAGCTACTGTTCAGTTCAGTTCGCCAAGATTAACGTGGTGCTGAGTGGTAAGCACTGCAGGACCACAACACAGTAATTAGTGTTATTGATGCATTTTTCGCTGGAATAGAAATGTCTTCAGGAGTTGCCGGAATGAGGACAGAGATGGTGCAGAGGTGACACTGGGCAGTAGCGCGTTCCATGCTCGATCTCCTGCGACCGGGAATGCATGGTCGCCAAGTGAAGACCGGCGTGCGCCGTGTGGCAGGAACAACAACGTCGGTACTGGAGGCGGAACGCAGTCGCTGGCGAGAATAAATCTCGGACACAAGCCTGAAGTCCTCCGAGAAGTATTCAGGGCTGATACCATGCAGACAGCGATACACCATGACGCAAAGTTTGAATGTCACTCGTTCTGGCACTGACAGCCAGTGCAACTGTTGCAGCAGTGGTGCAACGTGGTCGTGTCGACAGACACCGTGGATCAGTCGCACTGCCGGGTGGAGAACGCACTGCAGTCGGCCGAGTTGACTGGCAGGAAGTCCAGCCAGGACTCTGTTGCAGTAGTCCAACTGCGTTAGCACGAGTAATGGGCCAATGGCAGACATTTTGCAGGCTCTGGATTGTGGAGATTTCGCCGCTCTGGCATTCTTGGATCTGTCGGCGGCTTTTGACACTGTCGATCATGCGACATTGCTTCGCCGGCTAGAGATATCATATGGTATCCGCGGCATGGTGCTCAGCTGGCTAAGATCATACCTCAGTGATCAGACACAGTTCGTCCGTTCTGGATCAACCAATTTGCGACCTGCTCTGTTGCGTTACGGCATACCCCAGGGCTCTGTCTTGGGGCCAATTCTGTTTTTACTGTATAGGGCTGACCTTATCGGTCTCGTCATCAGGCATGGGCTGTGCACCCATTTATATGCTGACGACACCCAAATGTACGGCTTCTGTTCACCAAGCAAGTCAGATGATCTCCAGAGCCAGCTGTCTACTTGTGTCTAAGACATTGCCAAGTGGATGGGCGCCAACCGACTAGCTACAGTTGAACGCAGCCAAGACTGAGATCCTGTGGTGCAGCTCACAGCGTCGGGTTGATCAACTGCCAAGTCAGCCATTTCTCATCTGCGGCAATTCCATCAGTCAATCATCCGTCGTTCAAGACCTGGGTGTATGGATCGACAACAGCATGACCATGTCCACGCACATCACCAAGGTCGTGGCCAGCTGCTTCACTTCGCTACGACAATTGTAGATGGTTCAAAACGACAGACAGAGAAACAGACAAGTATAGGAACAAAAATACAATGCACTTGTTATTCGCTGGACCGTCCGGCGAATAAATTCTGGATTTCGCTAATCGCCGGACGAAAATTATGTAGGATGTGGCTGAGTGCACGCTTCAGCATACACGCTAGTGTGTACCTTCAGCGTACTCTAACTACTCTTACCCCACCCAAAGTTCCAAACCCGTTTTGCTCACAGATACCGCTTAGATCGTTTGCTAGACGAGCAGTCAGTGGTCCCTGCTTCGCGTGGTTATAGGCCTCTTATAAACCCACCCCCGTCTTTTGGATAATAACTTGTAGATATAACACTATGTGCTACTTTGTTTTGGTGTCTTCTTTTACTGCATATATTATTTTTACTTTTTAGGCTCGACGCCTTAGCGTTGAGCGTAATAGCTACGGCGACGTGGCTGGGTGGCAGGCTGGGTGGCTGGGTGTCTGTCACAGCCGGTATTGTATCAAAACGACTAAACCTATCCG
>Ga0049107_10000513_pt1 | contig 11758 bp, 7 predicted proteins | sample WorMetilPIANOSA1_FD_61187 | JGI IMG/M metagenome (GOLD analysis project Ga0049107, IMG submission 61187) | Marine gutless worms symbiont microbial communities from Max Planck institute for Marine Microbiology, Germany - Olavius ilvae PIANOSA.1 | ecosystem: Host-associated > Annelida > Digestive...
AATGGTATTTCCGTGACACTTCGTACAACAGTTGGCCCATAGTGTGACGTCATCCACAGCAACTTTGCCTTTGGAGTCGGCGTGGATTTGCATCTCCACAGAGTGCACTTTCTAGTTAGGGCCTCTTTTTATGTATTGTTAGTTTTAAGTTGGTATATGTTCTGCGTTTTGATTGTTCTAGTTCAGTTGTCATTACTTGCCAAGCGATTGGCTAGAACGACTTCTCTGAGGAAGCCTAACCGTGGATCGTCTCCATAAAGCCCAGGCCGAAGAATGTTTATGATTTTCTTGGTTTAATGTACTGGCATCAGAGGTCTGATGAGAGGCATGGCAACCCTCCCCAAGGTAACCAGGAGCTGTTAGTGGTTAGAGACAAAGTTGGAAGAACCTCAGGTGAGCTAGGGGTAAGCAAGTCCATGGAATGTGATGTTTTCCCTTCAGTGCTTTGACACTGTTGGTTGGGTGACAGGAAGGGTATCCAGCCTGAAAAAAATGGATGTTGGTTTGTTGATGGTGATGATTTGACTGGAGCTTTGCACAACTTATAGCTGCAGTAGTCCAGTTGTCACCACTCACCACCTCCATCATCCTTTGCTTCGATAAACACCGGCTAACCCAGGTTCACCTGGAAAGTGGCCGTTAAAATGGAGAGAGAGAGAATGTATTGTTTCGTTGTTTATGATGTGTCGGTGTTGATACGTGATACACTTCATACTCCTGTGGCATGATATAGCCGGTGTGTGCTGAAAGTGCCGTTAAACACCAATCAGCTAACTAACTGTTGTTGCTTCTGCTGCTGTCACTGTTGCTGCTGTTGATTCATTGTGCATTGTTGATGTTTGTGATGCACTGATTCTCTGCTGGGTGCAGGTCGTCAGCTCTGCTGTCGGCGACGTTGCCGACGATGCAGCTGGAGCCCAGTCCAACTCGCCAATCGCTGCAGCACCGGAAGTTGAAGTCGTCGATGAAACAAAGTTTGTAACATTCATACCTTTAGGTCTCAGGGTGCAGACCTACACACTCGGGTGTCTTGAGACCTAGCCTGTGTCATGAGTGATACCATACTTTGTGATAAATATATCAGCAAATATACTGATGTCATATAATATTGTAACCTAGAGATACTCGTTGGTATTTTCGGACTTCATGGTGTTACGCTGAAAGAACTGCTTAATTGTTTGCCTAACGGTTTACTCTGGCAACTCAAAATATGTTTTGTGATCTACACTATGGTTTACGTGCGGAAGGAATCTCTGAAGAAGCTGCTGCTTGCCGCTGCCTTAGGTTTTTGTTTAACTGGACAATTTTTATAGAGATCACTCCACGTTAGGCCACGACTCCCAAAAGTCTCCCAAAGAAGAACCGTCGGGGATCACTGGTGAGAGAATTTTTTACAATCCGAATCCTTCCTGTCGGCCAACCCACAGTGATAGGGATACATTTCCAACGAAATACGAGTAATTTTGCTGTTGTACTTAACTTTTTGCCAATTTCGTTGCCGCACTGTGAAAAGTATTAGTATCTAAGTCTCAAGATTTCAAGCCAATAAATTGTCGATGATACATCATCAATACTTTTTCCAAAACCATCAATGCTACTGATGCTTAAAAATGTCCACGATAAAATGTCAGTGGTACTTAGTAATTTGATATTAACAAGCATAGGCATTGTGATGTCACTGCACTGCAACAGGGATGTGCCATTCAACTGGTAAATCTAAACAGTGTAGGTGCAAAGGAAGAAACCAAGTGCCTCTTAACTATTGAACCCAGAAGTTTGTGAATGCCAATATACATATTTTCAGTTTTGCATTGTATCACTTGTGTGGCGCTTAATGGAATGCCTACCTGCACCATGGCCCAGCAGTCCTCTTTCAATCCAGTCATCCTCTATCAAAAATCAAACTTATAGTCCTGTATCCGTAATCCCACAAAATGTTACAGTGACACGGGCTATGACTTGTCTTGCATCTAACCATAACCCTAACCTTAATATAACGAGATCTGGATTACCACCTCAGAATCTTGTCACTTCTTCCGTGGCCTGTGTGCCACATTTCCACTAAATTTTGTGAAAATTGGTTGAGTATATTTTTGCATAATCCTGCTGATTAACAAACAAAAAAATTGCCGATGAAACATAATCTCCTTCGTGGAGGTAATGATGGCGTTTTGCTGTTGTGCAAAAACTACCGCACGTGATGTTAGCAACGAGGCCTGGCAGTAATGCAGTGGATGTTATTGGCGTATTTACAAACTAAACAATTTGATGTTCATTACTGTAGGAGAGAACAAAGAATGATGTGGATGAGTGTTAAGGAATCAGTTTTTACAGCAGGTGCCCCATGCGGACTCCGGGGTGTAAGAATAGACACGCTCTGTTTTCTGGCCGGATGTCGTAAAAGGCGACTAAACCAGCCTCTGTCTGTCCTATCTCTTAGCCTAGTTTTTGAGTGTGTCCATTGTGCTGTTAACTAGGGCCCCTTTTTTGCATTTCGTTATTTTGTGTTATTTGTTTGTTCTGTCTCATGGTTGTTCTTGTTAGGTTATCAATACCAGTGCAAAATGATTGACTGGAAAGACTCGTCTCCAAGATGACGTATAATGTGTTGATGGGGACGTTAAACCCTACTCACTCACTCACTCACTCACTCACTCACTCACTCACTAACTTGACAGCAGATAGTAACTGTTCTGTTGCGTGTCGCTGTAGATGCTGTTTCTTCCGAAGACGTCACAGAAGACGCTCGCTGCGAGCTTCATAGCAGGTGGAACTATCATGAAAACATTGTGTACAAAAGACACTGTGCGATGTATTTTAACGTTTGGCGGCCTCCAGTGTTGTGCATTATGTCACCGCTGTGCTTCGGTGTCACTGTTGCCAATTGATATTTGCTCTTTATTCTGCAGTAATTATCAGGGTTCCTGTGCCGGCCTTGAATTCAAGGCCATCCTTGAAAAGTCGTTGAATTTCAGAAAACTGAAAAAGTCCTTGAATTGTTTTGGAAAAAGAGTAGAAGGCTTTGAAAAATTTGGAATTTTTCTATTGTGAAACATACCTGTAAAATTGTTATGTACCTGTTGTTGTGTAACAAGACTTGGTGACTGTGTGAACTTCCTGCCATAGTTGCTGTAAAACTGGTAAAACTGCTTAGATTGTTTTATTAATAAATGTCATGCGTGAATGCCTCAAATCTGTATGTTTTTTTCATGAGTACCAGCAGGGCTGTATGCTATAGAACGATCGACTGGAAGAACGACCTTGATTTGGCCTTGAATTACTGAATGAAATGGCCTTTAAAAGCCTTGAATTTTTATGACTTCTGGCTCAGGAACCCTGAATTATGTTGATAAGGTCAACACATGTTCTCATTTATGTTACTTACGTCCTCGTTAGAGATGGATGGATATTGATTTTCTGCTTCCCGATACTGGATATGAATGAATATCCAGCAACTAGCATCTGTCCGGATCCGGATTTTGTGGGATCAGATTCCTGTATTTGTTGAGATAAAAATAATGCTAGCTTTAACAGCCAGTTCCAAAGACAACCCGAGTAAGCCGGTACCAGAATGTCAAACCGTTCTGGATTATGCTGCAGCAACAGAGATGATGGAGGCGGCAATGGTGACAGCTAGAACTCTAAAAATGTTCAAAAAATCTTCAGGTAACCATATTTCGTTTCATGTACCTTTCTTATTATTAACTGCACCCAAACAAAACTTTACAAATATAATATAGGTTAATAAATGTTTAATGCTGACATCTCCGAATTTAACTCGTTGACTACCTTGCTCAAGGGCTTGTACATGCCTACCGAGGTGGGACTTTTTACTGGTGCACGGCGGCAATTTTGGCAGGATGCCCTTCCTGCCACTACCAGTGACCGTTGTGGGTACCAGCAGGAGTTGAGTCCATTCCAGGCTTGCTGGGCGCAACGGTCAACGGTCTTAACCAATGAGCCATGGTAGCTGCTTTAACACCAACGTGAAATAATTCAAAGCTAATTATTAATTAAAACCACTGATGAATTGTTAACAAGAGATCATGGACGGCTACTTTTTTAGCACATCCTGTAGATATCTGGCTAATGTTGAGTTAACATGACAGTAATCTTCATTCACTGAAGCACACTGGAAAAATGACCATGTGCAGTCTGATCGGAATCATATTTGGCTGGATACTAGAAATCCTGCAAAGTCATATATCCGTCCATCCCTAGCTGTGCTGTAGTTAAAGAAGTGAACGCTGATGCAGCCGTTTTTATCGGTCACCTTTTGTCCGCTATGCCTTGAATGGGTTCCATTATTTTAGTATTCCGGAGGCCTTATTCATTGATATGCTAATGTCCACTCAGTTCCAGTTGCATTTTCCATCAACTTCCAGTTCAGAGTCAGCTTCATTTTGTTCCTAGTAGGTCGTCTACACTAGAGTAGTTACCAGCCAGTTTGTTGCCAGTGGCTGTGCCCAAACAAATGCAAGTTGCTTCTTGTGTGATGCTAAATTACGTTACTAAACAATTTAAACTGGAGTTTAATGTAACGTCTTTATTTTTTACCATTTATAAAACGTGTAGTAAGTGTGACTAGCCTGCAAAGTGTATTTTATCAGGTTATAAATTCTAGTATGATTATGTGCTGCCAGCGTAATTTGCATCAGTTGTGATGTGTTATGTTCTATGATCTGACGTCAACATGTATCTGTTTTTTCCACCTTCATTTTAACTGCCCTGTTTTTCTTGGTCGCCACCTGTCAGCCTGGCTGTCCCACACATTTCCATAGGAAAGCCTTTGGCATTGCTTGAGCAAGATTTTCTATAGATCGAATGCAATTTTTAAATTCAGATCTTTTCATAGTGTTCTGTTCAGTCATGATTTTACTGAACACTGATCCAACCAGCGCCTGTGGAACTGTAACTGTATGGCATTACAGAACACTGATCCAACCAGCGCCTGTGGAACTATAACTGTATGGCATTACAGAACACTGATCCAACCAGCGCCTGTGGAACTGTAACTGTATGGCATTACAGAAATTTGTTATTATTATTTATACCTTCGGTAGGTATATTCTCGAGGGTTTTGAGAAGAAAAATTGGAAGAAAAACTAATATATACTGTATTATTATTATTGTAATTATTCCTGACACCCAACCAACTGTATGAGAGCACTGACGGCAAAGGTTTGTGATAGACTGATGATACACCAGTCGTTTTTGTGAGAAAATGATATCAGTGGTTATAGATAATAATGTGTCCAGTATCTGCAAATGTAATGGCTTGTAATTTAAGCTTCTGTGAGTAAATTATATTTTTTTACTTACAACAAGATTTAGGGCATAGAATGGCCTTGTTTGTGCCGATGTGCCATTAAAAACTGCTGCAGTAGCTCACTGGAAAAATGTGAGTGCTGCCCATGTCATTTCTGTTGGATTGTGAGATCTTGCATTTGCAAACTTTTTTTTTCTTCAGCATGGAACTGAGAAGTAATGGAAACATGTACGTTACTACCCACATCCTGTATTTATTACTTTTCATAATTATTCATTGTTAGAATTATTCATTGTTAGTCGTGATGTCACGTTTCTTCATGTGCAAAGCGTGTAAATAGTACAAATGTGTTGTTAATGGGACAGAAAAGGAAACGGTGTAGTTAATACAGCAGATGTCTTTGAAGGCTTGATGGTAATATCGATATTGATGTTATTTGACATTGTTGCCATGCATTGAGGCTGGTTAGTAGCTCGGAGGATAATGCCATCCTTGTGTATGAAAATCATCTGGCTGTATGACTGGTGCCCCGTGCGGGCTCTGGGGTTGTGACAATAGACCCGCTCCATTTCCTCGTACAAGGTGACTAAACCAGGCGGCTCTGTCTGTCCCGTCTCTTAGCCTAGGTTTATTTTGAATATGCATATTTTGCTGTTAACTACGGCCTCTTTTTGTGTTGCGTTATTTTTGTGTTTTTGTGTGCTCTGTCTCTTGGTTGTTCTTGTCAGGTTGTCAGTACCAGTGCCAGTGATTGACTTGGAAGACTCATCTCCGAAATGACCTATATATGTTGATGGGGACGTTAAACCCTACTCACTCACTCACTCACTCACTCACTCACTCACTCACTCACTATGTGACTGGTTTTCCAGGCAGAAGTGTGCTTCAGCGGCGATGCCTATGTACCCAGGCCAACTTAGCCTGGTCACTGCTCAATGGATCAGTGCATTGAGTAGCAGTGAAAGATGTGAACACAGTCTATGTGTTCTTTTGATCTCATAGCAGTGGTTGATGTCTGATCAAGGACTGTAGAGACACCAATCGAAATCGACACCATCCTAAAATCATAAGCATGGGAATGATTATTGACTTTCAGAAAACCACTTTTTATTGAAAATATGTGTGCATTTTTGTTTCTGAAACAAAACTTTCATTTGTTAGTATGGAAACTGCAAAGATCCACAGTATTGTGTCCTTTTCAATTGTAGCATCTAATTAAAATAGCTCGCACTGTGTGCATTAAACTTATCAAATGAACGTAGATTTTCACATCAGTTCTCAGCTCACTAAAAATAAACTGCTTTAATGTATTAGTTTTACAGCCATGTATTTAACACGAGATTCATTGCATATTTGTGATGTTGTAATCCTTTAGGAACCAGTGTCAGTGGCCTTATGGCCCTTTGCATTTTAATTAAATAAATAATAAATAATCCACTTATATCGTCAAAGTACTGTAATGTGCACATTTTGACTCTGCTGTGCATTTATATATTTAGTGACATTAGTGACTAAAATTGTTAATAGTTAACTTTTTAAAATTAATGGTTAATGTTAATGATTACTTCAAATTTGTGAAAGATTAGTTCTGATAATGATTGCATTTTGTTCATGCAGTGTTGCAGGCAGATGAAAGTTTTGACATTATTTGGTTCAAGCCAAGTAATGCAGTGTAGCAGGTTGAACTAAATAGTCTTTTACATGATACGGAACTTGCTGCACTGATGATATACAATGAACAGCTTTGCCAGTGACGTCAAATAAGTACCATAATTATATCACAGTCTGATTAATCTTTAAACATACTGTTAATTGTAAAAAAATTTAACCGTCAACCAAGAGTGCTATAGCAGAAAAATTTTAATATTTTGAGGGCAGAATATTCAGATGCTGTGTTTGTAACGATTGTGCAAGTGTATGCTGATGGTTCTCATGTTGTTGATAATGTGCTGACATTATTGTAACAGTTTTTTTTTAAAGAAGCTTAACTGAAACCACACAGACTGTTGGAATGTAGTCTCTTGTGCATACATAATTGTGTTGTTTTGCTTTTGTCTGCTCTAAATGTTTCTGCTGCTATTACTACTGAATTATTTATAATTGGACACGTGTCTCAAAAAGTCCCTCTTTATCTTTTTAATAACTCTGTGAAAAAGCAACCATTTACAATAATTTTTGGTATAAAACATCGTAATGAAACTTGACTCCGGAAAGTTGTAAATTTACCGACCGCACCTGTGAAGGGTTTCTGCACTATTCTGGAAGTGCAGAAGTGATTTTTGAACAAGATTCAACAGTAATTTCAATGAAACAGATAATTTCTCAAAAAAAGAAGAAATTTCTAAACATTTCCACAATAGTCGTCATCTTATTACAATGAAAAATGTCAATGACTAGCCCACATTACAGCAAGGAGTGTGTATCATGTTTCAAAAAATGTCCTCTAAGTTTTCTTCAATAACTTAGAGCATCTTGAACTGATTTTCGTAATTTTTGGTGTACCCTATCCAGATATTCCTATCTTCTAAATGCGTGCATAATTTCTCGCCTCACCTTAGTTATGTCGCTACACTACCAGAGAATACATCAGCAACTGAATAGGCACATTGTTTACCTCTTGGTGGGTGGCTGTGAAAAGATCATACATGATGCAACCATCTGATTACTGACAAATTCCAGTACTCCTTGAAATTTCAAGTACTGACTGATGTGTCTGTGGCACACCGGCCTGACTGAATATGAGGACACCAACAAGGTCACATTCTCCGCAGTTCATCATCATCTGCTGCTGCCTGGATGCTTGTCAACTAAACTGATGTCTAAGTTATCTTAGCAGCCTCTGAAGCCTTCGATCATTTCAACTCTTACCTGGAAATTCTTTCAGCTACTTGTGCAATGTATCCTTTTTAATCAAAATACGGTCTTTTTTGACCGGAATGCTTACAAACACAACAGTATGGTGCGAAAATACGTCATTTCCACTAGTCTGAAAATTTGCAAAGTAAAGTAAGTAAGTATGAGGTTTGGTGTGAAATTATAAATGCTTTTAGAAGCTAGGATTATTTTATTAATATTGGTTCAGGTTTCATCAAGTTATAGAAGATGAAGTAGTGAACATTTTTTGAGACATCATGTATACTAGTATGCCACTCATATGATCAGCTCATCCACAACGCGCTGTTGGAATGGTCCATCTATCAACCAACTGCAACTGTGGCAGAATGAGGTCACATTGAACACTCAATGTAGGCTAGTAAAGGGCTATAGTTCACTGTCTTAAAATGATGAATACTGTGGAAACGTTTTTTTAATTAGCCATTTAATCTAATTTACTGTTGAATATTGTTGAAAAATCCCTTTTTGCACTTCCCATGGTAATGCAGCAACAGTTTGTATGTGAGGTGGGCACATTTATATTTTTGATGCCAAGTTTCCTTATGTTGTTTTACACTAAAATTTATTAATATTTGTTGATTTTTCATAAAGTTATTCAAAAATAATAAAAGGAGGGGACTTTTTGAGACCCATAGTATACAGGGTGTTCCAGAAAAAAAAACAAAGTTCAATGCACTATGATTTTTCGAGTGACTTGGTTTTCATCAAAAATGATCAGAAATTATTCACCAACGTCAAAAAGGCCAGTTTGAATATTTCAGTTAATTACTCTTTGTTTAGCAGCTGATAAGTGACTGCTTCAAAAACACCAATTCCAGCAACCTTTTCAAGACAATATATGACAGTAATATAGTGTGCAACAAGCACATGTCATGGAATTAACAAAAACGATGCTGTGTCTCTACGTTGAGAACAAAATCGTTTAGACCACTGGTCAATAGCACCGTTGTTCAGTTCTTGGATGATCCTGTCCCCGCAACTGTTCAGGACTTGTTTCAGACGGTCACTGTACTTGATCTTATGACGATATGCCAGCTGCTAAAGAGCACCCAAAGTTGAGGAATCCTAATCGTGGCGAGGAGATCGTCTCCACAAAGCCCAGGCCGAAGAGTGTTTATCATTTTCTTGGTTTAATGTATTCTTTTATTGTTTTATGATGTGTTTGTCCTGTCCCCGGCCCTTCGTGATATATTTCATACTTCTATGGCACGATGTAGCCTGTTTGTGCTGAAAGTGCCGTTAAACAACAGCTAACTAACTTCAAGGGATTTGGTCGTCTCCGAAATGACCTATACTGTGTCGAGTGGGACGTTAAACTCTAGTATACCATACCATCAAGGGATTTGGATTGGGTGAGTTAGTTAGCCAATAGTTCAAGTCAAGGAAGTCAGCAGGAAGGCCACTGTGTGCTCGATCTGTGTGTGTCACGCACACTGTCCTGCTGTGACATGAAACTACTCAGCAAATAATATTTTATGGATTTATACAAATTTTGCATTGATTTATTAGATAATCTGCCTATAATTTGCATAGATCTTGTAGAAAGATAGTAATCTTTCCCCGAACATTTTCCTGCAAGCGTGAAACACGATTCTATGGCAAATGGTTCATAATTCATCAAGTGAAAAACTTTCTACGGTTTTTCTGGAACACCCTGTATGTATTCCATGGAAATACTCATTCTGGCATTTTTAACTGTATATGTTGACAGCTCACGTGACATTAGAGACGGCATGTGAAACTAGAAAGTGACTATTGTTATACTTAGCATTGTTCACGTGTACAAAGTAGATGCATATGTGTTTGTATGTGTGTGCTGTTCTGTTTCGGGATGCGTTTCTTGATCTTCCATGGATTTTAGTCGCGCATCTTTGTGTTGCATTTGCATTGAGTTTTGGTTCATCCTGTTGTTGCTTAGCATCCTGTTGCTATACAGCTGCAAGATATTTGTCATAGCTGATAATTTTCCTGCATTCTGTAGCAGTTGGGACTGGTCTAATTAACACCGTAGGCTAATATTGTTTAAATTATGAATATGTTCCTTAATGTGGCATTTTCTGTTGAATGCATTCTACGAGTATACACATTTTCTTGCTTTTTAAAAATATAAAATTGATGTCAAATTTCTTTTGGGTCTTAATAATCAGGTATATCTGAGGGCTGCTGATTATGCTCTGTAGTTCACAATAACAGTACTTCAGCACTTGAATACTTGAAAGACTAGCAGTGAGTGATCTTAAGACTCATGTCGCATGACCCCAGGCTGACTGAGTCAGTGGTGTATGCACTGCGGCAATAGATTGTTCGCTGTGGACCATTAGCTGATGCGAATTAACTGTTCCTGTTAGTCTTGCAGCCTCTACCATAGCACCCTTGCAGCGTCTTCAGCATACCGCTGTCCGGTTTTAAATACTCAACACAGAGCTGAACTGGGACAGAAATTCCTCCCCGTTAGGCTGCACTCTCCCAATGATGCACGCTGATAGTTTTTCATACGTTTCAGTACAGACAAGAAACTCAGCTGTCGCTGACAAACCGCGCGACGCGTTTGTGCAAATGCAATGACGTGGCTGACATAACCAGCGTTAATAAGATCCGCCTGAAAAAAAAATTGATTCCTCGCATCCGGCCTTTCATGGTCGCTGAAGGTCATTGGAACCGACACGGATCGATCCGCCATCTATGATTTCCTATTAGTGTTCTATAGCAACTTTGTCTCTAAGACACATCGTTTTCTTGAGATACTCGACTTGATACAGGTACAGTGACATTGAAACCCGGGTCAGGGGTCACTCAAGGTCATCAGACCCGACACGGATCGATCCGTCACCATATGATTTCCTATTAACATTCCATAGCAACCATGGGCCTATCTCGTACCGTTTCGAAGATAAACGGCGATTTCAGTCGAAATTCGTAAAAAAAAATTCCCACCCCGTGTATTTTGGATTTCCCCTTGGAATTGGGTACCGGCGCTCGGGGTCAAAAACACTGGAATGACGGGGCTACTGGGTCGAGAAAGAAGTTTGACGATATCTTCAGCCATCTGGATACAATGCACCACCGTGACAGACAGACGGACAGCGGGTGACGGCAATGACCGTTCTTACGCATAGCGTCGCGCGGTAAAAAAATGTCCGTTCGGGGTTCGACTGTGCAGGTTATTACGTGAAATTGATGTTTTAATGCAAAAAAATCGACGATTTAGTGCTTACAAATTTACAATACATAAAACATGAGGCCTAGTGACTGATTGGCTATGGCTAACGTAAGTTCAAAATATTTTGCAGCCATCTTTCTCAGGCCCCTTCGACGTCGTAAGCATAGGCATTTGCCTACAATGCCTATGCCACAATCTAGTCCTGCCCGTTCCCGCAAAGGTTTGTCCCCATTCCCGCCCATCCCTGCAGAGATTTATCCCCATCTCCATCTGCCACCGCGAAAAAAATTCTTCCCGTCACTGGTGATACAGTTGTCAATACATATTTAACTAGAAAGTGCACTCTGTGGAGATGCAAATCCACGCCGACTCCAAAGGCAAAGTTGCTGTGGATGACGTCACACTATGGGCCAACTGTTGTACGAAGTGTCACG
>Ga0049107_10000514_pt1 | contig 11753 bp, 8 predicted proteins | sample WorMetilPIANOSA1_FD_61187 | JGI IMG/M metagenome (GOLD analysis project Ga0049107, IMG submission 61187) | Marine gutless worms symbiont microbial communities from Max Planck institute for Marine Microbiology, Germany - Olavius ilvae PIANOSA.1 | ecosystem: Host-associated > Annelida > Digestive...
GTTTTCCGATAGGTTTAGCGGTTTTGATACAATACCGGAGTGTGACAGCCACCCAGCCACCCAGCCAGCCACGTCGCCGTAGCTATTACGCTCAACGCTAAGGCGTCGAGCCTAAAAACTATATAAAAAGCAAAACTTAAAACGATTTTGAAAACTGTATATAAACTGAAACTAAAATGATTTGTAGAAAATTGTATAAAGACTATTACTTAAAAGATTTCAAAAACTACAACACACTAGACCACAGGATCAGTAATTGGCCAAAAAACTAAAAGGCAATTTACAACTAAAACCACATGTAGCACGTGATTCAATTTAATTTACTTGTAACGAAGTTTCTACTAAAGAGTAAAGAAAACAAAGTAAAAGCAAAAAAGTGGTAAGAAGACTGCTTTGTTATAAGTAAAAGGTAAATAAGAGTGTACTTCATCATAGCGCGATATTACTCTACAACAGAGTTGGCGCTTGTATTGGAAGATGAAGATGATAGCAAAAATAAACTCAAATTTTACAGTAATGTATATAAGGACTTGTACCATACGCATTATTTTTACTTTGATCTTTCAATCTGAATGTTTAACAACACTAAATTTTGTAACTGCAATCATTTTCTGCATTAATGTGCGTAACTTTGCAGCCCTACTAACAGCTAGCCACAAAGTAGCTAACTGAGGTTATGTCACTTAAGTTGCAGTTTTAGAATACTGTGAATACTGTTAGTGGCCATACGGTTGTTAACCATTCTTTCTGTCACAGGCTGCGCGGTAGCGCAGCACCGTTATAACGGCGACGTCAGATTCCTATGGGAAAATTTGGAACTTTGACCTCCTGTAAAATTTAAACCCTTGAACAGATTGTCACAAAATTTGTCACAGTTGATTCCGTCCACGAGGGGAACGTTCATTCCAAGTTTGGTAAAAATCCGTTCACGGGGGACTTCTGGGCAAATAGGTGAAATGTCACTTTCTTGTGACTTTTTTATTTTTTTTCTGAGGCACGCGCAGAGATTTGAAAAGGTTGAAAAGGTAGGCCCAGGGGCGGATTTAAGGCAGAAAGCCTCCTCGGCCACATTACCAGAAAGGCCTCCCCTCCTCTCCCTTCTCCTCCCTCCCTCCCCTCCCTTCTTCTCCCTCCCCTCCCCTGTCATCCCGTCCCCTCTCCTCCCTTAGAAGTAGGCCCCTCAAATCCAGCTAGAGGGTCTGGGGGAGCGCTGTAAGCTCCCCCAGCAGGGTCTGGGGTGGAGCCCCAGCAGAAATCGAATTTGGTGCATTTTAGCCTTAAAATCTGACATCTGGTGGCAACAATTTTAATGATTTTCTGAGAATCAACTGAACAAATTTCATGCAGTTTGAACACTAAAGGCAAATTGTAGTCAAAAAGTAACTAATTTCTTAATTAAAATTCTGAAAGAACAGAACGCCGAATCAGCGTACTCGTTTCAAGTTTAAATAAATCATAAATTCAATTTGCAGTCAGGACTTTGCAATTGCAAGCCAAAATTTAGCCTCCCGGGGCCCCGAGGCCGGGGGGGGGGCCTTCAAGGCCCAGCCTTCCAGGGGCCTCGTCGGCCACTGCACGAGTGGCCGCCCGTTAAATCCGCCCCTGGGTAGGCCTAGTTATCCACCGTAACCCTACAGAGTTTACACAAACTTTTTGGTACACCGACTGTCAATATTTAAATCACGGTAATAAAACAGCAAATATAAATGTAGAAAACTGCAGTTTATCTACAAGTTATAACGGCGAAACGACACATCGTAAACAGCAAAAATAATGAACGGTGATATTACTTTAGAAGCACGTTGACAGTGGCAAAGTGCTGCTAAACTAATATCACCGTTCATTATTTTTGCCGTTTTCGATGTGTCATTTCGCCGTTATAACTTGTAGATAAACTGCAGTTTTTTTTATACATTTATCACAATTATATGCATTACGTGCCTTCATAGAATATGATAAATTAACTTATAACTGGTAATAGGTAGAGCATGGACCATATTTATAACGTAAGTCAGAAATCAGACAAGCTTTGTTTTCAAAATTACTGAGGTGGCAATGGAGGTGGTGGGGGTGCAGTAGGTTCTTCAGATGGTAAAGGAGGGTGAAGAGGCGGTGGTGACGGCATTGGCATTGGCACAGTACTCGACATTCCACTAACTCGATATGTGGATGGAATATGAGTTCGCAACAGACCAGAGTTAATCGCAACATTACTTGCTTGACTCTGCTGCAGCTGTGAAAATCGTCCAGTAGCAGTGGACTGATGATCACTGCCGGACAACTGAGAATGACGTTTCTTTTCTTCCACCACAGGCTTTGCATTTGAGTTACTGTCTGCAGCACGTTTGCGAGAAACTGTCACATGTGCAGACTGACTGACTGCATCTGGTCGTGAGTGTCTGTGATGACGACGGTGATGATGTCGATGATGATGATGATGATGTCCACTCTCACTGCCGCTAGTACCATGTTGATATTCACCAGACACCTTGTCCTTGCTCAGAACCAGTTTCATTCCTGACAACAGATTAGGTGACGCATTGCCTACTTTCTCCACTCTGCCACTGCTGACGTTCAGCTTCAAACGAATGTGTTCCTGAGAATCAGGTACAGATGGAGTTTGTGACTCCAATATTGGACTGGAGACATGTGACTTGACTTTCATGGAAGCTGAAGTGTCACCCGCTTGTTTAACTGGACAGTCAGCACGACTTGCACCAGGCAGCAGTGATAACTTCACCTTGAGTGGACTTGGCTCACTGGAGTTGCTTGGTCGCCTTCGCCGGCTCATTTCATGTTCATATTTTTTAACACCTGAAGCACCCTTCTGGTCTCTTAGATGCTTTGTTGATGGCATTACTGACATGCTGCCTTCGTGTCGTGTTGATCTTCGTCGCTCACGACTGTGTTGAGCAGGCAGTCTTGGCTGTGCTCTGTCACTAGGCACACTGCTGACATCACCACTGTGTCCAGTACGACGCACAGACAAGCTGCTGCTTCCTGACTGGACTGCTGTGCGTCCAACGGATGATGCACCAGTTACAACGGTAGTAAAAACAGGCAACTCTAAACTGTAGTTACCTCCATGAACATGCTCTGGCTTCAGAATTGCACCCAGATCGAGATTATCTGCTGCAGATGTAGCAGTAACTTCATCTATTTTATGACTACTAGTACTGTGTTCTTGTATCTGAGGTGATACTACAGTGTTCGACTCCAAACACCCATCAGCTCGTTGTGAGTCACGTACATGGAAAGACTCAAAAATATTAGCAGGTCTTTGGTCAGATGGATCACCCATACCAAGACCTCTGTTTGTAGACGATGGTACATTCTGAAGTTGCCCCCTGACCGACATGCTTTGACCAGATGAAACAGTGTTGTTTGGCCCAGTTTCAAGATCTGTGCTGTACTGTTTAGACAAGCCATCATTACTTGCTGCAGTTTTTCTAACAAATTCGCTACCTGACTTTTTGTTCTGTTGCTCCTCTTTTACTGTATCAGATTCAACTTTGTCAGCATTTGATACCAATTTTACATATGAAGGACTAGATTTTGATGGCCTTTGCTCATTGTTAGCACTTTCTTTAACAAGCTTTAACTCGGTGTTCACAGCATCACGTTCCAGTCGTTCACGTTCTTTGCGCTGAAAATATTGCTTTGCTGACATTGACAGTGTACCTGATTCTGTTTTAATACGTCGCAATGGAGGCTGATTAACAGTGGTATCCATGGAAACTGATGGCAATCGCTGAGTCTCACCAGCAAACTGAGCAGTACTCTTGACAGATGACACCTGATCAACAGCTGACAAAGTAGCAGCAGCAGATTGTGCATTTATTCTGTCATGATTGGTATATCTATAGCCAGCCGAGTTGTTGTTTACTGATACTGATGTCACCTTCTCTCTATCGCATTGTTCAGTTGCCCGAGCAGCAGATGGAACTGCAAATGTTGCAGGCACTGGTCGCTTATCCACATATTGATGTGAGAAATCCTTGTCTTCAAACTGTACATTATCACATATCACAGCTCACACAAACTCGAACTCAACTACACTATTCTGTGGTCCATAAAAATACACCAAAATTGTTTTTGTAATATTAAAATCAGTAAAATGTTATCAAATTTGGCTCCTGCTATCCGGAATAGATTTGTCACTAAATGATATACTTATTTTCTGCTTAATCTAAAAAAATGATTCTACACTATCTTGTGATCGTTGACATCTTGTCATTAGTATGAAAGGCAGAAATACTATCAATTGTGATCTTTTAGTTCAATAGAACTAAATAAGTCGGTAAGTACATAAAATTTGTTGAATAACTTAAACTTTATTCAGGTCACTAATATTGCTAAAATAACAGTTTTGGCACAGAAATACAATTTTTTTTCTTTCACATGGTAATGCAGAGACATTAGTTAGGTGATGCAGCAAAGCAAAGGCAGCGTGGTAGCACAGCACTGTGTCAATGGGAAGGTTCAAAGTCTTGAAGTGACTGCCAAAATTTTTTGCACAGTTGATTAGATCTGTGGGACTATGCCACATGCCAAATTTTCACATATTCAAGATGGACTTCTGGGCAAATGGGTGAAATATAACGTTTGTGACTTTTATTTCTCAATGTTTTTTTCCTGTGGCTCGCGTAGAGGTCAGACCCCTTGATGGATTGACGATTAACATCTTGATTATGTAATTTTAAATATGACCCCTATTAACCCCAAAAATGTCAAAATTTGGGCCCAAATAGGCAACTTCAAGCCAAAATGCTGAAACATGAAAAGAATAAGTATATGAAAAAGTAAGAACATAAAGCATAGTTCCCTGATGTACTAAGATGACGTCAAATAAATACAATATGGCAGACAGACGCCATACTGAAAAAAGCTTTTTGGTTATATCTAAGCGTCATACTGTCCAACTGATGCAAACTGTTGAGGGATGAAGGAAAAGCACATTCAAATAGTGATCAAGTGACCTCAATAGCAAATTTCGAATAGATGGCAGACGGCCGCCATTTTGAGAATGTTATTTCCTCGATACCTCAGCCGGTAATTATCAGATTTCAACGAAATTTGGAACATCAAAGCAAATTTTATGTGACGAAAAATCAAAATTTGCCAAATCCAAGACGGTAGACAAACACCATACTGAAAATCGTTTCTGGCCATATCTCAGCGCCATATTGTTCCGATTAATACAAAATTTGGAAGGAAGAAGCAGAATCACACACAGTCACAGGTCACGTTTTTCAGATAGCAAAATTTCGAAAATTCAAGAGGGCGGACAGCTGCCATTTTCAAAACGACTTCTTCACAATATCTCTGCTAGAAATTGTCCAATTTCAATAAAATTTGGTGCAGACGTGCATTTTGATATGGAAAATGGTCTCGGGCGAAATTTTACAATTCTAGGACTCTTTCATATCTGTGGAATGGAAAAGAGACGCCCTTCAATTTTCAACTCTGGCCTCTTGCCTTTGAATCAAAAATTTACCCCTGGGTGTTGGTTTGTTGATGGTGACATTTTGACTGGAGCTTGCATGTCTTATAGTTCCAGCTGTCACTACCACCTCCATCATCCTTAGCTCCAATAAAATCCAGAATGTAGACATTCTGGTACCGGCTAACCCAGGACCACCTGGAAAGTGGCCATTAAAACAGACAGAGTGGGTGTGACCTTGATGGTATGAAATACAGAAAAAGCAATAATAATACAGCAAACACAAACATAGGAAGCAGTTTATACATGTGTTAACAGCAACATGCAATCAGTGACACATCTAAAACAGCAAATATCATCAACCACTGGTGACATTACGTGAGCAGCGCGTTAACATAGCGAGGCGCTCAAGTAACATCACCTTTCATGTTTTTTTTTCTGTTTTACATTTGTAACTTTCTGCATGTCGCCAGCAGCATGTAAAAACTGCAGTACACTGTACATTCGTTTTGTATCAAATTTATTCCGGACAACAGATTCCAAATTTTAGAACAACTGACTAAGTTTTATAGAAGAAATTACAAAAAAACAATGTTATATTTTTATGGATCACATACTTGACAATGACAATACAACCAGTATCGTGATTGTCAAGTGAGTGGTGCAATGGCAGGCAGTTGACCTCATAGAAACTTCTGCATTTCTCTGATGGTTTACCATGCAAAATTTGACAGTCTATGTTAAATGGCACAGACAGGGTATAAAGCTGCCCCGAGACCAACCCTTAGTTGGGGTGCAATTGAGAATAGTAACTATCAATACTCATTGGAGAAGACTTCTGACTGAGTGCCCTGAGAAGTGGTCCATGCATAAGTTAAGTATGGAGGAATGGCTAGTACTGTTGTATGCCTATATGCTGTATGGTAACGGTCAGCGTTTCCAGGATAAAGTTGGTTTGTGCCAAGTCTGCTATTATTTGTTATGGTCATGGAGGCAATGCATCAGTTAATCTTTTGGATTAATCTGGGTTTTAAGCCGAGTTTTAGTTTAAACTAGGTTCAAAACAGTTTAATCTGAAAGATAACTATTAAAACTCACTGGACAACTCAGTCTTACACTCGGTCTATAACCACAGTTAACATCAGCAGTGGTTCAAGACTGGATTTTGGGTTTTGGTTTTAAACTGGAGTTTTATTTAACTTTAATCCAAAATATGGTCACCAATATCTATTTAGTTCAGAGTTGGATTTCTGTGGTGCTGAATGCAGATTGTCTACAACTAACTTGCAAACTTGCATCCAGAAACTAAATTGGTGGAGAGTTGGCATGGCAATGAAACGACATTTTGACAATATTATGTTCTTGGTACATCTCAGCCTTTTTTCTTAATGAAAAATGGAATATGATCTGCTTTGACAGTTCACACATTTTTCTCAAAATGTCTTCCCTATCTGTGTGAGGTTACTGTGTCAATTGGGCCCCTCACATTCTGCCTTTCAAGTTTCAAGTTCATGCAAGGTCTTTGGAAGTGATATGGATCGACTGGGCACTAATCCATAGTAATCCATAGTAAACAGGCGTATAAATGGCAAAAAAACACATTTTTCCAACCAGCCTGAGTTTAACATCCCTTTTGAGGGTGTTGCCCTTGAAATTTTGTAATACCAGCTAAAAACTTTAATGATGTCCTGCCAGAAGGTAGAAGAAGTTTGATGATAAATGACTTTATTTAATCACAATACCACAATGTGTCAGATGCACAGACGGACGGATAAACAGAAATGCATTATCGGTATTGTGACAGTAACAGGACATAAGTATCAAATGGCACTTTTGATTCAGCTTGTAATGCTGACAATGTGTGCCTTATGAATCTTTCTATATTATTACTACTATTATTATTACCTCCACCAAGGTGGTTACGTCTTTGCCTTTGTTTGTTACCATGATAGGTCAATAAAGTTGTGGACAAATTCTGATGATCATGATGCAGAATTAGGAATTTTTAAAGCACACTGGTAATGTTAACTTAACTGTACCTGAGGCAAGCTGTGTGGCCTTGGTGGAGGTTTGCGGTCTTCTGCTCTAATTATAGACATCAATATCAGTTTGTTGCATTTACTCCTCACCTTGTGATTTGTCAACTTTTTCCTCATTTTGCTGGGGCACTTCTCCAGAACTGCAAGAAAATCTTGAGTAATTTCTAGACAAATGCATAAACACAATACATACACACTGTTCTGGAATACATGATATTCTGCAGTCACCACAAGAAATGTGCACATAAAATAATCTATACATTGGTGACGAATATTTCTAACGCTCATGCCAACAGGACAGCCATGCATCCTCACGGAACAGGTCTAAACTTTTCATGTCCTCCGACACTACTGGGTCACTGGGACGTCTTGTCTGTTTAGTTCAATCACCTCTGTTATTACACAACATTTGACCCAATCATTATCATCATTACATTAAAATGTCCTACATATTTACCCATCTGCCAAATTACATCCTTAATCTGCATCCAGCACGTCTCCTAATTAAGAAAACTTGACTGCCTTTTCTAGAAATATCCTGTTATCAATATCCAGATCATCATCATCATCACCATTAGTAACTAATCCACCTACCCTTCTGCAAACAAACAACAGACTTGTCCTACATAAATCTTCCCTTCATACCACAACATCACTTTAAAACATTTTTGGCAATGTATGTACAAAACTGATAGTGACCAGCCATACTTGAAGAAAAGTAATTTTACAACAGAATGTAAGATATCGGTGTTACTGAAGTGTACCAGTAAATATGCAATAATACTTTTCAAACGTTTGACAGGCAGTTCTTATGACAGCCAATACAGTAACCAATTTAAATGACAAACTATATCCAACAACAGAATTATACGGTTATTAATAACTTAGTGTGCATTTAAGGTAGGACTGTTAAATTGCATTAACTGAAAAACATTAATCATGATTAAAAATTTCAACATTGTTAAAAAATTAATGCATAATCTTGTCACTGTTGCACACTCTATTAAAGATATTTCTATAAATGTTGTGCTACATAGCTCACTTCCGATAAATTCCTTGGCTGGCTGCCCTGCATGTTGATATACCTATGAGTCTACTGTTGCCTATAACTCAATTTTCACAATTCTTTCACCACCACACACAGCAGTAGATGTCATGAAGTGACCATTAAAGATCCCACCACAACTCAAACACATCGCTACACTACCTTGTATAAGTAGATTATGTTGTGTATGAATTGTAGTCTGCAGAATATGCTGACGTGTTAGGGCCTTATGTGCAACATGCATTATCTGTAAAAATTTGGGAGGAATTTATATGTAAAAGCCATTATCTGTAAAAATTAGAAAATTAAATTTGGACCTTATCTGTACTAATATATAAAGCTGAGTGTTTGTATGTTAGTGAGCGAATGAACGGATTTGTCACTGATAAACTTGACTCCCTTGTGGTTTACCCCCCCACATATGATACAAATTCTGAGTCAGCATGATCCCGGGAGTGCTTTGGTACATAATTCATTCGCATTAACTGTACGTTGAGAAGTTTCTCCTCGACACAAGTTCGAAGCTGAACTTCTGAAGAATCGGAAAGATACACGTTTAGTCAGTCATGCTATAAAATTTTGCAGACCAAAAGTGATAAATGAAACTGAAAATAGGCAATGCTTTGTTCAAAAATAGTTTGCCTGTAATCGGCATTTAAGTTAGTACGGTAATAAAGCTTTTATCTGCAACAATGCATGGTCAGCAATGGATCAGCATAGTTTACAGACAACAGAGGTGGAAAACCTAGGTTTTGTCAAAAATTTCTTTTAAAATTTATCACTGTTGCCATTACTGCTGAAGGTCAGTGATGTTAACAAGACAGTGCCACCCAAGACTGAGTGAGACCAGGACTCAAGTACAAGACCAAGTACTCAACACCAGTGACCAAGACCAATACATTTCCAGGAAAGATGCATAATAACTCACATAAAATCCTGAACGGGTAATACCAGTACTACAAATATTAATATGATGAATATTTACATTTTCAAAGCTCAAGAACACTGAAACTAGGTTGTCACTTTACAAATCTTTCAAACAATGTAAGCTGCTGACCCTATCAATGTTGACCTCGTGATGTTATGCATAAGCACACTACTAGCCGTCGTTTTGTGACCACCTGTCTGTCAGATTCGTCTATCATCGTCATTCTAGTTTTTCAATACCACATACAGTTGCGAAATTTTAACGGGAAAGGGCCTGTATGCAGATCAACTTCAGAAATTTTTGATCTGAAATTGGCTAATGGTGATAGTGCTAGACAGTAAATGACCCACAATCGTCATCGCAACCCGAAAAAACCTGAACATTAATAGGAAACTAGTGCTCTGGGATTCCAAATATGTGGTTATCACCTATCACCTATGGGTCACTTGGTGCCACGCATGCATATTACCAATTTTACTGTTAAAATGCCCAATATACATTACTTACCAGTACATCAATCAATCTCGATCTCAGCTCAATCAAGCTATACACATTACACATAGAATTTGGTAGTTGGGATCCTGAACGAGAATTCTATAAAATAAGATATTGAGGGGGTAAAAACGGCGGCATCGCCTAGGTCACATGACCATTTTACATTCTGTGACCCATCCATTCTTTGAAAGGTTGGATGGTCGGTTGATGTTTAACAGCATTTTCAGGCTATATCATGCCATGAGCATACGAGTGAGTGAGTGAGTGAGTGAGTGAGTAGTTGCTTAACGGCACATCAGCACAATACAGGCTATTCAGTGCCTTTAATGGCAGAATGCTGGAATGATTTGTATTAAAAGCAATGAATACAACATAACAAATAATTATAATGATAAGGTAAAAAATGATATTAAGATCAAGGCTTTGAGTTAATATAAAATATGTGGTAACAACATTATATAGTGCAATAAAAATGGGATTCCTTGATAAAATTGATAATGTTTCGGGCAGCAACGTTATCAAAAAGGTCCTTCATTGAAGAAGCAGTAAAATGTTTGTTACGAGTGTAATCAATGCAGGACATTCAATGACAATCGATGCACGCAATTTCAAGTTATCATGGTAACAGACCCACACACACACACACAAACACACAAACAGACAGGACCGATTACAATACACCGTGCTTCATCCTCCACTGAGATAGATGATCCGCTGAGAAACAATCACAGATCAGGATGTTGTTTTCGTAGTTTGCAGAAATGATGAGACATTTGAAGCTGACAATGTAGAAAGCAAATGGAATGCAATGAAAGAGGTATGGCAGAAGACAACAGAACAAATATGTGGGCAGACAAAAGGACCACCGAGGCACAGTGAAACATGGTGGTCGAATGATGAGGTAGCTAAATCTATTGAGGAGAAAAGAAGATGCTATAACATATGGCATAAAACCATAACAGAAAGTGATCGGAATAAGATGAAATGCAAGAAGTGTTGCTCTTGCACAGGAAAAGACAAGGCAAGAGCTTGTTAATGAGTTGGAGAGTACAGCAGGAAAGAAGAATGTCTACAGGGTTGCAAAGCAAACGGCAAAATCCAGGCAGGATGTAGTAGGAGTAAATTCTGTAAAAGATGCAAATGGAAAAGTGTTGACAGAACATGATCAAGTGAAGGAAGAATGGAGAAAGTATATGGAAAAGATGCTGAATGAGAAGAACACATGGGATATTGCCACAACCTGTGAAAATGTAGAGGGACCCTGTGAACTGATTAGAAGAGACGAGATTTTGAAAGCTCTAAGAATGATGAAAGGTAAAGCAGCTGGCCCTACAGGAATTGTGTCTGGCTGACGAAGACTGTAGTGTGGATCGGTTGACATCTCTGTGCAATTTGAAAGTGTTGGTAGAAAATCAAGTGAAGGAAGAATGGAGAATCCCTGATGATTGAAAGAGTAGTATTCTGATACCGGTATTCAAAGGCAAAGGAGATCCAATGGATCTTACAGAGCGATAAATCATAAAGTTACTGGAACATGCAATGAAAGTGATAGAACGTGTGTTCGAAAGAAGGATCAGCGAGAAAGTAGATTGATGCAATGCAGTTTGGATTTATGCCAGGGAAAGGAACTACAGATGATTGCATCTGTAGTTCCTTTCCCTGGCATAAATCCAAACTGCATTGCAGTACGGCAGATGCAAGAGAAATATGGGTGTAAAAGAAAGAAACTCTACTTTGCTTTTGTAGATTTGGAAAAAGCATTTGATAGAGTACCCAGAGAGGTCACTAGATGGGCTCTAAGGA
>Ga0049107_10000515_pt1 | contig 11753 bp, 7 predicted proteins | sample WorMetilPIANOSA1_FD_61187 | JGI IMG/M metagenome (GOLD analysis project Ga0049107, IMG submission 61187) | Marine gutless worms symbiont microbial communities from Max Planck institute for Marine Microbiology, Germany - Olavius ilvae PIANOSA.1 | ecosystem: Host-associated > Annelida > Digestive...
GAAAGTTCCCGGGAACTTTCGCTCCCGGGATAGTCAGTTTGCATTTTTTTCTGACAAATACAGTCTACTAATGATAATTACCTTAATACCAAGAAGACGGAAAACGACCCACACTGGAAGTATCAACTCATTCAAGAATAGACTGTAAAAGTTACGACAAACGAGGATGGGTCTCTTCATGGACTAGATGGTTTGCCTGGCCCTAAGGCCTCACTGGTTCCTGGTTCTCCTGGAACAGGTGCGGCCACACCTGGTAAGTTACCTGGTATGCTACAGAAGGTGTTTGCAGTAGGGCTGCGCTAACCGAGTAATTTTTTTTCGCGCAACGCGCAGCATAGAGCGTATTAGCTACGGCAACGTGGCTGGGTGGCTGGGTGGAATGGCTGTCTGTCACAGCCGGTATTGTATCAAAACGACTAAACCTATCTTAAACCTTTTTCAACCATCTGGTAGCACCATCATAGAAGCATTCGGGACCCCTTGCGCCGATACTAAATTCCAAGGGGAACCCCTTCACCGGGGGCATTTAATACACGGGGTGGGAAAAATTGGCGATTTTCAACGGATATTGCCGTGTATCTCGGAAACGGTGCGAGATAGGCCAATGGTTACTAAGGAACGTTAATAGGAAGTCGTGGGTGCCGGATCTAGTGGTATAATTTTTGATGACCTTGAGTGACCCTAACCCGGGTTTCAAGGTCACTGTATACTTAAAAGTGGAATATCTCAAAAATGGTGCATTTTAGGGACAAAGTCACTCAAGAACACTAATAGGAAACCATACATTGTCTACCTAATGATGCCACTTTCAATGACCTTGAGTGACCTCTGACCCCGATTTCACGGTCATGACATTTTTCGACATTGACTGTCCCAGAAATGGCACGAGATAGAGCCGTAGTTACTATAGAACATCAATAGGAAGTCCTATGCGCTCTATCGACGGGTGTTATTTCCAATGACCTCGATGGACCCCTAACCCTGTTTTCAAGGTCAGGGAATATTTGAAGTCGAATATCTCAAAAATGGTGCATTTTAAGGACGAAGTTACTAAACACTAATAGGAAACCATGCACACTCTATCGAATGATACCACACTCAATGACCTTCAGTGACCTTTGACCCTGATTTCAAGGTCACGACATTTTTCGACATTGAATGTCTCAGAAACGACACCAGATAGAGCCATAGTTACTATAGAACGTCAATTGGAAGTCATATGCGCTCTATCAAATGGTGACCTTTGACTCAGATTTCAAGGTTACTGACGGCGAATATCTCAAAACCGGTGCATGTTAGGGACAAACTTTCTATAGTATACTAATAGGAAACCATACCCGATGTATAGAATGGCACCTCTTTCAATGACCTTGAATGACCTCTAACCCCGATTTCGAGGTCACGACATTCTTTGAAGTCAACTGTCGTAAAAACGGCGCGTCTTAAAGACAAAGTTACTGTTGCACAAGAGGAAACTATGCCTAACATATGGAATGCTACTGTTTGCTGACCTTGGCTGACCTCTAAACGCGTCGCGCGAGTTTGTCAGCATCAGCTGAGCTCCTTGTTTATTAGAGTACTCGACGAGTAGCTTAATGGGTACTTGAGTACTCGCCTATGACCGGAAGCACATAAGGAATAGGCAGACCTGTGAGTGTGCGGAGACCTGAAAAAGCAAAGTAAGCTCTAAGCAGGACAACAACAAATTGTATATTTTTAAGTTATCACGCTGTCATTACTGTTGCCGCTGCCTTTGTAGGGTTTTGTTGCGAATTTTACTATACTACGTTATATTGTTAATTATTACCTGTATTTAGTGACCAGATCTTAGCCTGTCAATAATGGTATGACATGCTCAGATCGCCGATCTGCACCTGTCACCGTCGGACCGTCCATTTAAAAGTCGATGACCTGCTTACTGATCTAATTGCTTGTCAGCCGATGATCGTTGACAGTGATAAGAGCATTCCGTGAAAGTTGTCGAATAGTGTTTGAATATTGCTTATTCAGAAAGGAATGGTTAGCCTGCTACAGCTGAGGCATATACTGTGGATAATTTTGCCATACATGTTTTTAGCAGCAAGAAACGAGTCCGAGACGAGGAGGAATGTTCTGACAGTTTACCTTTGTCAAAGCGCATCACACTGCTTCACCTCGACAGCAACACTAGGTATGCTGATTTAATAGGCATTTCTTAAATTAATAATTATATTTTCTTTGTGCACGTACGGTAAATGATGCTATTTGAAATGCCATACTGCATGCACATTGGGCTGGGGTTCAGGTTAGACTTGGGGTTCATTTGCTCTAAGTGGCTGTGTAGAACGCATGCATCTACGTGGAATATATTGCTCCTGACACTTTCTGTACTGCATATGTTGCTGACAGTTATTAAATAGTGTTTCCAATTGCATCATTCACCAAGCACGAGCACTGAGACCATTGCCATCCTTTTTTAATCTTGTGAGTACATTTATCTGGCCTAAGTTGGATTTTTTTAGCATTTTGGTGTTTTCACATTGCTGGTTTGGTGACAGGACCTTTGCGCATTTCAGCCTATAAAAATCTCATTATCAGTCCCAAAGGTTCTTAGGGAGACGTTTGGGTAACCTGCCGTAGCCTGGAGTGATTCCTGAAAATAGGTTGATTGCACAAAACTTACAGAAAACACAATTAGTAATAGTAGTAGGCTACTACTATTACTAAAACACGTACCGCTAATGTTTCAAGTCGACACCTTGCCTTTGCGGCGGTGTCACGCTCGAGAGAGCATGCTGGGCCGTGACGCCGCATCTGGCCATTTGCACAGAAACGAGATGCCCGGTCTCCAGCTGCTTGTGTAACGGCTTGCGCAGAAATACAAAAAGAGATATAGAGTTTCGAGTTTGAAAACTCGAATTTGTAACGAGTTTCGATTTTTCGATCCTCTGTTTACATCCCTAGTAGTAGCAGTAGTAGTAGTTCTCTCTCTCTCCGTTTTAACGGTCATTTTCCAGGTTAACCTGGGTTAGCCGGTGTTTATCGAAGCAAAGGATGATGGAGATGGTGGTGACAACTGGACTACTGGAGCTATAAGTCGTGCAAAGCTCCAGTCAAATGATCACCACCAACAAACCAACATCCAGTTTTTTTACAGGCCGGATGCCCTTCCTGTCACCCAACCAACAGTGTCAAGCTACTGAAGGGAAAAATATCACATTCCATGGACTTGCTTACCCCTAGCTCACCTGGGGGTCTTCCAACTTTGTCTCTGACCACTAATAACTCCTGGTTACCTTGGGGAGGGTTGCCATGCCTCTCATCAGCCCTCTGATGCCAGTACCCCGGTTGATGTAGTTATATTGGTGGTAGTAGTTTTAGTTATTTTTATTGTATTAAAATTTTATCTAGGAGTAGATCGGTGATCTATCTGTAAGTAAAACAATATTTACTAATTGAAACCTTGGGATAAAGTTGTTTGTGTTAGTTTGAGCACATTTTTGAAGTATTGGATTAAGGATAGTTAATCTGGGCAAAGTCAGAATTTTCAGTAGGTACAGACTGCCTGTCCATCTCTCCATAGCAAACAAGTCTGATTAGGCCTGGATTGTGATCGCTGCTAGCACTCGCCTAGGTGCACTGTTCTTTTGGGCATCTGGAGGGGTATCCAGCTGTAATCGACGGTGAAGTGCAGTGAACGGTACTTTCCTTTCCCTAACACATATTGACCATGAACCTTTACGCCGTAGGCTGGTTGCCTGCTGTGGGTTTGAAAGAATAGGCCTGGTCTGTTTCCTGGCCAGCTGTACTGAAAGGCTTTCAAACCAGGCACTGGCTGTGTTATGTTATGTCTTACGCTGGGTTTCTTTTGAGTGCATTTTATGTTGTTCACTATGACCGCTTTGATGTGTTGCATTATTCTCCATTTTTCTTTGTGTTCTGTCTGTTGGTTGTTCTTGTTAGGTTGTCAGTACTAGTGCAAGTGATTGAGTGGAAAGACTCGTCTCCGAAACGACTTGAAATTATTATTATTATTATTGGGAATGTTTAACCTTACTTACTGACTCACTCTCTTACTCCCATTGTCCATTTAACAAAAACCGATGGTGTGACTGTTTCTTTCTGCTGGTTATCAATGTCAGATTTCTGCAACGAAGTTTGAAGATTCAATCGAACAGCACAGCTGTAGGAAAACCAAGTATTTCTAAATTAGTTTGTGCTTGTTCTGCAGTGGTGTACTTCCATGAGACTCAAGTTGTGATCTCCTGACTGACTTTTAGGGTCTTTTTTTTTCTTGGACACTTGCAGTCTTTCTCTTGGTCTCCTCTTGAGCAGATGTCTTGACTGAAATGTGAACTTAATCGGTGATCTTGTAGCTTTGAGTCGAATGTGGCTCGAGTGGTTAGTGAGCCAGACTTGCAATCAACAGGTCGCGGGTTCGAATCCCGGCCGCCGCACTGCCAAGTGTAGTCTTGGGCAAGTTGTTTACACATGTGTGCCTCGTCACCAAGCAGTATAATTTGGTACCGGCCAGTGAGCAGTGATGCTCGGCGGGCGGGGAGGTAACCACGGGCATGGTGGAAAGCAATGGCAGCCTATATATACCGCCAGGTTTATGGCTTCTGTCACCTGTGGGCTGATTGCCTTGGATCGGGATCAGCTCCAGAACCCTGTGCTCGTTTTGAATATGGGCTACCTTTACCTTGACTTCGTCACTTTTATTCTCTTAACTGGCAAACAGCTACATTATTAGACGTAAGATGTAACTTACGTAATTTCTGACAATATAAGAATTAGGTTCTGCAGTACGGTGTGATTTGAAATGAGATGTTTGGTGAATGTAAACTTACAGGGATGTTGCTTATAAATGTTGTAGCTGCAACCAGCCTGTAGGTCCAGCCTCACCAGACAATGGATACTTCGCTGGAAATGTGAGTAAGCTATAAGATCTCGGTATGCTTCACACAGCTCGGTAATTAATCTGTGCTAATATATAATTTCAAATGTCGGTATGCGAGTGAATCCATGAATCAGTTTGTTTATTACCGATAAACTCTACACCATTATTTCGAATCCGCGTGATCCCGGGAGTGCGTAGATAGCTAATTCATTTGCGTTGACTGTATAATGACAAAGTTACCTTTTGATGACAGTTTCGATTCAAACGTCGGAAGTTATCGTTGATTAACGTTAAGCAAAAACGACACAGCTGTTGATTTTACAACTGAAAAATAACGCTGTAAGTTATTTGTGTCAATTACTACAGACATAGGTATCTGTAGTAATAAAGTCAACTGGCTATATTTTTGTTATGTATAAAATCAGCAGCCTTCACCATGCACAATCGTTTGGAAGGCAGGGTGCCCCCTGGTCATGGAAGTCACAGAATTTAGGAAGACCATTTTCCAGGCCTGGAAAGTCATGAAAAATAGCAAAGATCATCGAAAGTCATGGAAAATGATGATAATGTCATGGAATTTTTACTACTGCACTGAGTAATTCTGTAAAAGTGATTTACGACTTCATTTATAAAGTCAAATTATGAACTGTAATGTGATACTGCTGACACAGTTTTCACAGGTTTACTTACTGACCAATTCTAACTGGAACTGCCACTACTAGTTCTGGTATGCATTCATAAGTTGTATATCGTTTACTTGGAAATATAATTTGTGCTGATGGGTCATGGATTTTCATTTTTTGGTCATGGAAAAGTCATGGAAAATCAATGTTGGAAAAGAGGGGACACCCTGGGAAGGTGACATTTACAGTCAGTTAGTAACATAAATATAAGAATTGCACACACAGATTTCCCTGTGCTTCTTTGTTAGTCAAATCTTGTCTTACTGCCAGTTCAGTTCAGTAGTCTTCTGCTGTACAGCAGGTTTTTGACATCTTTCTCTGTGTCTCCATCCTCTCTGTCCTCAGCTGCACGTCTGAGTGCAACGTAGTCACCGTCATTTGCCAAATCGTGTAGCATTTGAATTCTTCTTCTCCCTCTTGTTGGTTTACCTCTCATTCTGCCTTCAGTAATTTCATGTCTTACTGCCGCACATCAGATATGATAGTAATAATAATACTATTTGTATTATTAGTGTTGCTACTGCTGCTGCTTCGGGCTAGTCGGTGAGGAAGAGATGGAGTGATGTAGTTATAGTCTCTATGAGTATCCCTCGAGTGCTTTTACGCTGTTGGTTGGGTGACAGGATGGGCATCTGGCCTGTAAAAAAGTCTCGCACTGGCAATCCTGAATAGTTTTTCTTTCAGAAACCTTTGCATATTACTGGCACAAGACAACAGCATCCCGTAGTAAATTTAATGTTCTAGTCTCAACAGGACGCACTGTTCAGGTGTAAATCTTTCTCACAGTCTTAACGGCCATTTTTCCAGGTCGACCTCGGTTATCTGGTACCAGAAACACTCAATTCTGGATTTTATTGGAGCTAAGGATGACGGAGGTGGTAGTGACAACTGGAGCTACCAGACGTGTAAAGCTCCAGTCAAATTGTCACCAACAACAAACCAACACCCAGCTTTTTACAGGCTGGATGCCCTTCCTGTCGCCCAACCAACAGTGTCAGAGCACTGAAGGGAAACAGGCAAGCAGTAAATGAAGAATGAAAATCACAGGATTGGATTTCCAGTATTTCCAACCGGCTGACCCAGGTTCACCTGGAAAAAACGGAGTGTGTGTGTCTTAACAGAGCTCACACGTGGTCAACGGTGATGCTACCTTGCTTCCGTGTCAGTGGCAACAGAGCAATGGTCCCGTTCACCAGACAGCCGGCATCTTTGGTCCGGCAAACGCAGCAGTTCCGTGGGATAATTCCTCCGCCGTAACGGGTTCTGTCTGCCAGCCCCGCCTAGACGCCAACGGGGTCGCCATATACGACGGTCGACTTCTCCTTCCGGCCCACCAGATGGCCGAGCTGCGACCTTCGTCCGACTTCGACCCCGCCGTCATCCGTGCCCTGCTGCGCCGCGACCGCGACGTCGCGAACTGCGACCCGTACGACCCGGAGCTGGACGCGGCGGAAAACCCGGAGTATTTCCACGTCAACGCCGTGCTCTTCACCGCGCACCAGCTTCGCTCTCGCCGCCACGACCGACGCCCGTTCTACGAGAACTGACCCACGATTCCAGCGTTCATCTGTCTCGGCTTCCTGTGATATGTTGTCTGTGAAGTGTCTGTACACACGGCGGGCTGTTTTGCATGGCAGGTGCCCCCGGTTGGCTATCAGTGTAATTTTCGTTACGAAAATTAAAACGAGAACTAGAATTATCGGTCCTCGTTTTCAGAGAACTAGAACTAGAATTATAGTGATCCAGAAAACTCAAATGAAATAAAACTAAAATTTCGAACAGGAAACGAACGAAAACGAGAACTATTTCAGAAACTGATTTCACCACATGAACACTGAACAGAACTACAACAGTTAGTTCAGTCAACTTCAGTGTACAAGACAGCATGTCTTGTACACTGAAGTTGACTGAACTAACTGTTGTAGTGACATAGTATCTGACTTTAGCAACATGCGTTGGTTGCTGGAAATAAAAATTGAACTAAAGTTTCACAGATTATAAAAAACTAAATAAAATAAAAACTAAAATCATACAAAAAACTATTAAAACTAGAATTATCATTGATCCGAAAAACTAAATAAAATAAAAATTCTGACTGCAGAATAAAATAAAAACTAAAACTGAAATTAATTTAAGAACTAAAATATCACTGTTGGCTATACATGGCTGAAATAATGCCAAACTGTAGGAAAGTGAGCAATTAACCGTAAAAAGGTAGTCCCGTCCCGTACTCAAAATGAGCTGATCTCTGATTAACCGTATTGTTGGTAAAGTCAGGGTACATGTACATGGTTAGGATTAGAGTTATGTTTTTGGGTTTGGGTTGAGGTCCGTCATGCGTATAGCCAACTCGGGTACTGCTGTGCATATTGCTAGCCGTGTGTTTATAGCGTTTTTCTGTATTATCGTTTAATTTTGCTAGACATTACGTTCCCAGTTATATTGGAAAGTTGCATGTCATTTTAGAATTGTTGTCAATTATGTCGTCATAAGACTTTAATCGTTTATCGATTGAAACATTTTTGTTTAATTTTGAGTGACCAGGGTTTGTATGTACTCGACGAAAAATATTTGACGTATTTGGGAAGTTCTTTTGGGGCGGGGTTTGCTAGTTGCTAACGTCCTTTCCTTTCCTGTCCCATTTCCTTTTTTGTTTGCACCGTTTTTCTTTCCATCCAACTTTCCGTTGTCTGTCCTCCCCGTCTCGTATATTAGTGGAGTCTGGGAATAATGGCAGTTTAGGTGTCCTGTTGTACTTATGTGCATTTTTGTGCATTTCGTACATTAACTGTCTTTCTGAAATAGTTGTATGCTACTGTTTCCACTTTTCGTTTTCCATTCAACCGGCATGCTTTATCCGAAGATCACCGCAGATTGGGCTGCGTTCCCAAATGTCTCGCAATGAATAACATTGGGTACTGCTGAGTCTAGGGTTATTTACGGGCCTAATGCCCGGGTACCGGTATCCAAAGTAGTTCTGTATGACTTCAAAATTTTCAAGATAATAATTTTGGTGAAGCGGCTGTATGTAGTCGAATGAAGCACTGAAGTAATGAATTTGTTACTGAAGTAATGAATTTGTTATAAGTCAATACCTTTCGTGCAGTTTCACATTACATTACTGTTTTGTAACATGCACTTTATTTAACCGGAGTAAATTTTCGTGGTTCAGATAATAAGGCTGTGTATTAAGTAAACTTGGCTAGAATGCGTAGAAAGTCCATGAGGGTGGGGAGATTCTTCATTTATGTTACCAAGTTGTAATATGCATTTGTTTGTCTACTTTTTTAAATAGAAAAATGGTCACTTTGAGATTTCTCACTCTGCTTCATAACCTCAGGTACTGTTCATTTCTGGTCAGAGCCCAAGTCGCCAACTTTAGCCATCAAATCACATTTTGGCAAATTAACTGTAAAACTGCCAGCCAGAATATTTTACGGTTAGCCGTTGACCACTAAAAATGATTTTTCGATTTAGCTGCGACAAATTCTATATCGGTGGCTATTTCAGTTCTCTTGTTATCGACTGTTCAGCTGTTATTACTTATGATCATTCTCTCTCTCTCTCCGTTTTAACGGCCATTTTCCAGGTGAACCTGGGTTAGCCGGTGTTTACTGAAGCAAAGGATGATGGAGGTGGTGGTGACAACTGGATTACTGGAGCTATAAGTCGTGCAAAGCTCTAGTCAAATCATCATCACCAACATCAGTTTTTTACAGGCCGGATACCCTTCCTGTCACCCAACCAATAGTGTCAAAGCACTGAAGGGAAAATATCACATTCCATGGACTTGCTTACCCCAAGCTCACCTGGGGTCTTCCAACTTTGTTTCTGACCACTAATAGCTCCTGGTTACCTTGGGGGAGGTTTGCCTTGCCTCTCATCAGCCCTCTGATGCCAGTACCCCTACTTATGATCATTATCGTCAGTAATCTTCTGACATCTCTGTATCTCCATCCCTCTCTGTCCTCAGCTGCCCGTTTGAGTGCAACAAAGCCATCATCATTTGCCAAATCATGCATCATTTGAATTCTTCTTCTCCCTCTTGTTGGTTTACCTCTCATTCTGCCTTCAGTAATTTCATGCAAAAGTCCGTCGTGTCTGAAAACATGGTCAGTCCATCGATATTTCCTCTGGCAAATGGAGATCAGTAATTGCCTGTCTTCCTTTACTCTCCAGAGATCACTGCAGTGTAGCTGAGCCCTCAAACCTCTCCAGAATGAGAACCTATCAAGGGCCGCTGGTGCAAGAATTTTATGCGCCAGATGCCCTTTCTGTCCTTCAGTCAAAACTGTTTTTTTAACTTACGGGATAACACTCTCCGCTTCAGAAGCTGAAGTTTTAATTCTTTGCTGTTGTTGGTACCGGTGTTATATTTGTTTTCATCAGTGACAGTGTAGTACCGTTGTCATTAGGGTGGTTGAAGATCGTGCCGTTGTGCAAGAATGAATTGCTATTTTAAACGTACTTACCCACAAGATGGCCAAATATTAACCCGAGTTATTTACCTCCAGTTTATTCGAAATCTGCCGTAAATTCATTGCAAGCCGGTTGCATATTGCAATACAAATTTTTGACTTGGGGTCTATTTCCGATACAGTGAAATTAATTCACGTCGTCGCTTGATCTCAGTAGTAGTTAATGGCTAGTCTCCATGCTGTGTTCATTTCTGTACAAATCTAACCATTGCTACTGTCAGTCATCTATCTACTGGTTGTACATGTTTTTGTATGCAGTCTGCATGTAACATTTGTGATTTTTATACTGTCGTGATTACAAAATGAAACTTCAGTTTCACTGGCTGTTGAGGTTGCTATCAGTTGTTACACGCTAAGTGCTTGCACGTCAATTCCGTGCAGGCTTTCACACACAGCTGTGATACCAACGACTCCTATGCGTGCCAGTAACCGTATATCAGTTGACATTATACGGCTGAATGCAGGGCTGGGCACAGTGTTTTTTATGACAAGAAAATTTGGAAACCATGCAAACATATAGTAAAAGTGCCATTAAAGTCATCTAAAAATACAGCAGTTACCTGAAACCAGTAATATAAGTGCACTGTTTGTTTCATACCTTCAGCAGTGTCACAGTACGAGTATGCCCTTCAGTTTTCAGGGTCCACAGTTGGGTCTGAGGCTCACATGGGCAGGGGCGTCCACTCCATGAAGCTGATATAAATGCAATATTCCTAAATGTAACTCAACTTGTTGACCTCTGCCTTGCATGCCATATATTCAGTTAGTGACTTACAGGTGCACTGATGCACCATTTTCAGGTGTGCTAAAAATTTCAGGACATTTGCAAAAAAAATGCAGGACATGGAGTAAACTTCAGGCCATTTCAGGACATCGTTTATAATTTCAGGACAACGCCCAGGCCTGGGAATGTGGATAGTTGAACCAAATAATAGGCCTAATGCAAATAGTTCCAAAAATTAACACGTTCTTTTAATGGCCGTTTTTTTTCGGGTAAAACTTTGTTGCGTTAGCCGGTCTCGCCGTTGAAATACGGGGTTTTGATGCGAGGTTTTATGGACCACATGCCCTTCCTATCGCCAACCAGCAGAAAACACTGGGCTTCACCTTTTCTGCATCTACTGTGACTTTTGGAGGGAAAGGGTCGTCACTCACTTTTCTGTCGGCTCTCCGACGCCAGTTTTCCAGTTCCAACTAGAATGGCACTCAATAGAGCGCATACCTCCTCCAGGCCGCTGCTCGCACAAAATACTGTTAAACAGAATACTCGGTGAAAAGTAAGGTTGGTTGCTGTTTAACACTGCATTCTGCTAACTGCAATTTGATGTTCAATTTTAGACATTTTATTCGTAGGTTTCCTTACCTTACCTTACCATACGGGGCAGACGTTTTACCGCCTAACGCTGAGGCCTCTAACGGGCCCAATGCGCATCCCCGAATTAACCGTAAGGTTACAACATTCACAAGTGCAGTACTCACTTGGGTCCCTACCAAAACGTGGAAACCCACTCCCAAGTGAGGGCCTACTCACTTTGACCTGCCCGCTAACACGCACTCTCAGTATCTCCAAGAGAACGTCAGCCTGAAAGCACAATCCATGCTGGTCTCCATGACCAGCAAAACTCCAAACCAGTAAAGTCCAGGAGACCCATCTCCGAATTGAGCACAAGGCCACAAAATCTCCAAGTGTAATACTCACCTGGGTAACTCCAA
>Ga0049107_10000516_pt1 | contig 11748 bp, 8 predicted proteins | sample WorMetilPIANOSA1_FD_61187 | JGI IMG/M metagenome (GOLD analysis project Ga0049107, IMG submission 61187) | Marine gutless worms symbiont microbial communities from Max Planck institute for Marine Microbiology, Germany - Olavius ilvae PIANOSA.1 | ecosystem: Host-associated > Annelida > Digestive...
TTGTCCTTGCAGTCATGAATACATTTTATTCCCATTTCCAATCCGAGAATAATCCCATTAATTTCACAGACCAGACTATTCACTTTAGTGCCCACTGCACTCGTATTGGCGAATATCTCTCCGTTAGCACCAATTTAAAATTAACTTTTGGACGGTGATAGGTTCAGATCAGCGATCTGAGCGTAAGTCATCCAATAATCGATAGGCTCGGATCGGGTCATTAAATAGAGGTAATAAGTAAGATTATATGCAGTTGTTATTCGCCGGACCGTCCGGCGAATAACTCTGGATTTTGCTATTCGCCGGACAATAATTCTAGCGTGTACCTTGTTATGATCTTCTTACTTACTTACCCCACCCAAACCCGTTTTGCTGTCGGGTCCCGCTTAGATCGTTTGCTAGACGAGCGGTCAGTGGTCCCCGCTTCGTAGTCCAGTAACCGATGTAGTAAAAAAAGAAACTGTGACTGTGTATATGTTAGCAACTGCGTATACGTTAGATGTACACAGTGTCCATGCTGTCGGTAGCTTTCAGTAATTACCGTCACCGGCCACCAACCTAGGGGTCAACTCGTCGCACAATGTTACCATTGCAACGCCTGCTGTCCAATGCTCTGAAACGGGTAATGCAGTGCTATCCCTATTCTCTATGTCAACAAAATGCACCAGACTTGGAAATTCCAGTTGTTTTTAATTCGAGTGAAGCATGTTATTTATTATATGCAGGACAGTATCCTAATGGTCTATAAACCTACGCAGTTATTCGCTGGACTGTCCGGTGAATAATTCTGGATTTTGCTATTCGCTGGACAATAATTGAATGGCTCCGTGAAAGAACCAAATAAGTTCCACAACTATGAAACTGAGAAAATCACTCATAAAGCCAGTGACGTGGCAGAATATATCGAGTTGTTTGGTTCTTCCACCCTAGATCGTCATGCATGATGCATTAATGTTATTCTCTGAACGTCTGCCAATATATGCGTCGTCATGCATGACGATCTTGGGTGGAAGAACCGAACAACTCGATATAATTGCAGGTTTTCTGCCACGTCACTGGCTTTACGAGTGATTTTCGTCCGCCGAAAACGTCCGCCGATATATGCGTCGTGCACGACGATCTTAGGTGGAAGAACCGAACAACACGTTGTAATAGGTTTTGGAGAGCTGGCTGCAGTCGATTGGAATACGTAGACATTCGTTTAGTATGTTAACCGAATAATTAATATTTAACTAATAATATTTTTGAACACTAAAACTGACACTCGCCTTCCACCAGTAAACAGAACATCGGAAATAGAACACCATTGAGTGATGGGTGGAAAAAAAGAAATATATCGAGATGTTTGCTTCTTTCACGAAGCCATTCAATTCTAGCGTGTACCTTGTTATGATCTTCTTACTTACTTACCCTACCCAAACCCCTGTTTTGCTCTGGGGTCCCGCTTAGATCGTTTGCTGGACGAGCGGTCAGTGGTCCCCGCGTGGTTATAAGCCTCTATAAACCCACCCCTGTCCCTACGAAAATAACTTTTATATATAACACTATGTTGAACTTTATTTCGGTGTTGTCTTTTACTGCATAAATTATTGTTACTTTTACGGTTAGGGTTAGGGTTAGGGTTATTGTTAGTGTTAGGCTATGGTGCCACCTAGCGAATATGGTTTAGGTTACCTGTCTGGGGAATAGTGAGATCGCAATTATTTACCGGACCATCTGGCGAATAACATCAGCCAAGATTATAACGTAACATATTAAAATTATAACATTAAATCCTAATCCTAACCCTAAACCTAATCCCTGTCCTAAATAACCAAATTAAACTGACTGATCATCCCGATCTCACACTGTCAATTTTTCCAATCTTATATTCAGATCACCGATCTTTGAACCTATAATTATCGTTAAGTTATTATTATTATTATTATTATTATCGTGTGCTAAGAGCCATGTTGTCAGCCAGTCGACGGCAGCCTCATCTGCTTCATGTAAGCGCAGTAGACAGCCGTCAAAATTGGTCAATGGACAAGAGTTGATGATGTGTGACATTATCTGGATTTCTCCACAGCCACCTGCTAATATTTTACCAAAAATTTGCCAGTCTGGAGCCTTCTTCCTTGATTGAGGGTGCAGTAAGTTCATATAAACTTTTACTTCCCCTTGATAAGTTATCCTGCCATATTTGATGAATATGCATCAAACAGCATGAGCATAGAAGGGGGCATGGGCAAAATTAGGCTTCCCATTAACCATGTGTGGGATGCTCACAACCTAAATGATTTGACAGTGTCCCATATGTTGTTGACTCAGCAAAAATCATCAAAATCCACCCACAGCTATTCGAGTTTGCATGCTGACAGGTGGACAGACGTAATCACATAATCTCGTCCACTGTCAGAGATAATAATCACTGAAGTAGTTTATTTGCAATGTAGCCTGCAATGATAATATGCACTACTATTTGTAAGATGAGCCTACTACAGAGTGGGCTGTTTAAAGATGAATGCTGCAGAGTAGAAGTGATCATGCCAGTTATTGTCATACACAGGCAAGCACAGTGATACGCATGAAGCTGACTGGAGAGGAACGGGACACAAAACTGTCAGAACTGAAGCAAGTCGGATGGACAGAAGTAGATGGACGTGATGCTATCTACAAAGAATTTGTGTTTAAAAACTTCAACCAGGTATGCAGTTACAGTAGTTCTAGTTGTTGTACAAAGCATTGTAATATAATAGTCAAACAAATAATTATATATTCCATGCACATGCGCAGTTTCATTACCAAATGACCAGGTTAGGGTTAGGGGTTATGCTTTGGGTTCATTTGCTGTTATTAGCGAACATGCATTTGCATAGAATATAGCACTGTTGACAGTTTCTTTACCATGCGCATTGCAGATGGAGTACAGCATATCAAATTGCATTATTTACCATGCATGCACACAGAGAATATCATGATGCCATTTAAAAAGTAAACTGGTGGATCTCTGACTTTTATTTCATATTCCATTTGCTATTTAAGTCTGAAGAAAGCTCACCTCTGTGCAGAAGTAATTGCTATGTACATTTTTCAAACGTCTTAATACTGTAAACTTTTCATGAAGATCCAATCAGTAGCTTTTATGTGAAGTTGCTAACGGACAGACAAAGAGACAAATGCCAGGTAAAACATATCCTCCTTGGTGCAGGTAATAATAATAATAATAATAATAATATCATAACATAACATAACAAATATAATAGTAGAATAATAGTAATAAATCATGATGTGCTTTTGTCGGGTCAGGCATTTGCAGTGATGTGTCGAGTAGCATTATTGGCTGAGAAAATGGACCACCATCCTGAGTGGTTTAATGTTTACAACAAGGTTAGCATTTTGCATGCTTGTCATTGTTGAACATAACTTCAGTATGTGTAGTTGCGATTCTTACAGGTCATTAAATGTTACTGAGCTTATTATTTGTTTTGTATCTTCATACAGTGTGTCATGTTTTTTAAAAACGGCTCACTTTCTTTCTATGTGAATCAAATTTGATTGTTCAAAAGTGGTGCATGGCAACGTACTAATAGCAGTGGTCTAGAAGGTACCTGCAGTATCCATTCTGCATCAGAATTTTGCATAAAATTCATAAAATTACACACAAAAGCCATTGAATTCAACTTGATAGACTGAACAGTTTAGCATTATAGCATACATATACATATGAATATTATTAAAGTGGCATAACGTCTCAAGACTACCAGACCACTGTACAATCAAAAGTGACAAAAGATAAAATGTCTTCTACATAAAACAACAAGTAAAAAGTTCAGTTTTCAATTGGCGCTTGAAGGTAGTCAATGACGACGAAGACGTTACTCTCGACGGCAGGCTATTCCAGATTCGTGGCGCTGCTGTGTGTGTGTGCTTGCAAACATGCAGATGTGTGTGTGCTCTATAAGTATGAAATTTCACTGCAAATTCTACTTAACCTTTTTAATTGCTGTTAATTAATTGAAAATTTAATAGTTTAATCATCAGAAGTTTCTGTGGATTAGAATTATTTCTGATGATTATCAGAATTCCAAGATATTTCCTTGCCATCTGTGTTCATTACCAAACGGTTATGTATTAAACCAAAAACATTGCATGCTTGAACCAAATAATGTCAGTGTTCTCATTTGCCTGTGACATGGGATGGATGCTGATTAAAATTATCAAAACTAATAATACATTTTTCAAGTTTGAAATTTATTCTTAACTGAAGTTAACTTTTGAGTAATTGTTAATTGTACAAAGCTAACTACTAGAAAATTTTAACCGTCTGTAGTACTACTTTTTTCGTTGTTATTGTTGCGTCTTTGCAGCTTCAAGTGACACTAAGTACGCATGATGTTGGAGGTGTATCTGATAATGACGTTAGAATGGCAAAGTTCATCGAAACTGCAGCAAAGTCTGTTTGACTGTGCTGGATTTCATTCCATATGTTCTACACACCAAAGCAGAGTAGTAAATATTGTCAGCAGTATTTCTTGTGTTCTCGTAATGATAGTAATTGTAGCAGATGTGATATTATGCTGTAAAACTGTCATAATTCAAATAAGAAGCGATTAGTTTATTGTTCGGTTTGGTACATGTGAGCTTTCTACGTTTTTGCAATATATTGTGCATCATGTGTAGGCTGAAGTATGTGAATGCACAACCATCTATTTACTTGTTGTACGACTTGACATACCATTGTTTTGATTGCTAGTGAAGACGATTTTAATACAATGTTGAACACATTAATGAACTTACGTTTAATGGTCATATGTGTGTCAGGGGACAAACAGGATGCCCAAAGAAGACTTGGAGGGATTGTGTCAAGGATGATATGGAAAGTTTAGATCTGTCCCAAAAAGATGTGCATTTCAGGAACATGGAGAAGGAGAATCAAGGCTAACCCAGGTTCACCTGGAAAATGTCCATTAAAATGGAGTGTGTATGTGTAATATGCATACATAAAACTCCTTTCATAATAGCTGCAGAATAAATTTCAGTTTGAATTGGCATCAGTTTGGACCATCATTTAAAAAGGAAAAAGTTACAACTGTGTTGCACTGCCATATAGTGAGGATGTGCTAATTCTTTTCCATGTGTGGGCCACTGCCGAACAGTAGCATGACAGATGTATGTTGTGTCCCATAATAAGTCGCCGTTATTCTTTGAATAACTCAGTAAAAACCAGACGATGTTAATTTTCTTTTTTACACAGCACCCTGAATTGTTTATTAAAATGAGTTCATTAGTGGGTTCATCCCTGTACCGTTTGCTTCCTACATAATGTACCTGTACTAACTTGTGTTCTAGGGTTCTAGGGGACAGTATTTTTCAGCTGCCTGATTATTGTTCTGCATTGCATAACAGGTCCTTTGTCGTTTGTATGTTACTTGTATTTGTCTAACTGTATTGTGAATTCTTGTGCTGTCATTGTTCTGATGTGCAGTTGTCACATCTTTATTAAAGGTTACTTACTTAGTTAAACTGGTGAAGGGTTTGTCTGGTTTTTATGACATTACACCATGCAAAATGTATAAGGTTGGATCTCTGAACAAATTTCAGTGTTGTAACAATTTTGTAAAGTTATTCTTGGGTTACACTTACAAATGACATGCCAGTGTAACTAAGATATTACTTAAAACGAGACTGCCTGGCTTTAATGTTGTTGTGGAATGCTAAAGTTTCTCTTGAAGAGAGGCTGTTATTATGTAACTACTTGTGATAAACTAGATAGCATCTTTTGCTCTATAAGTGCTGTCTAGGTATCATGTATTCTGTACATTGTATGTGGGTTGTACTAAGTGTGTGCGTGCCTCATGCATGCATGTTTGTGAGGTGTCTTTTTTGCGATTGACCTGAAATATAAAGTAGATTTGATTGATTGAATTACAAGTAAATATTGTTTGCAAAATAGTTTTTGAGCAGAAAAATTAAATCTGCTACGTTCTTTTTCCGACTTATTCAAAACTTAAGAAACTTGTGTCATTTTGGGATGCTAAAACATGGTGAGAAAGGTCGTTTTTGTGTGCATAGGTCTGCACGGATAATGTTTATTGGCTTTGTGTGTGTGTATTAAACCAAAAACATTGCATGCTTGAACCAAATAATGTCAGTGTTCTCATTTGCCTGTGACATGGGATGGATGCTGATTAAAATTATCAAAACTAATCATACATTTTTCAAGTTTGAAATGTATTCTTAACTGAAGTTAACTTTTGAGTAGAGTTAACATTCTCTGCAGTTTTCTGTGAATATTCAATGACCCAGGTACTTTGGTAACTGAATACTTGTCGTTTCTACTATCTAGGCATTACACTGCGCGCTAGCTGCGGCGCAGTGTATTGTAATCGGTCCTGTCTGTGGGTTTGTTACCTCGATAACTCGAAATTGCATACATCGATCTTCACCAAACTAGGTTTGTAGGTAAAGGTAGTGACCATCTCCAGCTGATTAAATTTTGGCCGTCCCGTGCCCCCGGGAAGGGGGTCTGCGGCAGAGCGAAAATTTTTGGCTCCGCCTTACTACAGCCAGCGCATAGTGTTTGCGTCTCTCTGAGCGCTTTTTTCATTAGATTGGTGTATTAGCGACTTGCAACCTGTTAGATGTACTGTGTGATATTCGTAAAACATGTATGTCATCCCCAAAAAGTGAAAGCAGCATGTAAATCGAGTCCAGGCAGCGTCAAAGCACTTATGAAATTTGTACGATTTCATATGCTGTTGGTCTCCTGCAGGGTTGGCAGCTAATAGAAACCATGTATGTGACCAGTCCAAATGCCACAGGACAGCATTATTATTGATAGTACCACGTGTCTCAAAAACAATGATTTTAGTAATTTTTGGTATAGAACATCCTGAAGAAATTGACACTAGAAAGTTATGAACTGGCCCACCTCACGCCCCATGCAGCCTGCAGGCTCCGGGGTTGTAAGAATAGACCCGCTCCGTTTCCTGGCCGGATGTCTTACAAGGCAACTAAACCAGGCCTAGTTTGTGTTTTATATCTTCGCATGCTTTAATTGTATAGTTGCTTTAAGTTATTAGGGCCCCTTTTTATGTATTGTTAGTTTTCGTTGGTATGTGTTCTGTCTTTTGGTTGTTTTAGTTACGTTGTCATTACTTGCCAAGTGATTGGCTAGAAAGACCCCTCTGAGGAAGCCTAACCGTGGCGAGGGGATCATCTCAGTAAAGCCCAGGCTGAAGAGTTGGTTTATTGTATTCTTTCGTTGTTTTTTTGCGTGATATTTGTGTTCTCCCCCGGCCCTATGTGATACATTTGCTACTTCTATGGCATGATATAGCCTATTTGTGCTGAAAGTGCCGTAAAACACCAAATAACTAACTAACTGTCCACTTCACCTATTAATTGCTGCCGCACTACCTTGTGAAGTGAAAAGTTTGTCTTAAACAATATTTGACAGTAATTTTGATTAAGCAGTTGACTTTTCAATAATTTCCCCCCAAATACTACAATATACATCTCCTAAAACAGTGAAAAATGCCACTGACTAGCCTACACTACAGCCAGTGTTCAAAGTGTACAGACAGAAGTTGGAGTCTGCGTATGTTACTATTCGAAAGTGAAGCAGACTGTCAACCTCCGTAGAAAGCTTCGCATCATGAAGAGTTGTCGTGTCAGATTTGGTAGTTGTGTCAAACGGTATGACAGTGCGTTCTGTGGAAAAATTTGTCCCCAATGACTGGGGTACCACTGCCTCGGATCAGGGTGTGGTCAGCCCCTAAAAACCTTACCCCTAGATTGGTCATTGTGCCACATGACCATTTTTAATTTACTTGGTACGAGTGTACCAGACAAATTTCGATTATTTAAGTGGTTTAGTGGGCGATATATGCCAAAAATTTTTTTCTCAAGATATTGGCTCGGTAGATCGTTTTGGATGCTGAAATGACCTTTCAGGTTCACCCAAGGTCCTCGGAAATGGGACAGTTCAAACTAGAGCATACGATTTCTTATTCCTTAGTAATTACGGATCTATCTTGTAACCGTTTCGAAGATATGGGAAGATAATAGACCAAAAATTGCAAAATTTTCCCACCCCACCTCTATTTCACGCCCCATTCAGGGTGCTGCTGTTCCAATTTTACACCGGAATTTGGGCTAAAAACTAGATCCAATGCAGCTACCAGACACAGAAAAAGTTTGATGATATCTTAAAAAGTTTAGATACAGTACAGGAGTGTAACAGACAGATGTCACCGGACGAGGGCTAGTACTGCGCTATGTATAGCGTCGTGTGGTAAAAATACATTGTGCATTAATATATTATCATTAACACAAGCCAGTTTGTCTGATGGTGCTACTTGTCTGATGATGTCTCCAGTCTGAAACAGCTAGTGCCTATGGCAACAGCAGAAATTTCTGTAGCCCATGTATCAGCTAACCTAGTCTGCACCACATTAAACTGACGTGTAAACATATGAAAAAGCTAATCCATTTATACTATGCTACTTGTGCAGAACATGACAAAACACCAAGAATGTCGAGCTTTTGATGTTTAATTTCAAAAATATTACACTCGACAGCAACATTACTATAGCAATTATACTGCAAGTGTGCTTGACCCTCAAGCCAAGTTTTTTTTTATAGATTTGCAGCTGTCTTCAAGATATTTGTAGCAGTAGCAGTTTTTGCTAAGCCAGAAAACATTGGAGGCTAATAATTATGCTAGAATCTAGATATTTTGGAGAAAATATGGCTAAAGTGAAACCGTTCACTGTTGCAGCATTACATTGTCAAGCACACAATTAGGTAATGATAACACAGTCAAATAATGCTAAACTGGGTTTGTAGGTAAAGGTAGTGACCATCTCCAGCTGATTAAATTTTGGCCGTCCTGCGCCCCCGGGAAAGAGGTCTGCGGTGGGGCGAAAATTTTTGGGGTATCAAAGCCTATTGTGCAAACAACAACAACGACCTACAAGCTGGCATTTGTGCATTATAATCCAGCAGTTGTACTGATATATAGTTCAAATATATAGTTTAAATAGATTCGTTCAGTGCTTCGACACCGTTGGTTGGGTGATAGGAAGGGTATACGGCCTGAAGAAAATCTCGCACCAGCATCTCCAAAGGTTCTTTGGCAGACCTTCAGGAGACCCGGCCTAACCTGGAAGTTATCTCCAGAAAAATAGGCTGTTAAACGAAAATCGAAAAGTAGCATTAACAGTAGTAGTTGTTGTATGGATATATGGCAGTGTCACCATAGTTTGTAGTTTAGTTAAGACTTTTTGCTGCTGAAAACTTACACAGTAACAAAACTACAGCCAACTGTTAAACTGACAAAAAAATTAATAAAATACATGTTGGAATATGCAGGCAGAAAAATTATCCATCAATTCACCGAAAAACCCGAAAGTTTTAGTTAAGTCGCCCAAAAAACAAGGTCATATTTGACGGTTTGAAGCAGTGTTTCTTTTGTAACACTGTCTTTCTCTTACTAATTGGAGTAATATTTGTTATTAATAGGAGCAATAAATAGATGTTTCATTAGTGTATGGCAACTATGGTGTCTGCATCCCAGCTGTGGATGCTTAAAACCTTCCCCTTCCCGTCACATTATTGTGTCAAATTTTGTCAAACGGTTTAGCACGCATACAGGAAAGACAAAATGACGGTATTAGGGATGGTGTCTGCGTGGGATTCATGATAATTATTACAATGAATCTTAACATTCTTCTGACAAGGCAGTACATGCACTGGATGAGTCGAAATCTGTCCAGGAATTAAGTCCTAGTCAAATGACTAACAGTAGAAGCTAAGTTGAATGCTCAAGACAACTGGGACTCGCATTGTGTGACGAATACTGCATGGTGTGAAGCTTGATCGATTTTACGCTTACCCCGGTACAAAGAATATGTACATGTCCAGAACGGCAAACTGCTATGAAAACTTGCATGACACCTACTACAGAGCTGGCAGATGGCGAACAAAAACTAGAACGAAACAGCGAGACAGAACGAGAAACAAAAGCTAACAGTGAATACCAAAAATATATCAAGGGCTCTGTGAAAGAACCGAACATCTCAATATATTTTTTTCCACCCATCACTCAATGGTGATCTATTTTCGGTGTTCTATTTACTGGTGCATTGACATCATGTGAATTCTGTGAAATCAGACCACAACAAACTTTTTGTACAATCAACACAAATTCAACAAAATAAAAATTTACTGGAAATTTTAAAGGCATTTTAAATACACGTAATAATGACTAGGTAAATGCAAAGTTGGCATGTGTAATGTATCTAACACATGTGTGGTCACTGTAATTTCTTTGAACAAGTCACAATTATCGGCTAAGAAGTCTGAATGTCAACCTATATACTGACCATGGGATAGGTGGTTTTGTGGCATGCGAAATGGCTTGCTTTGGCAAATGATGTCACAGTATTTTCGTTGGTTTACAGCACAGAAAATACTCAGTGTGACAAGTATCACTTAACGTCACTGATCCACACAAGTTATAATTACAATCAGAGAGATCAGATCTCACAAGCTTTGATATCCGGGCAAGCAGTTTTGACATTGCATAGTTAACACTGCACAAGCAACACAACACTGTCTGGAGTCTGCGATTTTTGTCCGCACTTCCAGAGCAGCAGCCGCAACAAATAACCAAGAACTAAGTTTTCGAGACAGGATCGCTTGGGCCTCATAACTTCGTCACTGTCGCTTGCATGGCGTTCTGCATCTTCACAAGAAATCTCTGCAAACAGCAGTAACCACCGCACACTTTCACTGCTGATGTAACGTAGAACTACCTAATACATATCTATGTGTATATCAGCAGTTAATTAAAACTGACCACATACTGTTTTGACTCTTCCTTCAATGCTTTGACGCTCTTGGCTGGGAAAGACACTGGAGTGTAAAAAAGTTTTGCATCAGCAGTGTTCTTCTTTTGGAGGCCTTCAGGGGACCTGACCTTATCTCCAGAAAAAGAGGTTGGTTAAACAAAAACCAAAAACAACAACAGCAATTCAGCGTTTTGACATTGTTAGCTGGCCGTCAGGAAAAGCATTCGTCTGTAAAAAGGATAAAAACACAGCATCACTACTTCTACATCTCCAAAGGTTTTCGTTGGACGACCTTTGACAGATGTGGTAAGCACTGAAAAGCTGGCTGATCAAACAGAAGCCAAGACAGCACAATTAGTCATTTTCTTCAAAGCAGTGTGCTTGATACAAAACACTGCCAAAAAAACTTATGATGAAACGACATGAAGAAGCAGGCCCGTAGCCAGACTTTTTGGAGGGGGGTTCGAGTGCCCCTTCCCCTTTCCCTTCCCCCTTTCCCTTCCCCTTTCCTTCCCCTCCCCCTTGCTCCCCTTCCCCTCCCCTTCCTTCCCTTCCCCTGCCCTTTCTCCCCTCTCCTTCCCTCCCCTTCCCTCCCCTTCCCTTCTCTCCCCTCCCCTGATAACGGCTAGGGAGTCTGGGGAGCGCTATAGCTCCCCCAGCGGGTCCGGGCGGAGCCCGGCCGCCAAACGCATTTTGGTGCAATTCAAGGCCCAGAATTTGCTGATCTCGTTCAGTTTAACCGAACTGCAAAAAACGCAAATGCAACATTTTGAAACTTTTTTCTCTTAACAAAACTTACACAGATTCTGTTCATGGTTAAATTTGGGTGTACACACTGATTTCACATTGATGACAAAATGACACTGTGTTGATATCGTCTTTGGAATGGTTTTGACTGCGCAAAAATTGC
>Ga0049107_10000517_pt1 | contig 11737 bp, 7 predicted proteins | sample WorMetilPIANOSA1_FD_61187 | JGI IMG/M metagenome (GOLD analysis project Ga0049107, IMG submission 61187) | Marine gutless worms symbiont microbial communities from Max Planck institute for Marine Microbiology, Germany - Olavius ilvae PIANOSA.1 | ecosystem: Host-associated > Annelida > Digestive...
AATACACAAAAGGAGCCCTAATAAGCAATAACACAGTATGGTATACTAGGGTTTAACGTCCCACTCGACACAGATTAGGTCATTTCGGAGACGGGGGGCCCTGAGCAGTGATGTACATCTCCCATTCAGTAATGGAGGGCCAGCGACATAATAACCCCCTTAACCAAAACTTATACTAAGACAATAACTGGTTTAGTCGACTTTTACGACATCCGGCAAGGAAACGATTCAACAGCGACAACAAGTGTTGCAACTTCAGTGCTTTCACACGTTGGTTTCAGCGGCAGGAACAGTAACCGGCCTGTTCGCAATCTTTCCTCCGCAATCCCCAAAGAATTGTTAAGCAATCCGAGGAATTCGACCTGGAGTACTCTCCAGAAAAATAAGTCAGCTACACAAAAAACCGACAGTCGTACATCAAGCATTAACAGATATTTACATATAAAACAGCATAAAAACCAATCTACATCGGACAAGCGCGGAAGTAATTGATAAAATTAGCCAGCATAGGAAACCATTCTGTTCCCGTTATAGACCTGGTCCTAGGACTTCAAAAATGAGATAGGACTACTGGCGTTAGAGGGCTGACGAGAGGTTTGGCAACCCTCCCTCATGGTAACCAGGAGCCTTTAGTGATCAAACACAATGTTGGAAGACCCCAGGTGAGCTTGGGGTGCGCAATTCACTGGAATGCAATACTTTTCCCCTTCAGTGCTTTGGCACTGTTGGTAAGACAACAGGTAAGGGCATCCGACCTGTAAAGTTAGTTAGTTCGTTGGTGTTTTACGGCACTTTCAGCACAAATAGGCTATATCATACCATAGAAGTAGGAAATGTATCACATAGGGCCGGGAGAGAACACAAACATCATGCAATAAAACAACGAAAAAAATACAATAAACCGACACAATCATAAGCTCTCTTCGGCCTGGGCTTTATGGATATGATCCCCTTGCCACGGTTAGGCTTCCCCAGAGGTGTGTCTTTCTAGCCAATCACTTGGCAAGTAATGACAACTTAACTAGAACAACCAAAAGACAGAACACATACCAACTAAAATTGATATATAAAAATGGGCCCTAATGAGCAACAATACAATTAAAGCATGCTAAGATATAAAACAAAACTAGACCTGGTCTAGTCGTCTTGTACGACATCTGGCCAGGAAACTGAGCTGGTCTATACTTACAACCCCGGAGCCCACACAGGGCATCCGGCCTGTCAAAAGTCGGGTGTTGGTTTGTTGATGGTGACGATTTGACTGGAGCTTTGCACGTCTTATAGCTCCAATAGTCATCACTCACCACCTCCATCATCCTCAGCTCCAATAAAAGCCAGAATGGAGACATTCTGGTGCCGGCTAACCCGGGTTGTCGTGGAAAATTTCCACTAAACAAGTGTCGTCGTCTACAGGCATTAAAAATGCACAATGAAATGTATTCTTTTTGTACAGGGTTCCTACAGAACACGAGAGATGGTTTTCCAGGTCTTTCGAGGACCTTTCTTGGTCTGTTTTCAATGAATTTCCAGGACTTTGTACGGCGTGTAGAAATGTCAGTTTTTAACACGGTCAACGCTACCTTTGCGGCACACTGTTACACAACACCGTACAAATTATTATGTCATTTTGCATCTAACGTACCTGTTTTAACAAATGCAAACTGTTCACAAGCTCAACTAAATGTACCGGATGTGACCAAAATTCTTCAATGTCTAGTAATCGTTCAGAGAGATCATCGAAAAATTTGTCACACGAGCTATTCGCATTTCCGTGTCTTTCCAGGACTGAGGCCTGATTCCAGGACTTTCCAGGCCTGGAAAATGTGACTTTTAAACTCCAGGACTTTACACGATCTGTATGAACTCTGTTTGTACCATTATTTCATTCATGCACCAGGCAAAAAAATCAACGATAAGAATATATTGTTATGTACAGTTCGTCGCTTCCATGACAAACACAGCAACAGTCTGGCATCTGAAATGTGCACGTGTGTGTCATCTATGCAGTGGGCAGAAATTAATGACAACGCGGAACAGAGGCGGTCGGTTATAGGGCAGCCGAGTGGCGCACTACCGTGACAAACTGCCGACGATGATTGACAGTACAACGGCTACTGAGCACAGCATCACAGACAGTGAGTGTGTCGATGACGCGGCGATGACGCGGCCCAGTTTGATGGACTTCTGCGGCGTTTCTGCCCCTACATACACAACAACCACTCAACTGTGTGTGATGATTACGTGTCACATTATCAGAGCAGCAGCAGCAACGTGACTGACTCGGTACGACATGCTTCACGTACATTACGTTAGTTCTAACACTGATATAGCGAGCCGCATAACGGCTGGCGGCGACGTGCAGCAGCGTTGAGCTGCTGTATCTGTCTGTCTCTCAGCAGCATCAGCAGCACGTCTCAGCAAGTGCTCAATGCATTCCGGCGGCTGCGGCGGCAGCCAAGGCGGAGACTACAACTACCATTCGACTTCAATTCAATTTCGATTCGACGGGCGATCATCTGCCTACCAAAGGTCATTAAGTGCACAGTGACGTAACACGGTCCGCTGACCCGCAGTCACGCCGACCTATATACTTAGGCCGCAGAGTGGCAGCCCAGTCGTGACGTAGATCGTGGAATGGTCGTAGTGCAGTCAAAAATTGAGGTTGAATCATAGTTGTAACCACCGCATAACGGTAACAGTTGACGAGCGACATGCTGCTGACACCAGCATAACCGACATGTGTTTCACCGTTATTTAGGAGACGGCGCCACAGACCTCTGTGAAGGTATTCACTCTACTGACTACTGAGTACTAGCTGCTGGAATTACTTACTTAACACAGCTCACATAGTCGACAACATGAGGACAATGGCTTCTAGTTCAACAGCTCAGAGATGTACACTGCCAACGTATTTCTGTAGCATTGGAGCAGTTTTATCCAGCCATATGCACACAGTTGCTAATGACTCCGTTAGACGACCTGTGTGAGAGATCATGCTAAATCTTCACACGGTCCGCGCCGTTAGAAAAGCTCATAAGTCACGCCAAGATTTAGTAGTACCTCATGCTGACACCTGCAGTGAGATAACAGCATTTGTTATTCTCATTACTTTCAACTCCACATGTTTACGAGCTACATCTGGAAATTAAGCAAAACGGAGAAACTCGGCAATTGACTAACAACAGTTTTAGTGTGTACTAAGTCGATGTAAACTTCGGTTGCTGACTCACTCTCAAGTGTGATGGAGTTCATTCCAGTACCCTTCATGTTGACGATATGACAAGTGTACGTGCCGTACAGTGACTCCTGAACGTCGAGCAATATCAGTTCGTAGGTCACTTGGCCAAACGCGCCTTCAATGAACCGCTCCTCGAACCTATGCGACAGTTAGTCACACCTTCGATAACATCAACAGTATACTAACTAATTCAGCATGAACTAGCAAAGCTGTACACAGAGACAGCGAGACACAGTGTCGTTTGAGACACGACGGACTGGGATAGAGCCGCAACAAAACACTCCATCGACGGTGTAGTTTCTTACTCCACCAGCCCTACTGCTGCCACGGCGCCGGTGATAAATGTTTTGGGTTACGGTTAGGCTTAGGGTACAGTTAGGGTTAGGTGGAGAATAGACTACACCCTCCATTGACGGACCCATCACAAGAGATGAATCCTAAGATGCACAGTTTTTGAGATATTCGACTTCAAAAATGTCGCGACCACCTTATAACCGGGTTAGGGGTCCGTCAAGGTCATTAGATATGACACCATTCGATAGAGTACGTGCATATAGGCCTATTTCTGGAAAATTTACAAATATCGGCTCCAATAGGTATTACCAAACAAAGAAACTACATCAAAATATGCAGTTTATTGCGCATTGCTTTACATTTGTCACAAGAGACTGCTGAACAATCATAGCCTACTAGTAGATACAACTGACAGTACAGCTTAGTAAGATCACACAACTCAAATTATCATCATCACCATGATCAGTATAGAGGCTTCAGTGGCTGCCGTGTTGACTACATGCTGTCAATGTCAATGACGGCACAATGACACATCCCGATACCAATTACCTTCGGCACTGTGGTGACTTCTGCTTCCAGGCGCAGCTTATTACACTCACTTATTTACTTACTTCCTGCCGTAATCACACCATGCAGAGAACAACGTTGCATCATTATTCAATATCATCATCTCTGTCTTTTTTCAGGTCATGCTTCTATATCTTTGCAATACACTACTGTAATCTAACTGACATTAGCATCACAAGCCTACCATCACAATCATAAAACAACTTTCAATTTTTGTTTACGCAGAATATTTTCAGGAGATTGCTCCCAGTTAGCTCAAGCATCCAATGCCGAACCTCTGAGATCTGCTGGTGCGATTCATGCCCGCTATAACTAGGGGACGCTATAGCTAAGTGCAAATTTCGGATATCAGTACATTCCAGAGCAGATGCAAATGTAACCCTAACCCTAATTCTGACCCTAAATCTAACCTTTTCTCTAATCCTAACCTTAACCCTAAAACGGACCCTAACGTTATCCCTAAACCCTAAAGCCCTAACCCTAGGGATAGCGGCTCTTAGCTATAGCGGGCCGTCACCGCTGGTGCAAGAATTTCACAGGTTGCAGGTTGGATGCCCTTCCCATCATCCAACTAACAGCGTTAAAGCATTGATATGCCGACAACAAAAACATCATACATTTACAACTAAACCGATGCAGGCAGACAGACGGAGCCAGGCAGGCATACATCTGTCATGCGGTGGCACGACACGGGCTGAATGTCTATGTTATATTCAATGCACAATTATTGTGTTTACTTATTATAATGTAGCTCCCTAGCTGTAGCGCGCAGCAGCGTGTGTAGCTGCTGACGCCATCTCCCTATTTGGATGCTAAGCATTGCCAGCGATGCTGCTGCAGCCGCTGCGGCAGCTGTAAGTTAGTTCCATCTCACCTTCCGTACTGCGTAGACGTACTCTTGTTTGACGCTTCTTACATAATTATTCAAAAAGTGTCCTCCAAGTGTTACCGGGTTATCTTCATCACGCTCCCTGGTAACACTTGGAGGACACTTTTTGAATAATTATGTAAGAAGCGTCAAACACGAGTACATCTACGCAGTACAGAAGGTGAGATGGAACTAACTTACAGCTGCCGCAGCGGCTGCAGCAGCATCGCTGGCAATGCTTCGCGTCCAAATAGGGAGATGGCGTCAGCAGCTACACATGCTGCTGCGCGCTACAGCTAGGGAGCTACCTTATAATAAGTAAACACAATAATTATGCATTGCATATAACATAGACATTCAGCCCGTGTCGTGCCACCGCATGACACATCTACACATCAGCTCAGACATACTCATCAGAGGAGGACGGCAGAGGTACACCAGAACGTGTCCAGTACGATTCTTTCCGTGTTGGAACTGGATTTCCTTCACCGAAACACTGCAGTTCAATGCGATATCCCACGGCCTGGTAGACGACTTTCTCATTCACCTTCACTATCGGTTCAACTGCACATACATATGCACACATAACACGTCATAGTCTCAACTAACAAAACGTACAATTCTACAAGACTGTGAGATTAGCTGCTCTCGTGTACTGTATGTTGTTCTTAAAATAATCATCAATTAGCAGAATTGTCGCTCGGTTTTTGTCAGTGATTATGTGCATGTTGTGAGGTCTACTTTAAAACTGTAATTTATTCCAATCACTCGACTGTTGAAACTCTTTAATTGATTAACGAGTCTAAATGCTGCTCAAGCTGCCAAGCTGATGATTAACTGACCACACAATTGCAGTTTTGTTACATTCAACTTGTTAAATCAACTTAGACATCTACAAGACATATACAAGTCATAAAACAGAGCAAGCAAAGCGCCTGAGTTCTTCTGACATCAACACGGCAATCGCACTGTGTACCTGAGGTCAATATCGGTTGACATTAATCCACTGACTATCAGATAAATGCATGTATTTAACAGAACTTAATTTTTGAATCACATCCTAGCTAAGAGTAAGTATTGCTAGTTGTGAATACACCGAGCTCAGCTGGCTGTAACAGACAGACAGACAGTGAGTGAGTAGGGTTTAACGTCCCCAGCAACACATTATATAGGTCATTTCGGAGACGAGTCTTTCCAGTCAACCACTTGCACTGGTACTGACAACCTAACAAGAACAACCAAGCGACAGAACACACAAATAACATAAAAATAACAAAACATAAAAAGAGGCCCTAGTTAACAGTACAGCATACATACTCAAAAAAACCTAGGTTAAGGAACAGGACAGACAGAGCCTTGTACGACATCCGGCCAGGAAACGGAGTGGGTCTATTCTTACAACCCTGTAGCCCGCACAGTGATTACACACGACAGGGCACGACTCACGTACATCGCACGTTGACGTTGATGTCCGTCACCGTACTGCCAACACTGTTCACTGCCGTGCACCGGTAGATGCCGCGGTCGTCAGGCTGAATGTGATCAATCTTCAGCAAAGACCCCTACAAGGTGCCACAGAAAACATACGCACACGCTGTTACCGACGAGTATCCAAGCAAGAACAGGCTGACGCTATCAATAAATCAAATAAAACATTAAGACGACCTAAAGTAAATACTAGAGGGGCTTAGCGTTTAACGGCACTTTCAGCACAAATATGCTATATCGTGCCATGCCCGGCCAGTAAATTAATAACATACCTAATCTGGACAGATGGTCGAACCAGAATTCGAACCCCGGTCCTTCTGCTGTCCAAGCACGTACGGTAACCACTCGGCTATAGAGGTGGACAAGGAAATGCTAGAATCCCAGTGGTTAAATTGTCAGCGCAGAGCGGACGGGGCAGCAGCTGTCAAGAGTTATGCAGTAGCTGTTTCCAGTTAACTATTATATATTCCCCGTGGAAGCATCATCCGCACTGAGTGAGGTCTGGAGGACAGTCCACGGTAGAGATTGGAAATCTGACAGACAGTTGGGCACACTTGTTGATTATCAGGCAACAATTCCTATTGACTGATAATGCGACGTTCCACCGTTTGGATATTAAATTATCCCTCATGAACTGAGCAGTGTACAGTTTCAGCTAAAGCCGAAGCAGAGGGAATTAAACGATTCACTCCATATACCCTCTATTATTACTCACAGATCCACTCATACATTTATTTTACTTCCAACTGTAAGCTCGCACTTCAGAGCGTGGACTTTAAATTCTTCTGAGGGCCAGCCAGATGCATGGGGAGGCAGCTGACCCCCACAAATTTGGCATTGTATTACAATCGGGAATCAGCGCCGATGCACGCCGTTCGGACTGACTGACGTGCCAATGCAGTCCCTGATCCTAATACACTGCCATGCCAACTTTGGTAGGTCTAAATCAATCACTTTGATCACACATAGCAAGTGAGTGAGTGAGTGAGTAGGGTTTAACGTCCCCATCAACACATTATAGGTCATTTTGGAGACGAGTCTTTGCAGTCAATCACTTGCAAGTACTGACAACCTAACAAGAACAACCAAGTGACAGAACACACAAATATCTACGGCAGTACATGTCACCATTATACAGCTCATGCATGCATGATGCATCACAACAAGACAGGTGAACAATTCAGTTGCTAGTCTGCTGAATAAGAAAATATTCAAGCTAAAAAATTATCAAAATAGAATCTGGTTTGACTAAGTTATTGAGAAAATAAGGGGGCAGGGGAATTTTTGTTTCACAACACGAAAAGTACACTACCGGGGTAGTGAACAGCCTATGACCATGAATTAACGATACAATCAAAAAGAAATCACTGTCACCTGTTTCTTTTCCTGTCCGATTGGCAGCAGAGCACCACCAAGTCTTGTCCACTCAATAGTGGCCGGAGGTCGTGCCGTGGCATTGCAGATGAGTTCAACTGGTTCATCAGCATCGACGGACATGTCAGAGCTGGTACGCTGTAGGTCGAGGTATGGACGATCTGCAACACGATACATAGGCAAATGAGTGAGTGAGAGAGTAGGGTTTAACGTCCCCATCAACACATTGTAGGTCATTTTGGAAACGAGTCTTTCCAGTCAATCACTTGCACTGGTACTGACAACCTATCAAGAACAACCAAGGGACAGAACACATAAATAACACAATGCAAAAAAGTAACCCTAGTTAACAGCACAATTGACACACTCAGAAACAAGCTAGGCTAAGAGAGAGGACAGACGGAGCCTGGTTTAGTCGCCTTGTACGACATCCGGCCACGAAATGGAGTGGGTCTATTCTTTCAACCGTGGAGCCCACACGGGGCTGCCACATATCAAACGTCTCACACTGAACTGATGCACTGTAACTACAACCAATGTTGGCTCCAACTGAAAAACCTTTGCTGCATGTTAATTTATAATGTTAGCACACATACATCACGCATCAACAACAATGGTGGAACAGTTTCAGATAAATAATTTTTAAAACCAGGAACAGTAACTGAGGCTTCCAGTATTTAAAAGACCCTATCACAACGTCAATTGGTTAGTTCATGCTCAAAATGACCTTCATGTGCCTACTGACATACACACAGACACCATAATAGTCAATGGTATTCGCATTGAAGCGATGACACTCTTGTAAATATTACATCACTGTTATTGAAGCAAACATAAAACATGTTACTCACACCATAACGATAACTCCGTATTTAGATACCGGGGTGATTAATCTCCAAAAAGTATCTATATGTGCATCCCACAAATTAACGGGCGAATTTTTGATGGATTAAATAAGTATATTGAAGGGGTCCGTGAAAGAACCGATTATGTTCCACAACTACGAAACTGAGAAAATCACTCATAAAGCCAGTGGCGTGGCAGAAAACCTGCAATTATATCGAGTTGTTCGGTTCTTCCGCCCGAGATCATCATGCACGACGCATATATCGGCGGACGTTCAGAGAATAACATTAAATGCGTCCTGCATGACGATCTCGGGTGGAAGAACCAAAGAACACGTTATAATAGGTTTTGGAGAGCTGGCTGCAGTTGATTAGAATACGTAGACATTCACTCAGTATATTAACCACATAATTAATATTTAACTAATAATATTTTAAAACACTACAATCTGACACTCCCTTTCCACCAGTAAACAGAACATCGGAAATAGCACACCACTGAGTGATGGGCGGAAAAAAGAAATATATCGAGATGTTCGGTTCTTTGACAGAGCCCTTCAATTATTGCCATTGTAACATACAGATTTGATTCTGACAACATTTACATCATGTGCTACATGATATGGTTGACTGTAAGACTGTCTTCTCGCCAACTAGCTAGCCTTGACTTTATATGTGTCAGTTTCAGAGTAAAGCAACAAGCAAAATATGCACCAGTTCACACTGTGCAACTGCTGCTGCTGCTGTTGATATCATTAATACTACTACTGCTACTCTACTACTGTAGTGGTGGTGGTGATGGTGGTGGTAGTAGTAGTAGTAGCTAGCAGCAGCAGCAGCAGGTAGGAGTAGTAGTGCAACGGTGTAACAGATATCAACAGGTGATACACACAGACGACACTGATGATGCGACGGTCCTCGGCTTTACTGTTCTGATTGGTCAGCACATAGCACTGGTACATGCCCTCGTCGGTCACTTGAATGTTACGGATACGCAGTCTCCACGTGAACTGAGTCGGTCGTTCAATGCTGTAGTGGATATTGTCCTCGAGCGCCATGTCCTGAGACAGCGCCAGAATCTTTGCCGTGCCGTTCTTCAGCCTGTACGCGCGCTGCCAGCGCACCTGCTCACACAAGCAATAATAACTTTAGTTAATGTTACGTAATAACTGAATAAAAACAAGGAGAACTGTAGCAGTAAATTGACAATTGCAAACAAACTGTATCACAACAGAGATAAGCCACGCATGTCATCTCATGAACAAAAAAGATCAGCAGCAGATCAGACTGACCGTAGTTTCAGGAGGTAGATTTTCCACATAGCAATCCATGACGATATCCTGGTCCTTGGTAGCTCGAATGTACCACTTCATGAACGTGTTTGGGTCAGTCAGGGTGATGGTCACCACCGGTGCCTGTCCATTCACTCAACACATCAATGACACACACTCTGCAAGTCTTACAGCACTTCCAACAGACCCAACTACCATAATGAACAGCCTTATGCAAAAATTGCAAACTACCCATTATACCACCACATATCTTGTGAACCAACTTTAAACACACAGAGGTACCGGTCACTGCAAAACATACAGGGACACAGGATAAAAAAGGGTTTACAGAGTCACACCAGATAGGGTTAGTGATAAAGTTTAGGATTAGGGATAGGGCTTATAGCTTAGGGTTTAGGTTAGGGATATGGCTTTAGGGTTCATGGAGAGGTTTAGGGGTGTTGGTAATTGGCGGAATTGCGGATGGTGGAATGCGGAAAGTAATTTGCGGAACTGAAATTCTGGAAAAACATTGCGGAACTAGAAACAAAAGCATCGTCCCAAAAAGGACAATGCATACCAGCAGGATCTAGTGTCAGTCTACCGAGAAGGGTGTTAGTTATTATATATGTCAATAATAACCATGCGTAGTAGGCGATTTCCCGCAAACTCTGCGTCCGATTGTTTACACTTTGCAAAATTTTGACCGCAATTTTCGAATCTTGTGGCGCCACCTACAAACAGATCTGCGAAATGTTAGTGCGTTAAAAAGCATATCTTCTCCTCTAACAAATGTCGAAAACAGTGTCCAAATCGATGACTAAATGGCGACACTATCCTTCCTCAAACTGGTACGAAATTATCCAAAAATGCGGTTCTAAATTTGGCGCTCTGTTGTGGCGCCAGCTGATGCCACAGAGAAAAACTGCAATATAGTTGCACAACTACAATCCATCCTGTATACAACTGCTCAATGTACGATGTACGGCAAACAAAGTAACAGAGCAGTGTTGTTAAATGTCTTGTAAGGCAATCTCTCACCAGCTTATAGAAGTAGGCTTAAACGACGGCCCGCTCTGTGACGTCATTGTTAGTAATAAGCCTATAGTTCTGCTGACGGATGCACGTCATATGACCGCTCGTCGAGTCTAGCCGGCAGTCACTCGTAGCAGATACTGCAGTGAAGGTAAATAAACTGCGAAAGTACTTTCACGTACATTTTTTGCACTTTATAATTAGTTACTTTCGCATTTTCGCACTTTCGCGTTTTATACGTGCCCTCTCTGACTAGTTATCAACTTATCATACAGCAGACCAGACAGACAGTTAGCAAGGCGCGACCCCTTAATCCGCCACTGTCGACCAGGTTCACAGTTCGTGGTTTACCTACAGTTCGCAGCAAAAGTTCGCGCTGAAAGATCGCGTTTTACCAGTTCGCGGTTCGCAGTTCGCTAATTACCAACGCCCCAATTGGACAATCAGCAGTCTTATGCAATTTCAATTCCGCAAATTACTTTCTGCATTCTGCAATTCCACAAATTACCAACACCCTAGGTTTACGGTTTAAGGTTATGGTTAGGGCTTTACGGTTTGACTAAATACCCCACCGGACCCCACCGGCACAACTAAGTACCGAAACAGTAAGGCAGAAGACGTATCCTAAGCCTGCAGTGTATACAGGTGAACTCGAACTCAAGTACTATTTGTAACGGATGGGTGTCATTTAAGTTGTATCTAGGCCACATCTGTTATCTGTAGGCTATAGCTATACGTTTCGCAGTTGCGAGATTGG
>Ga0049107_10000519_pt1 | contig 11732 bp, 7 predicted proteins | sample WorMetilPIANOSA1_FD_61187 | JGI IMG/M metagenome (GOLD analysis project Ga0049107, IMG submission 61187) | Marine gutless worms symbiont microbial communities from Max Planck institute for Marine Microbiology, Germany - Olavius ilvae PIANOSA.1 | ecosystem: Host-associated > Annelida > Digestive...
CCGTGGAAACACGACCCAAGCCGTCTTTTCAGACATCATTAACTTGGCAGGTGTCGAGAGTCAGGGGAGTTGAAATTCAGTCACTTGTACAGTACTGAATAAAGACTCTGCTGTAGAAGCAAAGATCATTTTCATTGGACCGCCCCCTGTACCCCCCTGTACCCCCTGGTCCCAAAAGTGGGGGGGCATTGACCCCCCACACCCCCCGGTTGCGCCGCCCATGATTCTGGGAACTTTTTCCTTCAGCAAGTAAGCCAGTCTCGGATGTGTACTCCCACATACCTGCAATTTCCGACCAAGAATTTTGGTTAAAGTTGGTTACGCAACTGGTTGTAATTTGCTAAACTGTGTTAGAGAATCTTGGTTGTTAGAGATTGTGAGGATTATGATTTCAAAGTTATTTTAAGGTAACATTTACATTTTTTTCTTGCATTAGTTGAATAAAACCTGGTGCATCGGCGTGTACTGTAATTGCTGTAATCAGTGGGAGCGAAATTTCTCATACTTATTTACGTTAGAAAGCTCTGCGCCGGCCCCTTCTCGTTCGTGACTGCCTAGGTTGGGTGGTGTATATATATGTGTAACGCAGTGAAACAATATACACCGCCCACTTGCACTTGCAGGCTACTCTATCCCTAACCCTAATCCTGACCCTAAATCTAAACCCCTAACCATAAACCCAATGAAACCCTTAGCCTAACCCTAAACCCTATTCCGTAACTATAACTAAGTTTTCAGCAGATTTCGATGCACATCGGCACCATTTTATCGTGTTGTTGTGTGCCTTTGTGTTTTATTATGGACCGGATTTTCTGCTGTCGTTATATTAACCCCGACCCGTCAATGGCTGTCAATACAGCTGAAGTGTCGCTCAGTGTTGCAGGCAAGACAGCCAACTCTTGATCCCTAAGACACCTTTTTCACAATAAAATCTAGGAGTAGATTGGCTATCTGTAACCGCTGTTGGCAAAATGCAAGAGTGCATGAATATGGTTGTGCAGTAAAAGATACACGAAATGGCATGTGTTAAACATGAAAGCGCAAATGTAAGTAATTATAAAATACGTAACTGTACGCAAAACTACACTAACCCTAAGCCCCTAACCATAAACTGTATTCATAACCTAAACCCCATCTCTAAACCCCTAACCACAAACCCCAATTCTAACCCTAAACTCTACTAACCTATCCATAACCCTAAGCCCCATCCCTAAGCCCTAACCAGGGCATCCGCAGACACAGCCTTGCTGTTTTTTTTGCATTTCAAAATTTTGCATTTTTTTGCACTTCGATGTGTGGGAACTGTCGGTAATAAACGTTCATTAACTGTGGACTGACATCTTCTGTACCAGCAGTGATGGTAAGAATTTTTTGTAAGGACGGATGAGGATAGGGACAAATTTTCTTTCCCCATGCAAGCATTTGTAAGGTGCCACTTAACGAGGTTCACTGGCACCGTAGAACAATACCACAATAAAATACATAAAATAGTATCTAAAAACAATGCTAACGGTACAGTGATTTAATTAAAATACTGGTTAAAAAGTGACTTTTAAGATGACAACAGAATGTATCTTTGCAGACCAAAGTAGATAGTCTTGATGGGAGGTGTGCTGTTTGTACCTGTTTGTGAGTGCACATCTGGATGAGTGTGTGCCACCTTGCAGTGGATTAAAGTGGGTGTATGCTGCACAGTCATGCTCACTGCATGATGTAACACATAGAACTAGAATGGCTGCTGTTTTGTATTGATTTAGATCTGAAGCTTCATCTTCAGAGCACAGACTATGGAAACTTTCTCGCGAATGAAGCAAGTCCACTGGCTGTGGCGACAATTGACGACAAGCTGAAGGAGAAGTTGGTCGTTGAGTTTCAGCACATGCGAAATCATGCTCTGCCTCCATTGTCAACATTCCTTGATTTCATCACGTGTGTACTGCACAGTTGTAAACTGAATTGGTAGAATTGCTAGGCATGGCAGTGAATACTGATGACAGACATCTTTCGCTCTACATTGTTGGAGGCGTAGCATAGTGGTTAGAACGCTGGTCTCGGCCGGCGAACTTTCCCTATCCTGCGCCAAACTGCTAGCTGGATGTGTAGTCACACTTTCAGCTAGCAGTCTGGCGCAGGATAGGGAAAGTTCGCCGGCCGAGACCAGCGTTCTAACCACTATGCTATGCCGCCAACAATGTAGCGCGAAAGATGTCTGTCATGACCTTGCGGTTAAGCCATCCGCTATCGTTCAGCCAACATGGCCAACTCAGCCATCCATCCCTCAGGGGATGATTATGAGTAGTGAATGAGTAGTGATCCATGCAATTAGGTACATGGATTACGGGGTGAAGACCTAGCATGGTTGACTGGGGCATAGTATGCCTGCTGACTGCAACTGTGGGCCCAATAGTCCATTAGTGTGGGCTCTGGGCTGCCACTGCCTGCGCCGCAGTACTGCAGTCTATGCCAGTCAGCTGCCACTTCTGAGGTTGTAAAGCGCTGCTGTCCAGGATTGTAAGTGGCGCTATATCAAGTGAGCTAGCTTTACCTTTTAGCTTTACATGCCGGTAATACTGATGGCTGCTAACTTCAGTGGATGGTTGTAACCATATAATAAAAACCTACTCCCACAGGTGTCATTACAGTTAAACACAGGCCTTCACTTAGTTCACTGTGTTACTCTGTGGCAGAATACTGCTGCCCACTGTGGCAATGTTCCACACATGTAGATGCCCAATTGCATTCCTCCATGCGCCTCATCTCTGGCACCGTCCGGTCAACTCCATTACCATGGTTGCCCGTTCTCACAAATATTGAACCACCAGCTCTACGACGCAGAGCGACCACAGACAAGTTGATAACACAGGCTGAATGTCACCGTGATTGGCCATTATATGATGACGTCTTTCATCCTCCTCCACTTCGCCTGGAATCGTGCAAACTGTGAAGGGACTTGCAGACAATTGATGTCACAAGTCGGTGGAGGGAAGACTGGCAATCGGCTACGGTGGTCAATTTCACTTTTGTGGTACACCCCACAATCCGACTTCCCGGTTTTGACCTTCACCAACGTCAGTGGTCGCTGCTGAATCGTTTTTGGACAGGCCACGGCCACTGTAATGCATGCCACAAGAAATAGGGTTTCACCGACAACGAACTGTGTGACTGTGGAGAAATCCAGACAATGTCACACATCGTCAACTCTTGTTCATTGACCAAATTTGACGGCGGTCTACTGCGCTTACATGAAGCAGATGAGGCTGTGGTCGACTGGCTGACAACATATGGCTCTTAGCACACGATAATAATAATACTGAGTTCATTAGTTGTTTATTATAACCTTGTATGATAAAGTTTGTGCTTTGAAACTGTAGTTTGGCATTTTGTTCTGGAAATCGCAGAGGTTTCATTATGTGAGCATGGTGTTGGAGTCGTCATCATTATCATCATCATCGTCATGGAAACTTGATAAGATGCCAGTTAACTATGCTCACTGGAGCCAACAACGCTAAAAAACTAACATTAAAAATAGACACTAAAACATTAATAGTTAACACAGCAACGTGTATAGGAACAAATCACTGAATGTCGTAGGAGAGCTTGAAATATGGGTCTTTAATTGTCTCTCTCTCTGTCTCTTGATACGAGTGTTCGGATGTGAGATGGCAGTGAATTCCACGTGCATGGACCAGCCACAGAGAATGACTGCCGAAGAGTATAAGATTATAAGATAATCAATTAGAGTATAAGATAAAAAGGTGATGTTTAAGGTAACCCATTAGCATGTGGACCGTCTCACAGTGTACCATGTAAGGCAGCAATGTTCATCTCTGTTTCAGTGGTCTTGACCCAGTGCAGGCTTCAGGTTGTAAGAATAGACCCGCTCCGTTTTCTGGCCGGATGTCATAAAAGACAACTAAACCAGGCTCTGTCTCTTGTTGTCTTAGTATAGTTTTTCATCATGTTGATGCTTAGTAAGGCTACTTTTTATGCAGTATTAGTTTTAGTTGGTATATGTTCTGTCTTTTGGTTGTTCCGGTTAAGTTGTAAGTACTTGCCAAGTGATTGGCTAGAAAGACTCCTCCGAGGAAGCCTATCTGTGACTAGGGGATTGTCTCCACAAAGCCTAGGCCGAAGAGTGTTTATGATTTTCTTGGTTCAGTGTATTGTTTCATTTTTTTATAATGCATATTTTTGTACCCCAGCCCTACATAATATGTCTCATACTTCTATGGCACGATATTGCCTATCTGTGCTGAAAATGCCGTTACACACCAAGTACTAACTTTCAGTGGTCTTGAGCTCACAATGAGTACACACCAAATGTGAACCACACCTCTCCTGTGACCTGCTGTATCACTATGACCCATATCAACTGTGCTGTGCCAAAAGGGTCTAAGCGACATTTTTTGGCCATTTTGTACTTTTCACGGATTATGACACAACAGCCAATACTAATACATCTGTAAAAATTTTAGAAGCTAGTTGTGCCTGGAAATGTTTTTTTGACGTTTAAACATTTTTCTGGACGGATCTAAGCTCCAAGGGTTTCATTTCTATTTGGATGAAAGTGCCAGTGCTGAAAGGTTCTAAGCGATGAATGGACTCTTCACACAAAGGTTTTTAAGCGAAAGTGATGTGTATACGGTACTGATTGCGGTAATGTGAAATAGTGATGATTAAATAATAGACAGTAACATTAGTATTGAACTATCAAGTGGAAATGTAGAATTTAAGTGCATTGTTTAAAATTTTATTTTATAAGCCATTAATTCCCCAGTGCTGAAACGTATCAAATGCCCTTAGCCAGCGACGTCAGATGATCACATTAAAATGAGACAGGGCTGAAAGATCGTAAGTGCTCTTACACCCTGCAAGTGATTTGCGAACTGTCTGTGAAAGGTCGTAAGCAATGTAAGATGAGAAGTTTATTTAAAATTAAACAGGTTTGCAGAACAGTATTTACAAAACAACTGAGCTTAGTTAATTTGGCAGTTATGAGCATAATTATGAATTATTTGCCAAAAAGTAATGGTAAGGACAATTACTTAAAATCACGTTTATGTCTGTCCTGTAAAAATGTTGAAATGTTGCTTAGATCCTTTTGGCACAACACAGTCGATATATGTTGGCCACTCATTTACCAACTCTGTAACAATAGAAGACGGAGATGGGCTGTTGGTGCATCAGCTGGCTGAACAAGAGATGAGAGTAGCTGTAGTTATTGAGATGTCTCGATATCTCTTGCATGCCATCTGTGTGATTGTGGTTTTCAGATACAGCTACATGATTGACAACATTGTCTTGTTGATAACTGGAACTCTGCATCAGCGAGCCATCTCTGAGCTGATTCCAAAATGTCACCCTCTCGGCAGCTTTGAACAGATGGAGGCAATTCACATTGCCTCATCACCTGCTGAATTGTATAATGCTGTTCTTGTCGACACACCACTTGGTAAACACCTGAGTCTCTTGCTCAGTGCTTGTTTTTGATCACTGCCTTCGCTATGCAACCAGCACCATATGTGCCATGTCCAGACAAAAAAGGCCTTTAGTATTTTGTACATAGATTTAATAAATTTAGATATAGTTTTATTTTTCATGTGGCACCCCAAAATTTATCCTCCAGCGTCCACATTTGCGGTGGGGTGGACATGCAACCATTTCCAGATCACTGTCATACTTCATATCCTTTAGTGGAACGAGTATGTTGGCAGAGGTTGCATGACGTGGAGCTCAAGATTGTGCTGATTTTAGAACCATTAGTTTAGTGTCACTTGCATCAAAAGTGAATGGCCAGTATAGTCGAGCAGTCTTGCTTCATCAACAACTTCTGCCAGCCATTCACGACCTGTCTGGCAACTTCTTTACTTTTCAACAGGACAATGCTCCTGCCCACAGGGCGCGTGAGACCGTGCAGCTGTTAACTTATGAAACACCAGAATGTATCACTCCAGCTCTGTAGCCAACCAACAGTCTTGACCTGAACTCAGTAGACTACCAGACGTGGGAAAGACGTTGACCAGCTGAAGTCGCGCCTGATCGAAGAGTGGGGACATTTGCACCAGGTGTTCATTGATGAAGCGATCATGCAGTGGCGTCCACGTCTTCGAGCTTGCATTCGAGCACACAGAGGACATTTTGAACACAGACTTTAGTTATGTTTGATATTTGTACAGACGTACACTTTGACAGTCATATGTCTGTACAATTGCCTGTAGTGGACACTATTGTTTTGGGGTGACCTCACTAAACCCGCTATAACTATTGCAAGCGTTGAGAGATTTTACTTAAATTTGGTAATTTGTTTGCAATTAGATGTTGCATTTTTTGGTCCAGAATTCTGTTAAAATTGTGACATTGTTTGCCGGAGGTATGACAATGTATACTTTTTTTCCGGACAGAGTGTAGTTTCTTGTAAACCATAAAGGAGTCAGGTGATATGCTGTGAATCGTTCGTCATTATGATGTATGCCTTCTGCAGACATATACACACATGCTGCCATAATAGTTATATATTCTCTTTTGTTGTTATTATACTTTATACATACAATGCCGTCAATACCTACTGCTGTAACGGTAAACATTAAACTTGGAGGCCTTTCATGATTACATATTTTTGGTGGATTGCCCGATTGCCTTAACCACATCTGTGAAATAGGTCATTACACAGTAGAGTTGTGTATCATTAACATTGCATGGTGTTTCTGCATCGTCTGTTGTCTGTAAGTCTTACTGTGAAAGTTGTTCACAAGGAACCTGTTAAGAGACATTTTGATGTTGTGTAGCCGGCTATTTTACCGACTGCATTTATGAACAAGATCTGGATGAGATGAATATTGAAATCATCCGCAACCTGTTATACAAGGTTTGTCAGTTTGCCATCATTTCTCATTTGCTTCAGTGGAATTGATGCATCTTGTTCTTGTCTTTACTAAGAGACATGATTTAGCTTTTCTGTAAACACAGCAGAAGTAAGCAAAAAGGGCACTAGAGCTTGCTGAAGTTTGCACATTTTTTTTTCTTTGAGACACAGGATAGTTCATGCTGTCTCCAGGTTAAGTATTAAAATAGTTACAGAATTGAAGCTGTAAATTGTGATTTTGTACTATGTAACGTGGAATACTGTTAACCTGTCAGTGTTGTCATTGCTTTCAGTACATAGTATTCTGTTGTTGGTTGGCATCGAGAAGGACGTTCAGCTGGTGACAAGGGCAGATTTATGTGGTGGGGAAGGGGGCCATGGCCCCAAGATGCCAAACATTGTGCAACATGACACTGAAACAACACAATGCTGTTGAGCACTGCAATAATAAACGCTATCAATGGCATCAAATTATGCCTTTCATTTTCACCTGGACTTCTTAAATGTCAGGCTATGTACTTTTAAAAATGCTCCAGCTTCTGGGGGACTCCATCCCCAGGCCCCCTGCCTGGGCTTCGCCTCTGGACTCCGCTGCTGAATAGATGAATAAAACATTCACAGCAGACAATGAATCAAGACAATAAAATCAGTTCAGTATGCCCTGGTACAATAAACATAGATCTAGGCCTATATGTTATACTATAGGGGCCTAAGAAGCGTAGATGATATTTACAGACTACAGTCAGCACTTACCGAAAATAACTGTGAGCCTGGTGTGCACTTTAATAAAAAATGCCAGTAATAGCATCAAATTATGACTTACATTTTCACAGGGCCTTAAATTTCAGGTTATGTATTTAAAAAAAAAATGCTGCAGCACCCCCTGCTGGGGCTTCGCCCCTGGACTCCACTCCTGATTTGGCACCCCAACTCCACCTTCTAGATCCGCCCCTGGCTAGTAAAGTATCGAGCTCCAGCATTCTCCAAATTTTCAAAGGTTCCCTGCAGTAGTTGGTGACAAATGCAGAAAATTGGCTAGTTAAACAACGCAGTATCGTTGGACTTCGGACCTTGGTTCAACCTCTGTGGAAGATGCATTGGGCGACACAACTTATCGAGCTCTTTCTGTCCTCCACTGCCTCTTGAATTTTATTCCAAATGATGCCAATTTTCCGCAGGTCATTGTCGATGACTCCCGTCCAGTTCTGTGTTGGACGACCTGACGCTTTGCAAACTCTCTCTGGTGCCCATTGCTATCAGTGGGAACCAGAGATATCATGTATGATATAAAGTGTTACCATCATTCGGTATTAGCTGCTGGGCAACAGCAAGGTCGTCTGGCCTGTAAAATACTGGGTGTTGGTTTGTTGCTGGTGACAGTTTGACTGGAGCTTTACACGTCTTTTAGCTCCAGTTTTCACCACCACCTCCATCATCCTTAGCTCCAATAAAATCCAGAATGGAAACATTCTGGTACCGGCTAATCCAGATCCACCTAGAAAATGGCTGTTAAAATGGAGTGAAGTGATTGATAATCAACAGCAGTATATACATATACATATACATGGTGACTGGTTGGCATGCAGCTAGCAGACAAACCGTCGCCACAGTCAGCAACCAGGCCAAAGGTTTTAAAATTTTAAATGTAGTCAATGTTATTTTTAACTTGTTTTCATGTACAGTAAATGATGAGCTGATGTGTTAGATGTGTAGGCTAAGGCTATATATGACATTAAAGTTTGCATTTTGTTTTCATTCCTCATTGTATAGGCGTATTTGGAAGACTTTTATGACTTCTGTCAGACACTGGGGGACACTACTGCAGAGGTGATGTCTGAGGCATTGGCGGTAAGCTATTCAGTTGTGCTGCTTATCAATACACGAATACACGGGGCAATTGTGTATGCAGCCATCGGCTTGGTACAGTAACCATTGTGCAGACGGGTGCACCGACAAATGCCTCATGCATTCACCCTATCGTTTTGGTTGATCTCATCAAAATGATCAGAATGACGTCCAGTCCATTGGCTCAGTTATCATCCACCTTATAATAGTTGATTGACTGCAAGCTTCTAGGATGCTGTGTAGCTGTGACATCTCTCGACTGATTTTGAATTGTCTAATATACCTTGTGGTCTCACTGGGTTCACTCTCTGTCAAAATTTCAGAACCAGATGCAATTGATCCAGTGCCAACTTCTGTAGTAAATGAAATGTACCATAAGGCATGGTGCAATGAACAAATAAACTAGATTGGCACTCAGTAGAGCACATACCTCTACCAAGGCTGCTCAAATTGCAAAACAAATGCCGTCTAATACACATCCGCCCATGCAGAATATTTTGCGGGATTTGTCTGGCCCCACCTAACAACGTTAGGTGCACTAGTGGCTGTGTGGTAGAGTGCCGGATAATGCAATCGGGAGGTTGCGGGTTCGAATCTTGGCCTGGGCTACTTCGCACCAAGGTCTACTCAGCCTTCCATCCCTCCCGGGTCGGTAAATGAGTACCAGTTATAGCTGGGAAGGCAAAGGCGGGTATGGCTCATTCCGATTGCGGATGAACGTGTGGGTGTGCAGGTAAAACTGTGAAATCCCTCGATAACACGTGCCATACCTGAGCGCTTCTAAGGTGGTGATTCACTACGAAGAGGCACTATATCAAGTGTATGGACCTTTACCTTTAACAGTAACCCTAACCACAACAAACTAGTGCCGATGAAAACATAAGATAAGCGCCTTGGGCGAGGTAATAACCTGTGTGTACAGATGTAAGTGTGAGTGAGTGAGTGAGTGAGTGAGTAGGGTTTAATGTCCCCCATCAACACATTATAGGTCATTTCAGAGATGAGTCTTTTCAGTCAATCACTTGCACTGGTACTGACAACCTAACCAGAGCAATCAAGTGACAGAACACATAAATAACATAAAAATAACGCAACCTAAAAAGAGTCCCTAGTTAACAGCACAGTACATAATCATAAGAAACCTATGCTAAGAGACAGGACAGACAAAGCCTGGTTTAGTCGCTTTTTACGACATCCGGCCAGGAAACGGAGCGGGTCTATTCTTACAACCCCACAGCCCACACAGGGCATGTAAGCCTGAGTACTTATAGCTGCATAACCTTGCTATCAGCATCCGAGCAGGCAGATGGCAAGACTGAATCACGTTGATGATGATGATGCGACACTTTAGTTGTTTGCATGCTGGCAAATTTTCACAAAATTTTGTTCATGTGGCTAATTTCTTTCTCAGGACTGCAGGTTTATGTAAAAATTGTGCATGTTATAGTCTGAATTTTGTGGTAGCAGTGACGTATTAGAATACGTCATTTCTGCTGTCTTGAAAACTTGCATAGTAAAGTAAGTAAACGAGAGGTTTGATTGAAATTATAAATGTTTTCAGAAGCCAGGATTATCAGGATATTCTGTGACAAAAATTAGGAATATTGGTTCTGTTTTCTTCAAGTTGTAGCGATCATTTTTTGTGAGACACAGTGTAGATGGAATGGACAGATTAATCATATTGTAAAAGGGTGTAATGCATGAAGCATTTCAGATGTCCTGCAGCGAAGGGGATATGTAGCTTTCGCTTGCATTGATTTGATGTGCATAGTTTGAAGCTGATCGCCGAGCTTTCATCATCACAATCAACTCATTCGGAACGGAGCTGAGTCGTGACGACCGCTTCAAGTTGTATCCACGCTGTGGCAAACTGAATCCCGACGGACTTCATGCGCTGTCACGTGCTGATGATTATGAGCAAGTCAAGGCAGTCGCAGAGTTCTACAGCGTAAGTGCGAGGAGGCAGGGTTGTTTTAATGACGGTTTCTTGTTACTCACTCTTGCTGACAAAAACTCCAGAAAGTTGCCCACCTTACCTATGCCTTGGGGTAATGCAAAATGAAGATTTTTGTACAGTATTCAGCAGTAAAACTGATTAAACTGTTAATTTTTCAAACATATCTGCAACATTTATTGTTTTGAGATGATGAACAATGTCACTGACTAGTGAACGTTACAGTGAGCATTCAAGAGTATGCAAAAGAAGCTTGGAGTCTGTATATGCCATTGTTGAATTATCTAGTCTGAAACATGCTGCGGGAATGCATTCCATCTCTGAACCATGTTTACTGCAATTCTGGCAGAGTGAGGTCATTGTTACACACATTATAATGTAGGCTAACAGAGTGCCATGCAGAAATCCTATGGATCTGGAAAGTCGGGGAAGGCCAGCATGTCCGGGAATAGGTCACAGAATTTTCTTTGTGGTATGCGAAAACGGAATACGTCAGCCACATTGTACGAGGAATGTTGTTACATGTTTTCAAGGTTGAAGTGTGATCACTACTTCTCGCTCAGTTTTAACGGCCATTTTCCAGGTGAACCTGGGTTGGCCGATGCATATTGAAGCAAAGGATGATGGAGGTGGTGGTGACAACTGGACTACTGGAGCTATAAATCGTGCAAAGCTCCAGTCAAATCATCATCACCAACAAACCAACATCCAGTTTTTACAGGCCGGATGCTCTTCCCGTCGCCCAACCAACAGTGTCAAAGCACTGAAGGGAAAATATCACATTCCATGGACTTGCTTAACCCAAGCTCACCTGGGGGTCTTCCAACTTTGTTTTTGACCACTAATAGCTCCTGGTTACCTTGGGGGAGGATTGCCATGCCTGTCATCAGCCCTCTGATGTCAGTACCCCAGTACTGCTTAATGAATACAAATGAATAAAAACAAAACAAATGGTTACGTGTGCAGTAAGTATATTTATTTATCAGTCACAAATAAATGGAAATTGAAAGTAGTCGGTGTAGGAGAGGACGAGGAGCTGGCTAAAAATTACATACAATCATACTTGTCACG
>Ga0049107_10000521_pt1 | contig 11724 bp, 11 predicted proteins | sample WorMetilPIANOSA1_FD_61187 | JGI IMG/M metagenome (GOLD analysis project Ga0049107, IMG submission 61187) | Marine gutless worms symbiont microbial communities from Max Planck institute for Marine Microbiology, Germany - Olavius ilvae PIANOSA.1 | ecosystem: Host-associated > Annelida > Digestive...
GCCCTGACATGTAAACAAAACAAAAGATACCGCACGTCCGCAAGGTTGACGAAAACACGTGACCGATGTTCTAATGTAAACAATAACGGGACGGACGGACAGACGGACAGACAGACAGACAGACGGACAGACAGAGTGCAACGCGATATGCGGCCCCCTCCTACGGAGGAGGGCCGCATAATAATAGGCTAATAGTAATCGAATTTCTATAGCGCCATACGATCGTAACTTCAGAGGCGCTGGAATTGTACCTAGACGATGGGCCAGACTATACGCATGTTCATCCATAGCAATGCTACGTGGTTACCAATATGGTGGCACCGTCTAGCGAACGTGTGTAAAATGCCGGCACAAGAATACGATAAATAAATTAATAAGCCTTTGCACCAATTTTGATGGCCGTATATTCAGTTCTTTCTGCAGAAATCATCGGAAAGTTATTTAGACAGACAGACAGACGCTATGGTATAGAACTTTGCATTATTGTCATTATTAATGACAACCTAGGCCTAATTAGCTCCTAAGAGCAAGTTCAGCGGATTCAAGACATCTTAAAGTCCATTTGCATTGAAAATATTGGAAAAGTCGACGGCGCGAAGTTAAATCGACCCAGCTGCACTTCATGTCGACCTTTAACAAGTCTACTCTTGCATTCTACATTCTATACTTGTTTGGATCGCTTTTACAGATATATACTCGTGCATGGCTGTTGTGCATATCGTCGGCCGTCCAACGCTTAACTGCATCACGAGACGAAGACGACTGTTAATCGCGATTAGGCGCACAACAGTGTAAATTTCACATAGTGGCAGGAAGTCTCCCTTCGCGGTTACAGAGCGAAAACGTTTCCCGTGGGGCTCCGGGACTCAAGATCTCCTATTAACCTGCCGGTATTCTTTTTTTCGGACGATTGCAAGTGCTGGTGAAATATAAAGAAGATAGTCGATAGTTCAGCGGTTTTTGTGTTTGTCTTATTTGTAGTAACGTCAAAACCGACTACAAACAGCCATGCGGAGCTTGCAGACAAGTCTTTGCGGAGGTTTGAATGTATACAAAGCACACATCGTCATGTGCTTCTTAATAATTATGAGTGTATTATGTTTGCGCCATATTCATCGGGATGCACTTGCGACCTGTCGGTTGGTTGGGGTTGTTTGGTGTTCAACGGCACTTTCAGCACGTGCCATATGTCCGCCCAGGAATTCCTATAACGAACTAATATAGACAGATCCGGTTCTTCCGCTGTCCAAGCAAGTAGAGCTGGACTTGCGAACTGTCTGTGATAAATAATTGGCCCATAACAGACACAGATAGGCAAGATGTGATTAGACAAGGGCCGAATCATACCGCGCGACACTATAAGTATGTTTTACCTCCATGGCCTTTGTTTTAACAGTAAGTAAAGGCAACTGTTGCGCCTTCGCCGATGCATGCGCTCTACTGACTGCCAATCTAGTTTAATATATGTGACAGTTAATGTTCTGTGTTCACCGATCTCTGCTCTCCAGCTTTGTGACTACTTCGTCTCCCACCTGCTCACCACTGTCACCCTCCACCACACATTCACTATTTCAAAACTCACCTTCTCCAGAAATCGTTTCCACCAGTCTGCTATAGCACCCACCTGGACTGCCTTCTCGGACTATACTGGACCGGACTTACTCTGCTCAACGGTTTTTCATTTTAGTTATGTTTCTTTTTATTTTTGGGTCGTGCGGTAGATTAAGCTGGCTTAACATGCCAGCTTTCGAGCGCACGTTAATATAGCATCATTCAGGGGCGTACGCAGGATTTCATTTCGGGAGGGGTTGGAGCATATGGCGAGCGCGGCAGCGCGAGCCTATAACGGGGGATCTGGGGGCGGAGCCCCCAGCGGGGTCCAGGGGCAGAGCCCCTGGTGGGGGGTCAGGGGGCTGAAAGCATTTTGTTGTGAGACGTCCAAAGGAAGTAGCTAATTTGGCCCATTTCTGGAAAAAAGATCTAAACACACATTTGGATTTGCAGGGTGCCAGGGTCTATTTCAGGCTATTTGAAGTATCTATATGCAACGGTTGTCGCTGTTGTTGAGATATAATTATCTTGCCCATGACAACGAAACAGTAAAATGACTGGTAAACTGACTTCTTTGCACAGAATATGATCAGTCTGCACTGCAACGACGTGATGCTCTGAAGGAAATTGGTCGATTCTACACAAAACAAGAGAAGACCCCTAAAATGTTCAGCATTTCCGGGGGGCTTCAGCCCCGTCAGCCCCCTGGCATCATTACATTACATTACTTGAGCCTATATATGCTTTTTTACGCTAGCCTGCCATAAAGCATACGTTATGCGAGGTAGCTGTTGTTAGTCACACTGCGCGCTAGCTGCGGCGCAGTTTATTGTAATCGATCCTGTCTGTGGGTTTGTTTGTGGGTCTGTTGCCATGATAACTCGAAATTGCGTGCATCGATCTTCACCAAACTGGGTCTGTAGGTGAAGGTAGTGACCATCTGATTAAATTTTGGCCGTCCCGCGCCCCCGGGAAGGGGGTCTGCGGCGGAGCAAAAATTTTGGCTCCGCCTTTCTACAGCAAGCGCGCAGTGTTTGCGTCGCCTCTGAGCGGTTTTTTTTCCATTTAAGAGTGTTTTCTGTTTATGGCAAATAAAATGTTGTATCGCATCGTACAGTTGCCTCCAGCGCTTTGACGCCGTTCGGTCGGTGACATGAGGGACATCCGTCGTGTAAAACTTCTCGCACCAGCAACACGTACCCCACGTTCTTTGGATAAACTTCGGTGATGGACCCGGTCTCGGCGTGATCTCTGGAAATAGGCTCGTTAAACAAGAACGGAGAGTGAAGTAAAGTAGAATGTCGTATCGTATCACATGCAGTATAGGACTGTGTCGAAATGGCCCGAGCATGCATACCACTATCATCAAACTGAATTCTGATGCTTAATGTTTATATATAACATGTATAACTAGACACCCCGTGCTTCGCAGCGGGGATCGGTACGCCGGTGCGCGCAAGCCCCGATGTGCCGATTGGCCGATGCGATCACTGATTCTGTAATACAAAATAATGTCAAAAATTCCCGTCCACATAATGGTTTATCGTGCAAAATTTGGCAGGTCTGCGTAAAACGGTTTCTGCGTTCTTCTCTTGAATCTTTGCCCATCGGCATCATGGCGCACGCGCCAGATTTCACACTCTGCATCAAACGGTGATGTGCACGCACGGATGGATTGGCGTGAGGGCCCAGTGTGTGAGTGAAGTCATTACGGAGACGATTGTTTCCAGTCAGTCACTTGCACTGGTACTGATAACCTAACAAGAACAACCAAGAGACATAACACACAAATAACGCAAAATAACACTACGCAAAAAGTGGCCCTAGTTAACTGCACAACAGACGCACTCAAAAAACCTAATTTAAGACGGAGGACAGACAGAGCCTGGTTTAGTCGGCTTTTACGACAACCGGCAAGGAAACGGAGCAGATCTATTCTTTCAACCCCGGAGCCCGCACGGGGCAACGTGCGGGCTGACGTACATCCGGGAGGAGGATGAATGTTACTTGTTGTGTGTGTGTGTTTTATTACGTGTACAGTTTGGTGTCGACTGGTTGGTATGCGTGGTGAAACCTGACAGATCGTATATGATTACAAAAGTCGACGAGCTGCTGCCTTCAGCCTTCAACGCATCTGCTCTCCAGCTTGACCGACAAATCGCCACCGACGGAGCGCATAACTAGCTCCCAAACCCGCAGTTTGCCAGATTTGCTTCGACGAAGTGTGCGTGCATGGATCAGTCGTCTTCACAGGCTACCTTCTGTAGCTCGTTGTTCTGATTCGTATTTTTGGACCCATGTGTTGGTTTATTAAAGCAGTTATACTGGCTTATGCAGTCAAGTTAACTTTTTATGTAATGATTTAGTTTTTTATTATACACCGTGTCCACGAAAAAAGGAAGCCGACAGTTTTTTTTGCTATAACTTTTAAAAAATTGTTCACAAATTTCCACCAACTTTGGCACATAAATGCGGTAATTAATGCTGAAGAATGTATATGCACTTCACCTAGCGTGTATGCAAGCACTATACCTTGTAATGTTTAGACAGAATTGTGACTAACACCGTAATATCACACAGCTTTCAGCAAAAAAAAATATCTCAAAATCTAAGACAAAAAACAATATTATTGCCTGAAATAAGTCTGTCTAGCCTACTTTTTAAACTGATACTGCCGATATAATATATAACATGACTGTTTATTGACGGGGTGATGGCAGACCATACCATCATGCATGTGCAGTACAGCAATGGCGTCACCATCTGACAGCGTGTTAAAGCGAGTGGTGAACACTTCGAACGTTCATCGGTCGTATACACCAATGTCAACAAATGTGCTTAGAGCAGATAGAAAACTGCTTTCCTCTTAGGCAGCCTAATACACGAGTTTCTGCTAACCGTGACGTGAAATTACACTCTGTTTTGTCACAATTTTGACTGTCGTATCTTCACAAGGTAGTGAGTGTGCATACGTTAGGAGTAGTGGATCATTTTATCATGCCACATTGATACGAATTTAACGTTAATTCTATGTGCCAAATTTGATGAAAATTTGTTAATAACTTTTAAAGCTATAGTCCAAAACCGTTTGGCTCACTTTTTTTGTGGACACGGTGTATTTTGGGTTTTAAATTAACATTTGACCGTCATGATGACAGCCTAAATGTATGGCCGCTAACAGGATGGCTAGGTTTTCTGCGATATGGCCTACATAACATAAATATTATGTACATCCACATTGTTTTATCTGCATTTTGCCGTCAAATAAGAGACAGGCAAAGCTGGATAGCATTATAACAAAACAAGAAGCTCAGCTAATGCTGACAAACCTGCGCGACGCGTTTAGAGGTCGGTCAAGGTCACCAAATATTGTACCATTCGCTATGTTAGGTTTCCTATTAGTGTGCTATAGTAACTTTCTCCAGATATTCGACGAAAATGTCATGACCTTGAAATCCGGGTCAGAGGTCACTCAACGTCATTGAAAGTGGTACCATTCGATAGACTTGGTATGGTTCATATTACTGTTCTACAGTAACTTTGTCCCTAACACGCACCGTTTTTGAGATATTCACGACTTGTAAGTATACAGTGACCTTGAAATACGGGTTAGGGGTCACCGAAGGTCAAGGGAACCGACACGTATCGATCCGCCAGCTATGACTTTCTATTAACGTTCCGTAGTAACCATGGGCTTATCTCGTAACGTTTCCAAGATAAACGACGATTTCAGTCAAACGTTGCGTCGACAGTTGCGCAGATGATCGACGACGATCAGTTTTTATCGCGCGAGAGTTACGCGCGATATTGATATATCATTTCTGTGTGTCCGTTCGTCCAACACGTTGTGCTCATATCGTCAAGCTTTTTATACCATCTCGTAGGGCCATCGTTCTAATTTTTTGACCCCCAACCGGCCTTACAAAATTTCGAGAAAAAGTCCCCAGCTGGGGCGTTAAATAAACGGGGGTAGGAAAAATTTGCGTTTTTTTCCCGACAGTTATCGACGTTTATCTCGAGAACGATGCGAAGTAGGCCCGTGGTTACTATGGATCACTAATAGAAACTCATAGGTACACGATCAACCGTCGTCACTTTGGATTGACCTTGAATTCAAGGCGTGACGCTGGAGGGGTCAATTTTTCTCGACGATATCCGTAATTATGCTGTGTGTGGCTCGGTAGTGTAGTGGTTAGGGAGCTGGACTTGCAATCAACAGTCGCTGGTTTGACTCCCGGCCGCCGCATTGCCGAGTAGCGACCCTGGGCAAGTCGTTCATACATGCCCAGCGTCTCTAAAGTTAAGACCGTATGGCTCTATAGACGTTTGAGTAATTCAATTTTTAATTTAATTTAATTTAATTTACCTTCGATCAACAGCGATCAAATTCCGCGTGGTAACATATGGCGTGCTTCTAGAGGGTCAGGCACTCCCATCCCAGGGGCGGAGCTCCAGCGCCTCCAATTTTGGGGACCACCTACATACGCCCTCAGATTTTGCATGATGATCAAATTAGATGACAGGAAAATTTCTACAGGGTCGAGCATGCCCCCGGCACTGACCATAAAGACACAAATACTGACGCGTGATCTGTTTACGGTAGCTGTGTTCTTTCATACGCGAGTACAAATGAAAAAGTGATGGACACGTTCTGGGTCATTAACGAGAAATCTCCTACACCGTGTTGTCCGTATCACAGATGTGCGATAATATTCCTCTGCGCGTAGTGTCATCTATAATAATACATTTACATGGCGAACGTATTTTTATTCCGAGTTTCGCCGATATTTTGCAGCAGTTTTCATCCGATAAGTGAATCGGAAGTTGTCCGGAACGACCTCTGACGAGCCTTTGAACTCCCTGTCAGTGCTCGCGCAAACGTCGAAGCCCAACAGCGGGCAGATAATTAGTGAATTGACTGACATTGACTCACTGCCAATCATTTATGATAACGTGGCGGAATGTTATTTCAGTCTTCCGAGTTGCCGTTGTGTGTGTTGCACACTGCGTAGTGTCGCAAAATAAGCAAAATGAGACAAATGCGGTGGTTACGACTACGATTCGACCCCAATTCGACGGCCGTTCGACGGCTTATCAAAGGTCATTGAGGTCACAGTGACGCAACCCGCTAGCCGCAGTCACTATCTGACCTATTTATTTATTTAGGCGGCAGTACAGCAGTCCAGTCGTAAACTAGGTCGTCGAATGGTCGTAGCGCGGTCGAATTGCTGACGATAATGGCGGTTGACTAGCAGTCGAACCAAATCGCCGCTAAACAGTGACACGGTAGTGGACATCGGCCCCATCCCAACCCCATCCCCACAAAAATTTCCCTGTCCCCACCCCATCCCATCAGCTTTAAGCCCATCCCCATCCCCATTGGCTGCAACCCCATCCCCACCCCATTCCTATGAAATTCATCCTCGTCCCCATCCCCATCCCTATCCCTATCCCCATTAAATCATGGCACGATATGGCCTGTTTGTGCTGAAAGTGCCGTTAAACACCAAGCAAACCAGCAACATCCCCACTACATCAGCTGTGCTGTATATATTAATGCAGACAACTTAACAGTATACCGTCGTCGTTGGTGCTGTCGCGACTCGACTACGGCAACGCGACCCTCGCTGGTCTACCTGGTCGCGAGTTGAACAGACTCCAGTAAGTTCTGAATGCGACTGTACGACTTATCCTCGCGGTCAGCAAGTACGATCATGTAACACCGCTTCTACGCGATCTATACACTGGTTGCGGGTGCCAGATCGTATCGATTTTAAGATCGCTTTGCTCGTCTTCATGGTCTAGCTTCAGCATACTTATCAACCGAGCTGCAGAGCGTCAAGGACCTGACGTCGAGGCAGCGATTACGGTCATAGTCTTCGGACACTTTTTTGACTGTCCATTGAAGGCCGACAGACGAAAGTCTACTACCAGAGATGTACACGAAGCTGAAGTTGATGACATACTTGGCATTTTCAGTTTTCTAGACTGCAACTCGAAATTGAATACTGTTTTGTTTGCTGCTGTGAATCATGAGAGGGTACCGAAGTACGGTCCCGAGGAACTTAATCTGTGCGCATTAGCTGATGGTCAATCGAAATTGCAGTCTTCAGTGAATGAAGCCGTGGATTCACTTAACAGCCAGATTTCTAATCTAACGAGTTTACATGTATGTGTTCATCCACTGTTGATTCAGTTGTTAGCAAATATCCAGAATCTCACATTAGCTTAGGTGGTGATTTTAATGTAGATTTATCAATTGAATGGAAAAATACCAAGTAGGTGCTTGATGATTACTGTCTGCATGCCTGCTTGTTTCCAGTTATTCGACACGAGAATAGTATGGTTGATACACGCACCATTTTAATGTGAAATATTTTGGGTCTATAGATCACTTCATTGTTTCTGAACAACTGCATCACATATAGTATCTGTAGGTAAACAGTTTATGTTGCACGATGTAGATAATACGTCAGACCACGATGCTTTATATGTACATCTTACTTTGGATGTTGCTAAGGTAGACTTTCGTAAGCATATATCTTGACCTAAAACTGCATGGGATAAAGCCAACGACTAAACGAGGCACATATCGCTGCATACAGAGAGTTGCTATGCACTGAGTTAAGTGATATTACACTGCTACATGCAGCTTTGCTATGTAATGGTGTATGCTGTACTCATACTGATCATATCTGTAGTTTAAATATCTATGCAAATCAGATTGCTGCTGCCTGCATTAGCTCAGCTAATGACACTATCCCTGTTTCTTCTACTACTACTACTACTACTACTACTACTACTACTACTACAAAAGTACTGATTATAGTGACGCTTCACTAAAGTTACAGGGGCAATTTACATATTAGATTTAAAAAAGATGGTAGACAGTAATCAGAAGTCAGTTGTACGACAGCTGAAGCAGATGGGCCTTTGTCTGCCGCCGAAAAGACAACAGCGACGAGGCGGCCCTGATCTGTGCTGGCAGACTGTTCCACGCCCGCGCTGCTGCCACCGGAAAGGCGCGGTCGCCAAGTTACACGACGAGTCGGAGGCACCAGCAGCGTGTCGTGTCGGCAGAGCGAAGATGGCGACGGACGACGAACTCTGATGTCGGCCGCAGGTGTCGAGGAGGTCGCGGATGTATTCCAGGGTGATCCGAATTTGTTGCCCCTCTGAGAACTAACTCCCTGTTTTGGCACAGAATGTGGATAGACTGCGGCAGGCCTCATCATGGCGCTGTGGCAGATATCATGCGTAAAACTATGGCTCGGTAATCAGCTAATCACGCTGCCATTCGGAACACTCGTAAGGACGAAGCTAATATGTAAATGAACGTTTTGCAGCTGTCTTATCTGAAAATAGGAATCGTGATTTCTGGCAAGAAGTTAAGCGTATCAGATGTAGGCAGTAGTGTTGTCGATGGGCAGTCATCTGCTGCTGATATTGGTATTGCTGATATATCACGCGTATTAGTGCACTACGCTGTATTAGAAGCCATTCGCGCAGTATATGGACTATGGTAAATTTGACCCCTCTGTAAATAGAAAACGACTAAACATATTGAGAAGCCGGCTAGTACACATCATTACGTTGCGAAGTCGAGTTGTCGTGCAAAATTTGACAAAAATCGGTTATCCCATTTTGGCTAGGCAAATAGGGGGAAGTTTCAATATTTTTTTCTTACAAGCACACAATCAAACAATTATTTCGTCTCGTGTACAGATCACAAACATAGAAATATGTTAGGCATGGAGTTCAGAACACGTGGTCTCACGCACAGATGTGCCTTTTGGGGTTACAACATTTAAATGTAATATTTTCCCATATTTTTTTTTAAATACGTGAACATTAGGGCAACAATAGGCAATTTCAAGCTAAAACGGTGAAACATGATAGTTGAAGTATATCAGAAAGTATGCAACCGATGTATGTCAAAATTTAACACAATGTCAAGAGCGTTAAATTCAGTCTTCCTGTACATATGATGTCACAATAAATCCAACATGGCGGACGGCCGCCATTTTGAAAATCGTTATATCTCCATATCTCAGCCGCGAATCCTCCGAATTTGACGAAATTTGGTACGCAGACGCATATTTTTACCAAGGCGACGGAAACATGACAAAAATTCAGAAATTCCCAATTTCAAGATGGCCGACGACCCGACGGACGCCATATTAAAAAATCATTTTTGGGCTATTTTTATTGTCCGATTAAGACGAAATTTGGAGTTCGGAGGCATAATCGCACGCATACGAAGGTTAGGTGATGAAAATGTCCAATTTCGAAAATCCAACATGGCGGACAGCCACCATTTTGAAAATCATTATATCTCCATATCTCAGCCCCAAATCGTCCGAATTTCACGAAATTTAGTATGCAGACACAAATTTGAGCCCGGGCGACGGAAATGTGACAAAAATTCAGAAATTCGCAAATTCAAAATGCTGGATGCCACATTGAAAATCACTTTTTGGCTATAACTCGGCTGCATATTGTCCCACTAACACGAAATTTGGAGTGATGAGGCAAAATCACACGCATACGAAGCAGGTCAGGTGAGCAAAATGCCTAATTACGAAAATCCAAAATGGCGGACGTCAACATTTTGGAAATGGATATACCTCCGTATCTGAGCCGCGAATCGTCCAAATTTGACGAAATGTGGTACACAAATCCAAATTTTGACACAGCCGAGGAAACATGACAAACATAAATCTGAAATCAGTATAAAAAGAGGAAATATAATTTTAAAAACTACTAAGTTTATGTCAAATGTGTTAGAAGCCATTAGCAAATTAAAACTTAAAACAGCAAAAATCACTTTTCTATTCTATTTGCCAGCTTACAGCTATATAGGCATATGAAACTACATTCGAAACAACCTGTAAAACAAGCTGCGCTGTAACAAGTAGACTTCTAACACGAGGGCTCTCATTTCAACCAACTCCTTCAAACTTCACACAAAGACATGTGTTTAAGTTCCACTGAAGTAACAAAAACTATTTTTTACTAAATAGTGCCCTCGTGTTAAACCTCTTTTTACAGCGCAGCTTGTTTTACAGGTTATTTCGAATGTAGTTTCATATGCCATGTATTGCTGTAAGCTGGCAAGTATACTAGAATAGAAAAGTGATTTTTTTTATTTTTAAGCTTTAATTTGCTAACGGCTTCTAACACATTTGACAAAAACTTAGTAGTTTAAAAATATTAATAAATAAATACGATGACCCGCAACATCGACGTGCGCGGTGACCTCCGACCTGAAAGCTCTGGTGCCTGTTCAAGTCACCACTTGCAGGGGCGGGGGCATATTGTGGCGGCCGCACTACAGGCCGCACAGCTTGTTATTAGACCATAATACAGCTTTAACACGCCATAAGTCAGTCAACTGGAAGTTGACGAATTGTAGGTCGCAGGACTTAATTTTAGTTCGTGCTGCTGAGCCAGACTGATCACCGATACTGACTGCCTTGCGTGCGCCCCGAAGTACGGCAAATTAATCGAAGTCCGCATGTGAATTATCGTCAGCGACGACGACAACACTGCACCCGGCGGATGTCGCGGTGTGATGCAGCTGTACTACTCGGTTTAGACAGTACATGCCTGTTACTCGGCTGTTACTCTGCTGCTGTTGCGGATAGCAACAACACATCATGACGTCACTCGATGCTCGTAGTCCATCGCAGAAGATCAACGTAATTGACACGAGACCTGCTGACGACATGAATACGCTCGACAACTGCGATATAGGTAACCTCTGTGTGTGTGCGACTGCGAGTTGTTATGCATGATGATACGATGGTTGATATGTGATATGCGTTTACAGACCGAACAAGAAGGCACTCAGTGGAACGCATACATGCACCACGGCCCAAAAGCTCCCTTTAATTACTATTAAACAGATGATAGTTAACGTCCCCTTTTCAATAAGTCAGTAGGCAAGTAAGTAACATTTCGATGTCAAGTTTCCTAAGGCTGTTGTGTAGGCCTACATGGCAGTGACTATTCTAGCACCCCTAGATCCGGGGGGGAAAACGTAATAACCGGGGGGGGGACACTCCCTCTCCCTTTTCCCCCTCCCCTCCCTTCACCCCCTCCCCTTATAAGTAGGCCCCTCCATTTCCCTTCCCCTTCCCTTCCATCCTTTTCCCTCCCGTCCCCTTCCCT